>Ga0193953_1000484_pt1 | contig 21574 bp, 19 predicted proteins | sample BB_4_MG_FD_140325 | JGI IMG/M metagenome (GOLD analysis project Ga0193953, IMG submission 140325) | Microbial mat bacterial communities from the Broadkill River, Lewes, Delaware, United States - BB_4_MG | ecosystem: Environmental > Aquatic > Freshwater > River > Microbial mats | place: USA... | reverse complement strand
GTTATAATTAAAGAAAGAAGTACTTTACTAATAAATGGAGAGAGTAATATAAATAACTTTTCTTGTCTTTATGATAATGATGAAATAAAAAAAACGATACCCATTAGTTACACTGTTGAAGGTGATATAATTAGATTCGATAAAACAGTATTACTTTTAAATAATAATTTTTTTGATTGTGGTGGAAATGGGATAAATAGAGATTTTAGAAAAACGTTAAACACAGATAATTACCCTCAAATAGCTTTAACTCTAAATGAAATTGAAAGAACAGCAGACCCTTCTAATATAAATGCTGAAATAGCTATAAAAATTGCAGGAATATCTCATGATTATAGGATTCCAGTTGAAATTATAAAAAATAAAAATTTAATTGTAAACGGACAATTAAAAATAAAATTAACTGATTTTAACTTGAATACACCAAAAAAACTATTCGGAATCATAGCTGTAGACGAAAACATTGAAATTACTTTCAATTTAGAAATAGAAAAGCAATAAAGTTAGATTTTATATTTGTAACCTTTTGTTTTACTATAAATATTGTTGAAAATTATTTTGCTACCTAATGTATGTACTTTCTAGGAGTTCTTCTTAACCTAGAACTTTATTCAAAAGATTTCGTAAATATTTCAGCTTCTATCCAAGTAAATGTATTTACTCTAAAATATACTACCAGTTTCATAGCTAATTCTTTCGGAATACAAGTTGTGTCTAATCCTTATTAAGTTGCTGCTTAAAACTTCTAATAGAAACTCCTCCATGAATTTTAAATTATTTGTTTTTAACGCTTTAGTTAGGTATTTATTCTAAATTAAAGAAATTTGAGAACCAAAGAAATTTATAATTTTCTTTCAAAATATCAGCTTTTTTAATGACTATTATTCTATTTTCTAAAAAAAAAGGTGAGTATTGGTGTTTTTACTTTTTTAAAGCACATCGGTTGTATAAATGGTATTGTTAATCACTTTTTTTTTAATAAAAATGATCGAGTACAGTAACCGTTTTAATGTTTTGTAGGTTGAGCTGAGATAGTATTTTATTAAGTGTAGAAAATAACTAGAAAAATTATTCTATTTTTTGAGGGTCTTTCATGTTTTCGTCCATTTCCTCTTTTAAATCTACAGCTTGTATGTAAATAGACATTTTACTTCTAATAAAATATAATATTGTAATAATTATAACGGCTATTGGAACTGTATAGATAAATTCAACCTCATCAACATAATCAACGCTATCATTAATTATGGCTATTAATTGAAATAAATAAACTGAAATAGGAATCGCAATTGAATGTACCCACCAATGTTTGTTGGTAACAAACCAAATAAAAAGTAGTAATAAAGGTACAAATTTTGAAAAGAAATAATAAATGTAGTTCTGGGCCTTCATAAAGTTACCTGCCTTTATTACGCCAAAAATAGTATCCCAGTCTTCAGGGATATCTGGATCTGGGTTAACGACGGGTACAGATTGGTAAAAATAGAGTAAGTATGGTGTTATAACAATTAAAAACACAATAACACTCCCTATTAATAAAGATGATCTTTTATTATTTATAAACATGTGTTAATTAACTATTCTTAATAACAAATATACTTAATTAATTGATAGAACAAAATGAAACATGCAAAAAACCACAATAGGTTTTCTATTGTGGTATTTTAATACGTTAAAGCCTAAATGTGCTTAAGTATTATGATTAACCTTTTGTTGGCAGGTACATTTGCCCTCTCTTTTTAAGAGCTTGATCATCAGTTGATGGGTTGCTTAATGCTATTGTAGCAAAAAATCCTGCTACAAGTAGCAATCCGAAAATTAATTTTAAATTTTTCATTTTTAGTAAGAATTAAATGATTAGTAAGAACATCAAATTTAGAATAAAACTTACGTATAAACAAAAAAAATCCGCCATTATTTTTTAAATTTCAAAAAATAATGTGATTAAGAAGACTATTTTTCCTTTAATTTAAAGGGCTTTCCAATTAAATGTAAAAGTTGATATAGTCTTAAATTTTAGTAATTAAAACTTCTATTTTGGAGATAATTAAAAGCAAAACTGAATTATTATGCAATTATAAATAGTTTATTTGTCGTAATAATCAGCGAATTACAAATCCTCTCCGTAAAAAAATGTAATTAAAGGGACGCTCTTACTGATACAAAAATAATAAAAATATTTAAATATGCAAAATATTATATAAAATAAGTAGTTTGTTGTTTAAAACGTGTATTTTGTTTACTTATCAAGAGTAGATGGTTGCTTTTTTTCCTCGTGAGAAACCTATAAGTCGAATTCCGAATTCTTTTGCAAAATCCACGGCTAAACTGGAGCAGGCAGAAACTGCAATTACAAATGGTATTTTTGCTATAAAAGCTTTTGAAATAATTTCGTAAGAAACACGTCCGCTTACCAACATACAATTAGCTTTTTTTAAAGAGTTATTTAATAGTAAATCTCCAATTGCCTTATCCACTGCATTATGCCGCCCAATATCTTCTTTGATTGCTAGTAGCTTGTAATTTGTGCTAAAAAGAGCTGCAGCGTGAGAACCTCCAGATAAGTCAAAAATATCTTGCTTGGCTTTCATTTCTGAAAAAAGTTCTTCAATTTTATGAAAATCAAAATTAAAATTGTTAGGAAGTTTCTTTCCTTTTACTGCAATGTCTTCTAGTTTTTGTTTACCACAAATTCCGCAGGAAGAGACAGATAATAAAGTTCTTTTGTTTAAAAAGCCTTTACCTAATAGTTTTTTAGAAATAGTAACATTTATAATTGAGAAACCATTATCTCGTTTATCAACTATTTCAAAGGTCAAATTTTCTTTAGCTTTATAAATATCTTCAGCATATAATAAACCACGAATGAGTTCAAAATCATCGCCAGGAGTTCTCATAACCACTGTATACGGTTCTTTATTGATGTTAATTTGTAAGGCGGCCTCAATAACTAAAGCATCATTTATTTTTTTAGAGTCGCCATTATTTATTAAAAAACCTTCGTAATTTGAAGTCTGCATAAAATTAATTAGGTATTCGTTCAAAATCTACTGCAACAACTTTATACTCGGGAGTTAAGGTGTCTTTATCTCCAACACTTCCAGTTATAATATTAATAAATACTTCAGGTTGATGGAAAGTAGTTCTTAAAACGCCTCTTTTAACGTTTTTAGAGTATTTAATTGGTATATTGACACTTCCTCTGTCTGAAAATATTCTAACCGTTTCAAAATCCTTTATTCCTTTTGCTTTTGCATCTCTCGGGTGAACCTCTAAAATGTCTTTTGCTAAGATTAGTTGATTATCCGTTCTTCTAGTCATTGTTCCAGAGTTGTAATGTTCTAACTCTCTACCAGTTGTTAAAATAAAAGGAAATTTATTTCCATGCTTTACTATTTCAGGAGATTCTTCAAAGTTGAAATGGTGAAAAGTACCAATTCCTTTTTTGAATTGACCATTAATATGAAGCATTTTTGTACCTGTTCCGTCTTCTTTTATTGGCCATTGTAAGCCATTTTCTCCTAAACGATCCCAAGTTAATCCCTTCATAAATGGAATTACATCTGAAATTTCTTTTATTACATTTGAAGCATCGTACGTTAATCCAGTAGGTTGATTATAACCTAATCTACTCATAATATCAATAATTATTTGTCCATCTGGTTTAGTATTTCCAATAGGTTCAATTACCTTATTTACTCTTTGCATACGTCGTTCTCCATTAGTAAATGTTCCATTTTTTTCGAAATAAGACGAAGCTGGTAAAATTACATCAGCCATTTCAGCAGTGGCAGTCATAAATAATTCTTGCACTACTATAAAATCTAACTTTTCAAAAGCTTTTATACTATGATTTGTATTGGGGTCAGTCATTATAGTATCTTCACCCATAATGTATAGTGCTTTTAATTTTCCATCAATTGCAGCATCTAACATTTCTGGAACCTTTAAACCATCACTTTCTGGCATTTTTTCTATACCATATTTTTTAGCATAATATTGTTGAATTTCTGGTTTACTAACGTCTAAATACCCAGCACCTTGATGCGGCTGAACTCCCATATCTGCAGCTCCTTGTACATTATTTTGTCCACGTAACGGATTTAAACCAACTCCATTTTTACCAATATTTCCAGTCATCATTGCTAAATTAGAAAGTAACATAACCGTTTTGCTTCCTTGAAAGTGTTCAGTTACTCCTAAGCCGTGAAATTCCATAGCTCTGTTAGCTTTTGCATAGGCAATTGCAGCGTTTCTTACCAATTCTTTAGAAACACCTGTAAGCGTTTCTAATTCATCAATATTAAGGTTTTCAACGTGGGTTTTAAATTCTTTGTATTTTTCAGTATAAGAATCTATAAAATGTTGATTTACGAGTCCTTCTTTTACAATATAATGAGCAATCATATTTAAAATAGCCACATTAGTTCCTGGTCTGATTTGTAAGAAATATGTAGCTAATTCGGCTAATTTTGTTTTAATTGGGTCTACCACAATAGAGGTAACACCTTTCATAAAAGCTTGTTTTATTTTTGCACCTGTAACGGGATGTCCTTTAATAGGATTGGCACCAAACATAAAAATAGCATCGGTTTGTTTTAAATCTTCAATGGAATTGGTTGCTGCACCAGTTCCAAACGATTTTTGCATTCCAAACGCGGTAGGAGCGTGGCAAACTCTTGCACAACCATCTATATTATTAGTTCCAATAGGTACACGTAACATTTTTTGCATTAAATAATTTTCTTCATTTGTAGCTCTTGAAGAAGAAATTCCAGCAATAGAATCTGGTCCATGTTTGGATTTAATTTCGGTTAGTTTTGAAGCAATTAAATCATAGGCTTCATTCCAAGTTACAACTTCAAATTTACCATTTTTCTTAATCATTGGCTCACGAAGACGCTCTGGATGATTGTAAAATTGAAAAGCAAAACGACCTTTTAAACAAGTATGACCTTCATTTACTTCTGCAGTTTCAGGAGCTTGAATTCCTCTAATTTCTCCATCAATTACAGACACATCTAACTGGCAACCTACACCACAATAGGTACACGTTGTTCTTACGGTTTTATCAGCAATTAAGGTTTTAGTTTCAAACTTATCTGTTAATGCTTCCGTTGGGCACGTTTGTACACAAGCACCGCAAGAAACACAGGCAGATTCATTAAAAGTTGTATCGAAGCCTTTAATTATGTTTGTTGCAAAGCCACGACCAGACATTCCTAAAATCATTTCACCTTGAATTTCTTCACAAGCTCTCACACAACGAAAGCAATTTATACATTGTGATAAGTCTGATTTTATATAGGGATGTGCTCTGTCTGCCTCTATGTTTAAGTGGTTTTCTCCTTTAGGATAACGAATATTTGGAATCCCAATTTGGGCAATCGTTTCTTGAAAAGGCGTAGCTTTTTTATATTCAGAAGGAAATATTTTGTCTGCTGGATAATCAGTTAAAACTAATTCAACAATATTTTTACGAAGACGTTGCATTCGTTTCGTATTGTGATAAATATACAATTCTTCAGAAATTGGTGTGTGACACGAAGCCATTGTTTTTGTTGGGCCGTCTTTTTCACGAGCTACTTCAACCGAACAAACTCTACAAGAACCAAAATTTTCCAATCTATCATCCTGACACATTGTTGGAATGGCATTTTTGTTGTTTTCAATTCTTCGAACAAAATCCAAGATGGTTTCACCTTGAACAAAATTGTATGCTATGTTGTTGATATATGCTTTCATAATGATTTTAGTTTGAAGTAAAGTATTCTTTTAATTCATCATAAAAATAATGTAATGCATTTTTTACAGGAAGCGGAACTCCACCACCTAATGCACACAAAGAGCCAATTTCTAAAGTTTCTAATAAATCATCAAAAAGTTGACGGTCAATTTTATAGTTTTTGGTTTGTGCTTTTTGAAGCATTTCCATACCACGGTGCGAACCAATTCTACAAGGATAACATTTACCACAAGATTCATCAGCAGTAAATTCCATTAAATGCTCTAAGAATTTTACCATTGGAAAATTTTTAGGAATTGAAACGACACTTGCGTGACCCAATAGAAACCCATTTGAGTTAAGCGATTCAAAATCTAAAGTTAAATCCACAATTTTATGCATTGGAACAATTCCACCTAATGGTCCACCAATTTGAAATCCTTTCAAATCAGTTTTAAATCCATTACCAAATTCTTGAAAAACTGTATGTAAATCTGTTCCCATTTCAATTTCATACATTCCAGGTTTGTTAAAAAAACTATCTAATGAGACTAATTTTGTACCAGTAGATTGTTTTGTTCCAATATTTGCGTAAGCAGCACCTCCATTTTCTAAAATCCAATGAATATTTGCGAATGTTTCAACATTGCTTAATATTGTTGGTTTACCATACAAACCATATTGAGCAGGGTATGGCGGACGAACTCTAACTTCAGGTCGTAATCCTTCAATTGAGTTTAATAAAGCGGTTTCTTCGCCACAAACATACGAACCTTGACCACGAATTATTTTAAATTTAAAATCAGTAATTAGGTTTTTTGCTTTCAATTCATCAATTGCTTCGCCAATAATTTTGATAGAATCTGGATATTCACCTCTAATGTATAAAACACCTGTATTAGCACCAACTGTTAAACCAGCCATGTACATTCCGAAAAGCACTTTATGTGGTTGATGTTCCATTAAATACATATCGGAATAGGCTCCTGGATCACCTTCATCCGCATTACAAACGATGTATTTTTGTGAATTTTCTTCTTTAATTACAGCATCTAATTTAAACCAAAAAGGAAAACCAGCTCCACCGCGACCTCTTAAATTTGAAGTCTTTACTTCTTGAATTACGTGTTGTGGATTTGCTTTATGTTTTTCAGCAAGCGCATAAAAGTTCGAAATGTTTTCAACTTTAGAAGTCAATATTGGTATAGTGTTGCAGTCTATAGTATATTTATTTTCCTGATATTTTTTTTCAGAAATTATTGTTTCAAGTTCTTTTTTATTTGAAGCAGAATACGTTTTATCATCAAACATAAAAGCATTGTTGCTATGGCAACGACCAACACAAGCTGCATGTCCAATTTCATTTTTATTGAAAATATTTTCTATGTTTTTATGAAGATAAGATTGTGTTTTGGCAACCATACAAGCTGTACCGCTACACACATGAATTTTTTTATTATGATTTTCACTTCGTGTAAAATCGTAAAAAGAAGAAGTCCCAACCACAACAGAATCATCAATCATAAAGCGTTTTGCCAATTCTTGAAATTCTTCTTTTGAAGCATTTTTATGAGATAAATCTGCTATATTTTCGAATAAATTATCGTCTAAACCTTTACGAGATGCTAACGAACGTATATTTTTATTTGCCATTTTTTACTTTATAATGGCTAAAAATACTAAAAATTTTAGGATGTTGCTTAAAATGAAACCTACACTTTGTTACAAACTAAAACAATATGATTTTGGTCATAATCTGTAGTAAAAAAAAGATACTGATTTCCACCGTCTTTTAATCCAGTTTTTTTTCTGATTTGAGCAACAGTTTCAGGGAAATTTCGAGTAGTAATGTTAGCTTTTTTTGAGGGAATTATTTTTCTTAGAAGTTTTTTATCGTATGCTATTTTATGAGTTATTTCAAAACGTCTTCCTGGAAAATCAATTAAATTTTCTGAAGTATATAAATGCGAATGTTGATGTAATTTATCAACTTTTAAGTGTTCAGAAATTTGTTGAAAACCACCAGCTTTTAAAATAGCAGAATTTGGCTCAAATAAAAATCTTTTTGGTTCTGAAAACGTTGCAAAAACTTCTTTATTTAAACAGAAATTAAATTGTTGTGTATTTGTTTTATTGATGTTAAGTGTTTTAATGTTAGGTGTTTGTATGTGGTTATTTTCTAACACAAATAATAATTCTTTTACTTCGTTTTCAATAGCAATAACGTGAATTTCTTTTACAAATTTTAATTCGTTAATGGCACTTGTTATGTCTAAAATTGGTGAAACTTTTATTAAAATATTGTTGCATTTTTTAAACAGTAACTCTAAATTTTTAGGAATATTAGGTGAGCAATCTTCTAATAAAAACACTTTCCCTTTAGCGTCATTTCTTCGTGAAGGATCTGTATAAATCCAATCAAATATTTTTGTTGAATTTTTTAGATATTCTATTCCACTTTCAACATGAGTTTTAATGTTTTTTATATCAAATTGAATTAAATTATGAGATACAATTTTAGATAACTCTTCGTTAATTTCACAATGTGTTACTTTATTAACTTTTTGTGAAAAATAATATGCATCAATACCAAAACCACCCGTAATATCAATTAATGAATTTCCAGACACCAAATTTGATTTGTATTCAGCTGTAATTTCGGAAGAAGTTTGTTCTATGTTTAATTTGTTTGGGAAATAAATGTTTTTGGTTGAAAACCAAGTTGGCAATTTTTTTTGACAACGTTTTTTAGCTTCAATTTGCTCAGCCAATTCTTTAATTGAAATTTCATCAAAAGGACTTCCTTTTAAAATTAATTTAGTTAGGTTAGCATCTAAATTTGAATTTATAAATTCTTGAGTTTTTGTATTTAAAATATTTATATTCAATTTGTTAGCTGCTTAATTCAATTAATTTTGTAATTGTGTTCCAATTTCTTGAAGTTGCAGAAAGTTTTAATTTAGACTCTATATTATTATTTGAAAGCTTTGTTCTTCCAAATCCGTTTGGACAATATATATATGCTGTTTTATTCTTAAAAATGAGCAATTCATCTTTTGCAGCGAGAGTTTTTACCTTTGCAATTCCCTCTTCCGTAGGAATTTTATCTAAAAATGTTACACAAATTTTTTTGAAATCAAAATCTTCCTCGTTACTAAATGGGGTCGATTTAAAAACCGTTTCTAATTCTTTCTTTTTTAAAATTAATACTGTTATAGAATATCCAAATTTGCTTTTAATTTCAGTTACTAATAGGTTTTCAATTTTTGAAGTATTTATTTCTTCAGAAGAAAAAATTACATTACCACTTTGAATGTAAGTGGTAATATTGGAAAATCCCAAATCTAAAAAAAGTTGTTTTAGTTCAACCATTTTTATTTTGTTTTTTCCAGAAACATTAATGCCACGAAGTAGTGCAATAAAAGTTTTCATTTAAAGATTTTTGGTAAGTGATTTTACAATTTTATTATCAGATAAAAATGCTTTTAAAATTACTTTTATGGCTGTATAAGTTGGTATTGCAACTATCATTCCTGTAACTCCAAATAAAATGCCAGCAATCATAATTACTAAAAATATTTCTAATGGATGTGATTTTACACTGTTAGAGAAAATGAGAGGTTGACTTAAAAAGTTATCAATTAATTGCGCAATTATGTAACCAATCATTACATAAATTGTTGTTGGTAAAATAACCGATTGAAAGTCTTGACCTAAATTACTACTCATAGACAAAAACATCATTAAAACACCACCAACTAAAGGTCCTATGTAAGGAATTAAATTTAAAAGTGCACATAAAAAAGCAATAACTACGGCATTTTCTATTCCAAAAATTAGTAATGTTATTGTGTAAATTACAAACAGAATACTAATTTGAAACACCAAGCCAATAAAGTATCTAGATAGTAAATGGTTGATTGTAGATAAGGATCTTTTAAGTTTATTTTCATTTTTATCACTCACCAAAACATAGATAGAACTTTCCATGATTTGAGTATCCTTCATTAAAAAAAATGTAATAAAAAGCACAGAAAATAAACCGATGCTTAAACTTCCAAGTGTACCAATAACAGAGTTTAGTAAATTAGGAATTACAGTAATATTTTTAAATAAGTCAGCGTGTTTTATTTCATCTAAAACATTTATTCCTTTCGCTAAAAAATACTCGTTTAATTGAATTATTAAATCTTGAATATTTGTTTGAAGTTGATCTATATTTAGTAAAGATAAATTTTGACCTTGTTCAATAATTAAAGGAATAAACATAGAGATTAATCCAGAAAAAAATCCAATAAAAATAAACATTGTAAAAATTACAGCTAATGTATTTGGAAATTTCAATCTCTGTTTTAAAAATGAAATTATTGGGCTTCCAATTAATGCAATAACAACAGATATTGTTATATAAACCAAAATAGATTGTACTTTAAATAAAAAGTACAGTAGCAAGCAAACACCAAGTAGTATGGCAATTGCTTTTAATATTCCATTGGTAATTGTATTTGATGTCAAAATTTTATTTTTTAATTTCAATAACTGCTCCATTTGGCGGTGACCAAATATTTAAATTTTCAGGAATTTCAAACTGATTCTCGTTTGATAATTCAGTAACTTCATCAACATTGTCGGTTTTAATAGTTCTTGCTGTTATGGCATCTTTTGTAACAAAAATCCATTTAAATTGATTAAATGAGCCCGAATCTCTCGTCCATTCTTTACTGTCATCATTTTTTCTAAGAGGTGCGCCCCAACAACCTTCACCAACATAAATTGTTCCTTTTGGATCTCTTATAAAACCTTCATCACTTCCTGCTTCTGTTGAAGGTTTAATAGGCCAGGTGGATTTAACAGTATGTGAATCACATTCCACAACTAACTGTACATTGTGTTGGTAAAATAAATTAGCCCAATGTTGGTAATGGTAATGACCTTCTTTTTTTCTTGAAACGTGTGGTCTCATTGGTTTGTGATATTGTGCAATTTTCCAAAGATCTTTTTTGTTTGCTTTTAATTCGTTTTTAAACCAATTAGTTTGACTTCCTGGAATTGCAATTTCAGAGTTTAGTGTATAAATTCGAACAAAATGTTTTCCAAAAGCAATACTGTAATACACACTTTCAGAAGGTGTGTCAAATAAATTATAAATACTTCTATCATCTCGCTCATGGTTTCCTCGTGCAGCAATAATTGGAAACATTCTATTGTCCGATGCAATTGTTAGCTGCCAATCGTTAAACCAAGTTTGCCATTCACTATCTGTATCTCCAGAAGTCATATCGCCTCCAAATAAAACGGCAGTTGGTTTTAGTTTTGAAACTAATTTATTTGCATTTTGTCTTGGAACTTGATTGTTTCTAGAGTCTCCACCAGCAATAAATGAAATAGCTTCTTTGTTTTTTGGAGCAGTTTTAAACCAATAACGTTCACTAACGCCTTCACTATCTTTAATAATAAAATAATAGGCTGTATTAGGTTTAAGATTTTTTAGGCGCACAAAATTATTATGCATTCCTTTAAAATAGATTGCTCTATCAACAGTTTGTTGATTTTTGTATTGAGTGTGATTTGTTCCAAAATCTGTTTCGCTATAATATACAGTTGGATTATCTCCAGAAATTTGATTCCATCCAATTGTAACAGTTGTAGATGGATTGTTTCTAATAATCAAGCGATACTTATCATTGGCAGCATTAAGTATAAAAGTGCTTAAAAATAGTATAAAAGCTAATTTTTTCATGTGTTTCAAAATAAATTTAAAGATGTTTCAGTTAATAAGTAATGTTCAAAAGTATTATTATTTATTAATAGTATAAAATATTTTCGTCATTTATAAATTATATACTTTATATTTTAATAGTTTTGTAATAATTTATGAAAAATAAGCTAATATTTAGTAACAGTTTTAAACTATTGAAAATATCAGTAGTATTTGTATTTTTAGGAAGAGCTTGGCAATTTATTTTTTGGGATGCTCCTTTTAGAACCTTTTTTTGGAATGAAAGTTTACTAAAACCATTTGTTGAAAACATAATTGGAATTGATTGGCAAACGTATGCAAACTCCCCAAAGTTAGATGTATTTATAGATTCAAGCGTTCTTGCTTTTGGAATACTATATTTACTAAGTGCCATTGCAGTGATTTTCTATTCAAAATTTGAAAGAATAGCGAAGTATATTATTATAGCTGGTGGTTTAGGATTACTGCTTTTAGCTTTCTTACTAATGAGCGATAGGTTTTACCAGTTAAGTCAGTTTTTTGAATATAGCATACAGTTTAGTATCCCTTTTATTTTTGTTTTCTTTCATAAAAATAGCATACAAAAGCATTTAATTTTAATTTTAAAATTATTGATTGCTGCTGTTTTTATAGCACACGGTTTGTATGCTGTTGGGTATTATCCTGTTCCAGGTCATTTTTTAGGAATGGTAATAGATATTTTAGGTTTTACAGAACAAGGAGCGCGTAATTTTTTACTAGCTGCAGGGATTCTAGATTTTGTAGGTGCAATCTTAATATTTGTTCCAAAATTAGCGAGATATTCTCTAATATATTTAGCCATTTGGGGATTCTTAACTTCTTTTGCTAGATTAATTGCTGGTTTTTCTTTTGATTTTTTTTGGGAGTTATTACACCTAAATTTATACCAAACAATTTACAGATTACCTCACGGTATTTTACCGATTATTGTACTTTTAAAAATGAAAAATAAGTAGTTTTTATTGTTGATTAAATTATCTGCTATTTTTATTTAAATCTTGTTTAGATTTTAGTAATCATAAGAATGATACAACAATTTATTTTAGATTAAAAACCAACAGCTTTATCATCTCCTCGCGGATCTGCACCACCTTCTAATTTTCCGTTAGGAAGCACTAAAATAGCATCTACTTTTCCAATAACTAACGATTCTCGCTCTACTAGTTTGTAGCCTAAATTTTGTAACTCAATTTTTGAAATACTATCAAAACCTTTTGGTTCCATTATAATATTATCTGGCATCCATTGATGGTGAAACCGTGCAGTATTAACAGATTCTTGCATTCCCATATTAAAATCGGTAACATTTAAAATATTTTGTAACACAGAAGTTATTATAGTAGAACCTCCTGGGCTTCCTAATACCATTTTTAATTTTCCGTTTTGCGAAACAATTGTTGGTGTCATAGAACTTAACATGCGTTTTTCAGGTGCAATTTCATTTGCTTTAGAACCAAGCAATCCGAAATAATTTGGAACACCTGGTTTTGCACTAAAATCGTCCATTTCATTATTTAAAAAGAAACCCCCATTTTTTACAAATACCTTAGAACCATACGCTGTATTTAGTGTTGTGGTTACAGAAACGGCATTTCCAAATGTATCTACAATAGAGTAGTGCGTGGTTTCTTCACTTTCAGAACCATTTAATTTTCCGTGAGAAATTTCAGAGGATTTTGTTGCTTTTTCCCAAGAAAAACTTTTCATTCTATGGTTTATATATTTTGAGTCTATAAGACTATCAATTGCAACCGAAACAAAATCTGGATCACCCAAATAATAGGCTCTGTCTGCATAAGCTCTTCGTTCTGCTTCGGTTAAAAGTTGTATATATTTTGTTGAATTGTGTTCAATTTTATCTAAATTATAAGGTTCAATTGCTTTTAATATTTGCGCTAAACAAATTCCTCCGCTTGAAGGAAGTGTCATAGATGTAATTTTAAAATCTTTATAATTAAAAGTGATAGGAGTACGCCATTTAGCATCGTATTTTTCTAAATCTTCCATAGAAATTATACCGCCCAATTCTTGAATATAATTTACAATATGTTCGGCTGTTTTACCTTTGTAAAATTCATCTTTTCCATTAATTTTAATACGTTCTAAAGTGGCTGCTAATTTCGTAAATTTTAATGTGTCACCAGTTTTCCATAAAGTGTCTAAATGAATATTGTAATTATTAGCTTTTTTAAATTTTTTACGACTATTATTTAAGCTATTTGCTTGGTTTTTAGTAATAATTATTCCTTTTTTTGCCAAGTTTATTGCAGGTTGTATAAGCGTTTCAATAGGAAGTGTTCCAAATTTTTTATGAGCTTTAAAAATACCAGCAATGGTTCCTGGAATTCCAACCGCCATTGCACCTAATGTGCTTTTATTTTCAATAATAGCACCATTTTTATCTAAATACATGTTTGTAGAAGCTGCAATTGGTGCCTTTTCGCGATAATCTAAAGCACCTATTTCGCCGTTGTTTAATCTGTAAACCATAAATCCGCCGCCACCAATATTACCTGCCACAGGGTATGAAACGGCCAAAGCTAATTCAGTTGCAACCATTGCATCAAAAGCGTTACCGCCTTTTTTTAGAATTGCAACTCCAATTTTTGATGCTTCTTCTCGTGCAGAAACAACCATTGCACTATCAGTTATTAAACCAACTACCTTTGATGTTTTTTTTACTGATTTAGGTTTACATTGAATTACTAAAAATGCTAAAATTAATATTGAAATAACTATTCTCATTTTGACAAAAGATAAGTTGTTTTTTTAGTTGAAAAATCTACTAATTCTTCAAAATAGTGTGTAAAATCTTGTTCAAATTCAGTATAATGAAGCTTTAAATCTTCAATAGCTAAATCCATTTGAGAAATGCCCTTGGTGCGCTTGTTCATTCCTTTTAAAACACGTTCAATTCCTTCTAATGAGGCGTAATTTACCAACCAATTGTACTGAATCATGTTTGGTAACAAATGTTGAAGTTCATCGGGGAAGGTAGCTATATTTTTATTTAAAAATGAATATATATTTTCGGCATATAATTCTAATGGAATCTCAGAATAATTAGACCAATTTTTTGCTAAAAAATGATCGTATAAAATATCAATAATTACGCCATTATAATGTCTGTAACGTTTGTTTAAACGGCGCATACTTTTTTTAACTATGGGATGCGTATCTGTAAACGTATCAATTTCCCTATGCAACAAAATTCCAACTTGAATTTCTTTTGGATATTTTTTATATTGTTTACCTTTAATAGCATCTGATATAAAGTTTCCAATTAATATGTTTTTATTGTCTTTTGAAAGGTATAAATGTGCTAAAAAATTCATAAACTAATTTTAAAACAATGATACAAAAAAATCTGCCGAAAGCAGATTTTTAAAGTTATTATTCATTAAAATGAATCCATTTTTTTATGCTTAATAAGAAGTGCATTTCCAAAAATTGAAGTTTTTTCTAATTATTACATTATTTTCAATAGTTATGGTGTTTTCATTTGAATATTGATAAACATCAGGTGTTAGTATTATATAAGTTCCATTTGGCAATTCAAAATTTAATTTTCCATTTTTAATAGACGTGTTTATACTATTCAGTTTTAGTTGTTCCAAATCGCCATCACCTAAATTTTCTATATCAGATTTTATAATAAAATAGAGTATTCCGTTATAATTTGTATAAGTTCTAATAGATTCATCTATTATGGGCATACAATCTCCCTCACCGTATTTTACGGTTCCAATAATTCCTTTTGAAATTTGACTAATATCATCTTTGTTTTTTGTACAGCTTATTAAGATAACTATGCAGATGAGTAAAAATATGTGTTTCATTTTTTTTTATTTTAAATAAATTTTTGAGTCTTTAATTTTAAATTTATAACTCTAAAATTTATTACCAACACGAAGTTGTATTATAAAACGCTACATTAAAATTAAATAGTTTGTATTATTTGAATAAAAGGAGCTTATAAATTACCGTTTTTAAAAATCTTATTGTCAGTATAATTAATTTTAACTACTTACAAAATATGAAAAATCTTAGAAAAACCACCGATTTTATTTTTGATTTAGTTAGCGTTGTTAAAATTGCATTCTATTAAAAGTATGATACATTTAATTAAATATTGTATTCTAAAATTTTAGTTTTCAAATTAATTCGAAACTACTTTTAGCCCAACTATTGAAATAATTAGAGTTGTTATAAAAAACAATCTCCAAAATGTAGCAGGTTCTTTAAATATTAAAATTCCGAGAATTACTGTTCCAACAGCGCCAATTCCTGTCCATACAGCATAAGCAGTTCCAATAGGTAATTGTTGTGTAACTTTTACAAGTAGTAACATACTAATTGCTAAACAGATTATAAACCCAATGTACCAATATGTGGCAATAATTCCTGTTGATTCTTTAGCTTTTCCAAGGCAGGCAGCAAACGCCACTTCAAATAGTCCTGCTATAATTAATAAAACCCAGTTCATTTATAATTGGTTTAATTTAGTTTTTTTTTGAACTCTTCTGTTCGTTGTATTTGCTCTTCTAGATTCCATTCAAAATCAAATCTATTCTTTAGAAATTCTGCAATTGGCTCAAGTCCTATTTTTGCTCTTCTTTTATCAATGTTTTTTGGGTCAAGTACTGGCCATAAATTAAAACTTTTTGTTTCTGGATAGTATTTCATTTGTCCTCCATAGATTTGTAAATCACCTCTTTCAGTTGCAATCCTGTCTTCTGCTCTAACTAAAAAGCGAGGCTCCAATTTTTTATCTTCTACAGCCTGCCTCATCATTGGTAAATATTGTAATCGAACTTCATTATCTGAATGTTGAATAACATTACATATTATCCAATTTCCTTGTTCACCAGCCATTTCTTTTGTTGGCCATCCATATTTATCTAGAATATTTTTTACTTTTCTTTCATTAATAATATGGTTGCTCTTATAAATTGCTTGCTGTTCCTGAACTAATTCAGATTCAGTGCCATATATATTTATAAGTGAGTCTCTTAATGTAATTGGTTGTTGTTCTGTTTGCCAAATAGTGTCTAAAACAGCGATAAAGTTTTCAGTTTTATCAACACTTTTTTCGGTTTTTTTTGATTTGTTCTTGTTTACACAAGAGATTGTTACTAGTAAAAATAGTATTAATGTAAATCTCATTTTTAATTCTAAAATTAGTTTTTTAGTTTAGGGTTGATCATAATTTGTAACAACATGTTTTGTGTAAATATATACATTTTATAGTTTTATAAAATTCTTTTATTGTTACTCTTTTTTTTGTTTAGTTTCCCTTTGGTTAATAGAAGTGTTTTATGAAATTTCTGTTTCTTGGAGGATTATAGTGAGTAGGTGAGAATAAGCAATTACTTATAGCAATTGTTAGTCTTTTGTTATTTTACTTTTAATGGAGTTTCCTTGAAATATTGTTTTAAGCAAGCACTTTGGTCATCTAAAAAACCATCAATTTCTTTAATAAATGATTCTTTTTGTTGTTGACGATTTATTGTTAGGTGAATAACTATAATCTCTGGATCAGGGTGCAGACCGGTTGTAATGGTCCAAGTTAATGCATTAGGGCATTCTACTAATGCAAAACGCAGTCCGCCTCTAATAAGGGTTCTGGTTAGAGTGAATTCTCCCCAAATGCCACCAACATTAGCTTTAGTTTTATTTTTGTCACCTATAATAAAAATCTCATTGCTAATTAATTCTAGATTTTCAATAGTTAGTTCATTTTGAATAGTTTTTTCTTGTGTCTTTATTTTAATAAATCGAAAAAATTCCATAGTAAAATTTATTGTTCTTTATGATTTGTTAATCTATTTAAATTGAGTTTTAATAAAGTAACAGTTTAGTATTAAGATTTTACGACTTAAAAATTAGAGATTTTTATTTTGTAGCAAATCGTTTGTTGAATGTTTGTTGGTTCGTTATTTAGTTTAAATGTAAGCATAAATCTTATGAGTTGTTGGCAATAGTTACTTTTTAATATTAAGTTGATTTTGAAATTCATTTAAATATTTTGCTATATGAAAACCATCAACTAATCCATGATGTGCTTCTATAGAAATAGGCAACATTTTTTTTCCTTCTCGAATTATAAATTTTCCAAAAGTTATTTTTGGTACTGATTCTTTTTGATCAAAATTTGTTGGATGTAATAAACCGCTAAATGAATTCCAAGGAAGGGTTGAATGACGTATTAAATCTTTTTTAATATCATCGTTATTTAGTCTTAATCCAGAACAGTTTTTTACAGCTAAAATTTCATTCTCTAATTCTGTGTTAAAAGTTTCAAAATCAGAAGAAAAATTCACAAAACCAAATCCGAATGTTTCATCTTCTCTTCCTATAGTTATTCCAGCATGAATTTTTTCGAATTCTATTATTTCTTTATCTATTATTCTATATTTTAGTTCATCGACAGAATTAGCAGCAATCATTGATTTATGTAAATAATTTGCAAAAAATGATTCCTCATTTTCTTTAGAATTCTTATAGCATTCACCACAATCAACTTCAGTAACTATCCCGAAAATTGGACTTGCCATTTTTGAAAAAAAATCAAAATGCTCTTTTCTTTTCCATTTAGTTAAGTTTATTTTTTTCATTAAGTCAGTATTTTTCCATTTTTGATAATAATTATTGCCAACGGTATTTTATAAGATTTGTGCGACTGGAAAATCGGAGATTTTTCGGTTGTAGCAAATCGTTTGTTGAATGTTTGTCGGTTTGTTATTTAGTTTAAATGTAAGCATAAATTTTATGAGGTGTTGTAACCAGTTTTATTCTCCTTTCGATTTGTAAAAATTCTCAAATGCTCTATATACAGCTAAATGTAAAGCATCTCCGTGAGATTTATCCTCTAAAAAATCAAAATATAGCTTTGAGTTTTCGTTTTTTACACTTTTCAATTTTTCATATAGTTCTTTTGCTGTTCTTTCCATAACTTCTCCTTCTTTACCAACGGCTATATAAATAGATTTTTCTGTTAGATAATTTATTGGTTTTGTCTTTAATAGTAACTCATTATCCCACCATAAACTTGGACTAACTATAATATAGTTGTCAAATAAATTTGGATGATTAAATAAAATCTCAGATCCTAATAATCCTCCTAATGATTGTCCAATCAAGGTGTTTTGATTTGTTGTTCTATAAGTCAAATCAATCAATGGTTGTAATTCTTTATCTATGAATTTGATAAAATTTTCAGACTTTCCAGAAGTAGGAAAATCTTTTTGGTCTAATTCATTTGTAGAGGGATAAGTAAAATCTCTTTTCCTATCTACATTTCCAATTCCAACTACAATTGATTCGGGCAACATATTTATCCAAGAAAAAGAACCAAATTGAACAATTCCAGAAATATGAATAAAATCTTCATCTTTTGAGCCATCAAATAAATAAATCACAGGATATTTTTTTAATGAATTAATTTTATAACTATTTGGTAGGTAAATGTTTAATACTCTATACTCATTAAGGATTTCAGATTTCATCTGTAATGTTTCTCCAATTACAAAATCCTTTTTATCAATTATATTTGATTTTTGTCCAAATACAGTTGAAAATATAAAAGTTAGAATTATAAAAAAAATAATTTTCATTAATGGTCGTTTTAAAGGGTATTGTGTATGATTAGTGGCGTGTTTAAGCACCTAATTTAGCAAAAAAAACCGAATAGAAAATCCGCGAGGATTTTCGTAAGTAGGCGAGAACAAGCAATTATTTATAGCCATTGTTAGGCACAGTTTTTTTATTAATTTTTTAAGCTATTCAAGAGTTCTTTCCAGTCATATTTTTCTTTGTTGGCATTATTCCATCTCTCAACATCTAAAAGCATTATGTCTATTTTGCTTCTGTCAATCCATTTGCCATTTACGAATACACCTGAAATTTTTCGTGTATTATTGATATTGTCTAATGGGTTTTCATCTAACAAAACTAAATCTGCAAATTTTCCTGTTTCTATTGTTCCTATTTTATTGTCAATTTCTAGCCATTCAGCTCCTAATCTTGTTGCAGAAGCCAATGCTTCTTCATTAGTTAAGCCAGCCTCAACCAATAACTTCAGTTCGTCGTGAATTGAAAATCCCCATATAATACCAGATATTCCTGCATCTGTTCCTGCAAGCATAGGCACGCCAACTTCCTTAAAAGCTTTTACAATAAGAATATGGAATTCGTATAGTTTGTTATAATATTCAATTAATTTTTCAGATGCTCCATAGTAACCATTTGAAGTTAACCATTTACTTTGCATAAGAGGATGGACATATTTAAAACCTTCTAAGTTTTCGATACTCTGTAACGATTTAGCTTGTTGGCTAATGGAAAGCATATTGGTCATATTAGGAATTAACCAAGTGCCATTATCTTTTGCTAAACGTGCAAATTCCTGTGCTTTTTCATAGCTGTAATCATCTGTTTGTTTCGATAATTCTTCGGCGTGTGCAATTAAACCAAAATGGGGAACAAAAAAATCTTTGGCTGGTTTCCCCTCGAAAGCGACTGGGATATGACCTACCACTTTCATATTATGTTTTTCGGCTTCATCTATAACCGCTTTAAAGGTTTCTTTATTTAACCAAGTGTATGCTTTGATAAATTCATAGCCTTCCTCTTTGGCAAAACGTACTGCATTTCTTCCGTCGGATGGGTTTTTAGCTATTGGATTTGATTTTTTCCCACCAATTACTTTTGCCAATGCCATTCGTGGGCCAATTACATCACCTCTTATAATTTCATTACGTTGTCCAAAATGTTCTGTTCTTGCTCCTAAATCAAAAACAGTTGTAACTCCATTAGCTAAGTAAGGTGTCATATTGTACTGTGTATTATAGCTTACTAATGGTCCTTTAGTTGGATAAATTACAAAAGGGCTTCCATCTGCAAGTGTATGTACGTGCATATCAATTAGTCCCGGAATAAGCCATTTATCTGTTCCGTCAATAATAGTAGCGTTTTCAGGTATTGAATTATTGATAGAGAAGATTTTGTTTTCCTTTAATACTACTGTAGCATTTTTAATGACCTTATTTTCTTTGGTCATTGGTATTACATTCACATTCTTTATGGCATAAGTAGTGTTCTCTTGTTGGTTGTTTTTTAAATTTGAATTGTTTTGTGCGTTTAAATTGAAGCTGATAACTGTAAACAGCATTAGAAGTTTTAAGAATTTCATTTTGATTTTTGATTGATGATTTACTTTAAAAGACGGAAAATTTCTATTTTTGTTACTGTTTTTGGTCAAAATTGTGCATAACGAGTTTTTATAAGATTTGTGCGACTGGAAAATCGAAGATTTTCGGTTGTAGCAAATCGTTAGTTGAATGTTTGTCGGTTCGTTATTTAGTTTAAATGTAAGCATAAATTTTATGAGGTGTTGTAATTTCTTGCTTTTCATTCCGAACACAATCTGCTTCAAATTTACTTTTACTCCCAACATTTTTCCGCTCTATTCCTAAAAATCAAACCGTTTTAGTGAGCAAAACCGAAATGATTAGAAAATCTATCCATTTCAATATTCAATTCCGCAATTGTTCTAAAATCGTACCGTTTCAATTTTCAATCGGAGAAATGATGGTTAAATTTTTGATTTTGAGAAAAATCATCCTTTTTTGCTAGAAATAATGGATGTTATTAAAAGTCCTATTCCAAGTCCTATGAGTATCGACCCAACAAATGCTAGAGGTGATTTTTCTAAGAAAAAAAATCCAACTCCAATACCCATAATTACACCTCCTCCAATAGCCCAAGTACTTTTATCATCTTTTTTATTTGTCATTTTGTTTAGAATTAAATTAATATATATGTTTTTAAAAATTTATTGTGATAATTCGCTATGTATTGTCCTGAAATATGGCTACAGGTTAAAATTGATTTTACGCTGTTAATTTATATACCATATTTGGTGTTTTAAAGTCTAAAGATAAGTGTAATCTTATTTCGTTGTATAATTTAATTGCATTTTTTGCAGCTCTTTTAGCATGAGCTGTATTCATAAAGGTTTGATCAAGATAAAACTCATCTTTTAATATTCCATTTACACGTTCTGCCATTGCATTTTCATAACAATG
>Ga0193953_1000483_pt1 | contig 21601 bp, 23 predicted proteins | sample BB_4_MG_FD_140325 | JGI IMG/M metagenome (GOLD analysis project Ga0193953, IMG submission 140325) | Microbial mat bacterial communities from the Broadkill River, Lewes, Delaware, United States - BB_4_MG | ecosystem: Environmental > Aquatic > Freshwater > River > Microbial mats | place: USA... | reverse complement strand
CCTTTATGTCCTATTTGTTTAGATGAAGTACCATTTATCATTAAAAATGTAATGGAAAATCCAACAAAGATAGCTTTGTATTATTATAATTTACCATTACAAATGCACCCAACAGCAAAAACATTATCAAAAGCTTCAATGATAGCTCATAAAATGGGTATCAAAGATGTAGAATATAAATTGTATAAGAAAAACTTTGGAAATATGTATGATGCATACGCAGTAAGTGATCATCAGTTAGCATTAAAGCACTTTAATAAAGAGTTTAATACTAATATTACAATGGAACAAATTAATGATCCAAAACTAAACAAAAAACTACAAGATGAGATGGATATGTCAGACAAAGCTTTTGTTAGTGGAACTCCTACATTATTTTTAGATGGTGAAATAGATAAATCTAGAATGAAATATGAAGAATACTTGAAATAAAGAGAGAAGAATTAATGAAAAAAATAGTTATTGCTACAAGAGCCAGTGATCTAGCATTATGGCAGGCTTATCACATACAAGAAAGAATAGAGTCTTCTTTTCCTGAAATAAAAGTTGAAATAAATAAAATAGTAAGTAAAGGCGATAAAATATTAGATAGACCTTTAGCATTAGTTGGAGGGAAAGGGCACTTTACAAAAGAGCTAGAGGATGAGATGTTAGCAGGAAATGCTGACTTAGCAGTACATAGTTTAAAAGATGTTCCTACGTATATCCCTGATGGTTTAGAATTAGTATCTATAACAACTAGACAAGATCAAAGTGATGTATTTTTATCGCATAAATTTAGTTCTGTAGATGACTTACCTCAAGGTGCAGTTGTCGGAACAACAAGTTTAAGAAGAAGAATGCAACTTTTGAAAAAAAGACCTGATTTGAAAGTAAAAGACCTGAGAGGAAATGTAAATACAAGATTACGAAAACTAGAAGAGGGGCAATATGATGCTATTATTTTAGCTTGGATTGGACTTTACAGATTAGATCTTTTAAAAGATATTCCATATACACAAAAACTTCCTTTAGATATGATGATACCCCCTATGGGACAAGCTGCATTAGGATTAGAAATTGTTTCAGGAAATGAAAAACTCAAAGAGATAGCAATGAGTATGAATGATGAAGATACATATATTTGTACAAAATGCGAACGGGATTTTATCGCTAAAATAGGAGCTGGTTGTTCTGCACCTGTTGCTTGTAATGCAACAATAAAAAATTCAAAAATCACTCTTCAATCTATGATTGGTTATCCTGATGGAACAAATATTTTAGAGAAATCTATCACAAAAGAACTTAGTGAGTGTGAAAATTTAGGAATAGAGTTAGCACAAGAGATGTTAAATGATGGAGCAGCAGATATTTTAGAAAATGCAGAAAAAATTGCCTTTAAAGATGAGATGCCTCAAAGACTTTAGTATATAATCTTACTTAAATAAAGTCCATTTGCAGGAGCTAATGTCCATGATATTAGCTCTTTTTTATTGAGTTGTTTTTTTAAGTCTTCTAAAGTCAATTTACCGCTAGAAATTTTCATAATAAAATCTACCATCATCCGAATTTGGCTTCTTAGATATGAATTTGCTCTAAAATTTAATACATAAATATTTTTATATTTATAAAATCGAATATTGTATATCTCTCTTACTGTTGAGATAGGATCACTCCCTTTTTTGCTAAAATAATCAAAATCATGTACCCCTACAAATATTTTTATCGCTTCTTGTATCTTTGAGTTATTAATCGTTTCATAATAACTTAAATAATTTGCATTAAAAGGGGTTAATTTATCTTGAGTAATTAGATATCTATATTCTCGTTTTTTTGCACTAAATCTTGCATGAAATGAGTTATTTTGAGATTTAATGGCTCTTACTTGTATAGAATCTGGTAACTGTTTATTTAGAGCAAATTGCAATTTTTTGAAATCTTTCCAAAAATGGGGTATATCTAAAGAGACTACTTGTCTAAAAGCATGAACACCTTTATCTGTTCTTCCACTAAAGTCAAGTGTTGTATCGATATTTAAAACTATTAAAGCTTCTAATAGTTTAGATTGGATTGTTGGATAATCAGGTTGTATTTGTGAACCATTATAAGTTGTTCCATCATAACAAATGGTTAATTTTATTTTCATATACTTACTTAATAATGTGGTCTTATTTTTATTTTATAAGCAATCATACTTAATAAAATCCAAATTATTGGAATGTATATTAATATCTCTAATCCAAGCTCTTTTGAAAGTCTATGTGATAAAACTAAAAATATTGTAGTAATAGAGAGTGCAAAAATAGTAGCACGATTTTTTTCATATCTAGGATTATAATAACCTATAAAAACAACAAAAAAGATTGATATTAAAGGGAAAATTGAAGATAAAATTGCAAAAAGCAATTCAGATTCTTTAGATTTATCTGTTTGAATATCAGCCCAGTATAAGATTAAGTCCTCAAAAGTATTGATATTAACAGATCCTTTTAAATCATTGTTCATTGTCATTTGATCAAAGTCAATTTGGTTTATTTTATCGGTAATATTGATAACTTTTCCCTCTTTTAAATTAAGACTTAAAGTATTATTTTCATTTTTCATATTAGCATAACTAGAGATGATAAAGGTCTCTTCTTTTCCATTTTGTTGGAATAAAACAATATCTTTATAAGTCCCTTTTTTTTCTTCTTCTACATAAATGAGCCATTTTCCAAAGGCTTGCCCATATTCACTCGCTTTAATATTGAACTGGGTCTCAGTTTTTTTATTTTGTAGAAAGGTATCTTTCATATATTCTGCTTTTGGAATTAAAGCAAGAGAAACTAATAAAAGTAGAATAGTTGAAAGCAACAATGTAGGAAAAATTAATTTTAAAATTTTGATTGGATTAAGCCCAAAACTAGTAATAACTATCAGTTCGTATTCACTTGACAATTTACTTAAAGTTAGTGATAAAGAGATAAAAATTGATAGTGGTAAAGTATAAAATAAAATTTTAGGAACTGTATATGAATAAAGTTCAAGAAGTTCTAGAAAATTTATTTGTATAACCGAAGTAAGTGAGGCTATTTTTACTAAAAAAACTATAGAGGTCATTACATATAAAGTAAAAAAAATAGGGAAAAATGTCTGTGAATAATGAGTTAATAAATATTTTTTGAGTAGTTTCATTTTACATTATCCCTTCTAATAATTTTTCTAATTGGTTTTCGTTTATAAAAGTAAGAAAAAAACCTAAACTTAAATAAGGGATAAATGGTGTTTCCATCTCCATATTAGATATTTTATTTACAATAGATGGAATTATAGCAAAAGTAGCTGATAATAATATAGCAATTATCCCAAATTTAAGCCCTAAAATTCCTCCAATTATGGCTATTATTGGAATATCTCCTTCTCCTATTGCTTTTTGGGATTTGAGTGAATTATTTTTTAGTATATAAGATTTGATATTTTGAATATAATATGTTACAAATAATTCTATCGTAACTATAGCACCTGCAAAAATAAAAAAAATACTTAACTGTTGAAAATTATATAAAAATAGGTAAATAAAAGTTAATGTTGTAATAATTATAAGAAGGTAATCAGGTACAGCTTTATATTTAAAATCAATAAATGATAAAATAATCAAAATATAAAAAATAGCAGTTAAAAAAAGAAATTCAATACTAAATCCTAATTTTTTATATAAAAGTAAAGTCACTGCAGCTGTTAAAATTTCAACAATTAAATAACTCATAGGTATTTTAGTGTTACAATGGGCACAGCGCCCTTTTAAAAGTAAATATGATAGTAATGGGATATTTTCATACCATTTAATTGTGAAATTACACTCTGGGCATGTAGAACGTTTAGGATTCATTAAACTTAATTGTAACGGGAGTCTATAAATGAGCATGTTAAAAAAACTACCAAATACAAGTCCTATAATAAAAATACAAAAATCGTTAAATACCTCCAAAACGTCTTTCTCTTTTATTAAAATCAGATATTATATCATCAAGTTCATTTGTTGTAAATTCGGGCCAATAGGTTTTTGTAAAAAACATCTCGGCATAGGCTATTTGCCATAAAAGATAGTTTGAGACTCTCACTTCTCCACTTGTTCGGATAAGTAAATCTACATCTGGAATACTTGCTGTATCTAAACACTTTCCTATATTTTCTTCTGATATATCTAATTTTTTTTCTGATAACTTTTTTACTGCTCTAGTAATCTCATCACGACTTCCATAATTTAAAGCTAAAACTTGAGTAAGTCCCGTACATGATACTGTTTTCTCTTCTATATTATGTATTATTTTTTGAAGTTTTGTAGAGAATTTGCTTAAGTCTCCTATAGCTTTAAATCTTATATTATTTTCAAGGTATATTGCTAATTCACTTTTAAAATATTTTTCTAAAAGTTTCATTAAAAATTCGACTTCTAATTTTGGCCGTGACCAGTTTTCTGTACTAAAAGCATAGAGTGTTAAATAGTTTATTCCAATTTTACTTGCATGGATTGTGATATCACGAACTGTTTTAGCACCTTTTTCATGGCCAGCTGTTCTTTTTAAGCCTTGCTCTTTTGCCCATCTTCCATTGCCATCCATGATAATAGCAATATGAGATGGGATATTTTGATAGTTACTATTCACTAAATGTCTCTTTTAAGTTATTCAAGATAGAAAAAGAGACATTTAATTTAGTATCTTTTTGAATATGAATATCTTTGTCTTTTGTAATCATCTCTATCTCATTTGTATTTGAACCAAAATTATTAGTATCATTGAGTACGTTTAAACAAACAGCATCAACTTTTTTATGTTCTAACATAGATGAAGCATTCTCTTTTGCTACAAGAGGATCAAGTTCTGCTTTAAATCCTACTGTATAAATTCCTGTTTTATCAATCATATTTAATATATCTGTATTTTTTTTCAACTCTAAATCCCAAGTATCTCCAATGTCAGCTTTTTTAATTTTTCCCTCTTGTGGAAATTTAGGTATATAATCACTTACTGCAGCAACACTAAAAAAATAAGGTTTTTTTTGAATAAGTTCCATATTGCTACTGTCCATTAATGTAGCAGATGACATTTTCCCTTTTCGTGCTATTTTTAAACTACTTTGCGTATATTCAAACATCTCTACTGTACTTTGCACATCTATAGTATGTATTTGTTTTGGAAGGTCTAATTGTTTAGTCGTTATAAGACATACATCAGCTCCTTTATAATATAAAGCAGTTGCTAAACTAATAGCCATTTTTCCACTGCTAAAGTTACTTAGATATCGAACATCATCAATTTTTTCTATAGTTCCTCCACCTGTTAAAACAACTTTTCTATTTTCCCAATAACTATCTTTTAAAAGTTCTGATACTGTTTGATGAAAAATATCTTCTGGTTCAGCCATAGCTCCATCGCCAATATCTCTACATGCTAACTCTTTATTTTGGGTTTCAATAATTTTAAAATTACAAAGTTTTAACATTTTAAGACTTGCTTTTGTAAGTGGATTATTTATCATATTTGTATTTGCAGCTGGTGCAATGAGTTTTACTCTTGGATATGCTAGTGCTGTTTGAGTTAAAATATTATCTGCAATTCCATTAGAAAGTTTATTTATAGTATTTGCAGTTGCAGGTGCGAGTACAAAGATATCAGCCCATTTTCCTATAGCTATATGGTTATCAATACTATTTTTATCCCAGTTTTCATTTTCATCATCTAAAATATTTTGTTGAGATAGAGTTTCAAAAGTTAGAGGAGTGATAAATTTTTTAGCACTTTTAGACATGATAACTTTTACATTTGCTCCAGCTTTTATGTAGAGTCTTATCAACTCTAATGCTTTATAAATAGCAATACTTCCTGTAACAGCTACTAAAATATTTTTATTTGTCAAAAGTTGCATTTGTTACCTCAAGTTTTATTATATTATATTCGATTATATCGACTTTCTTATTAGATATTTATTCGACAATATTGTTAGTTACAATAATTCCATCATTATCAGCATATAAAAACTCATCTACATTAAACGTTACATTTCCAAATGTTAAAGATTCACCTAAAATTGCTTCATGTTTTTTTTGGCTTTTAAAAGGATATGTGCCTTTTGCCCAAAGTCCAACAGGTATTTGTAATGTTTCATGAGTATCTCTCACATAACCGTTTATAATAATTCCTCGCCAGTTGTTTTTATATGCATAGTTCATAAGTGTTTCACCTACAACGGCACAATAATCACCTACAACATCTACTACACAAATTTTTCCTTCACCATTATTATCTCTTAATAGTTCAACTAGTGCCTTATTGTCTTCAAAGAGCTTGATTGTACTTATTTTACCATGACACATTGATATTCCACCATAAGGTTTATATTTTGGTTCAAGTACTTGTACATCATTTGGGTGTTTATCACAGATATCTGCTGTGTATGATTTCATATCAAAATCCTTAATAAAATTTATCGTATGCTACAATATTTTTTATTAAATAAAAATTTTGATATTTTAAAATTATGAGCTCCACATATTTAAAGGAGAGATTGTGACTTTATTAAATTTCGGAATTTTATTAAAGGTTTTTGTTTATGTAAAACTCACACGAAATAAAATTGACATTTTATTGAGTCTAAGTTCTTGCATTCAAAAGAAGATATAAAAATATCTTCTTTTTCATCTAAATGATTAGAATGTATAAGCTGCCATAAAAGTAACTTTATCTGTGTCATTTGCACTTAGTTCTGCATTTACAGAAGAATAAAGTAAACTTAAAGATAACTCATCAGTAATAGCAGTTCCTGCAGTTAAAAGAATCTCTGAATCTCTACTATTTGTAGTTCCATATTCAACTGTTGCATATTGTGCACTTAAGTTAATAGATGCAACTTCTGCTGAGATATTTCCATAAAATGTATCAGCATCTGCACCATAGATATTACCACCAATATCTTCAGTAGGGTCAATATTATCACCTAATGCTGCAATAGAACCTGCTCCAACATCTTTATCTGTTGTGATATATCCAGCTGCAAATGAAATATCAGAGATTGTTGTTCCAATTTCTAAATGTCCAATGTATCCGTTATTTGCTAATGTATCTTCATTAGTTGCAGCATAATGTGCTGTTAAATCTACGTTAGCAACAGTTGTAGTAGCTTTTAAACCATAAGCACTAAATAGTTTGTTTGCATCCATGAAATAAGGATTTATAACAGTATTTGCTATACCTTCATATTTTACATCAATTACGTTTGCGCCGTGTGTTCCAATATCTGCCATTTTAGCTAAAGCAGTATCTGTATCAACAGCCATAAATCTTTCTGTATGACCAACAACAATTGTTGTATCAGGTACATAAGATAAAACACCAACTACTGCTTCATGGTAATCACTAATCCATTCTAAATCAATAGCTTGTCTACCTGCAATAATAGTTGCTTTATCAGTAGAATATGAAATATTTGCTGTACTTAAAGCAGTTTTTGGTGTAGTTTCATCAAAATCTGCATTTTCTTTTTCATGAAGTTTATGATTAGTTCTTCCCCCTATAGCTGCTTTTAAACCCTTAAAAGAATCTGTTTCATAGTTTAGTCCAATTGAACTCATTGTAAAAGCAGAATTTTTATTTGTTCCACTTTTGCTAACATATTCTGAATACAAAGAGATGTCTCCGCTTGTTTTACCATTTGCAAATGCATCTTTAATTGAGTTACTTTCTGCATATGCACCTGTTGACAATACAGCAGCTGCTACTATACTTGTGTAAATTTTTTTCATTTATAATCCTTGTTTTAAATTGTGTAAGTTTATAATAATGATTATCAATTCTAACTTAAATCTTAATAATTATTATCAGTTGACTTTTTAAACATAGAAAGTATATAAAAAAAATCACAAAAATGTATTACAAAATTGTATAAAAAATATACATTTTAACTTATTTGTTCAAAACTTTGCCGTTTTTAGATTTTATTTACAAAAAATTAAATCGAATTTTTTAAAAATACTTTTTTGTAGTAATAATTTGATTCTAATACAATAAAATACAAAAGTTTTATAATCCACTTTATATATAGTTATATCTTTTTAGGGTATAATCGCGCATTTAAAATATGATAAGAGGCAGTATGAAAGTTGTTATAGGTGTAGTAGGTAATGATATTCACGTGGTTGCAAACAGACTGATTGATATATCTTTGCAAAGTCGGGGATATGAAGTATTTAATTTAGGTGTTAATACTTATTTAGAAGAGTTTATTGATGCTGTTATAGAAACAGATGCAAAAGTACTTTTGATATCATCATTAAATGGTGAAGCAGAAGGCTGGTGTAGAGATCTACTTGTATTAAAAGATAAATATAAATTAGATGATGTTGTATTTGTGATAGGCGGAAATTTAAGTGTAGGTGAAGGTGATGAAAGTCAAATAGTTCCAAAATTTAAAGAGTATGGGTTTGATTTAGTATTTCATCAAAAAGATTTAATGGAAGGTTTAGATGAATTGAACAGTTTTGTACAAAGCAAATTTGGAGGAGAAAACTAGATGAGTTTATTACAAAGAGATAGAGATATAATCCTTTCAAATGAATATGTTGATAATTTTGATTTTGCAGAAGTTGAAGAGTTTGTCAAAAATGCAAGTAAAAATTTGTTTATATCACATAAATTTAAAACGAATAAAAATAAAACATTAGTACAACCTCGTGGTGGATTCCCTACATATGATAAGATGTACGCTTTATATGAACAGTTTGCCCCAGTAGTTGACGTTTTACCTATGACTATTGATTCTCATACAAGATTAAATGATTATGGAAGTGCAGCAAAGATGCTTAGACTTTCAGAAGAGACAGAAACAGACCTTTTAAATGGATACCCACTTATAAACCATGGTTATAGAACTACTAGAAAAATGGTAACACATTTTGATACACCAGTAAGTTTAAGACATGGAACTCCTGATGCTAGACTTTTAATAGAGTTAGCAATAGCATCAGGAGTATTTGAGATAGAAGGTGGACCAATTACCTATATCCTTCCATATTCTAAAAACTTTCCTCAAGATAAAGCCTTTTTATATTGGAAACATGTTGAGAGAGTTTGTGCGAAATACTCAACACTTAATGAACCTATAAATAGAGAATCATTTGGACCACTAACAGCAACATTAGTGCCACCATGTATCACTATCGTAATACAAATTGCAGAGATGCTTCTATCTTTAGAAGAGGGTGTAAAATCATTTTCAGTATCTTTTGCTCAAACTGGCTCTTTAAATCAAGATTTAGTAACTTCAAAAGTTTTACGAAAATTAGCTACAAAATATGCTCACCAAATAGGTGTAACAGATGCAACAATAAATCTTGTGTATCACCAATGGATGGGAGCTTTTCCAAGAGATAAGTTTAAATCTGATTCATTAATCAATGCAGGAGCTATGATAGCTGCTATGGTTGGAGCTGATAAAATTATCACAAAAACAAGAGCAGAAGCTTTTGGAATACCTACTAAAGAGGACAATGCACAAGCTGTTGCAAATGTACAATATACTTTAAATATGTTACGAGGTGTGCCTTCTTTTGTAGATGAAGAGGAAGAAGAAAACCTTACAAATCAAGTAGATGAAATCTTTGAAGCGATTTTCAATGATAAAGCAGACACATTATGGAGAAAAGTCTTTAACTCAATTAAAAATGGTATCATTGATGTTCCTTTTTCTCCACATATTATAAACAACAATGAACTTATCACTGTAAGAGATAAACAAAGCAATATTAGAATATATAAAAAAGGGAAACTTCCAATTAGTGAAAAAAGTTTTAAATATGAACAATCAAAAATAGATCTAGGTGAAAATCCAGATTCTGTGGTAAATCAAATAATTCATGATATTGGGGTGATGTTATAATGGATAATACAAAAATGCTAATAGATGTAGGTAGTACATATTTTAAAGTAGCTACCAAAAATGGAATCTCACACCATTTTAGAAATTTTGATAAAAATATTTATGATGATTTAGTTTTTAAATGTGGTGATGAGATTAAAAACTATGAAAAAGAAGATATTCAGATATGTAGTTCTGCAAATGGTGGTTTAAGTACACTCATTATTGGGCTTACTGAGTCATTTTCTTTAAAATATGCTTCAAATATTGCTTATAATTCTGGTATAAATATTATTGAAACTGTTGTTTACTCTCAAATCGAAACGTATCCAGTACCTTCAGAGATGTTAGATGTGGTTATTGTTGTGGGAGCTATTGATAGTGTTGAAAATGTATATGATCAAACATTAATAGATTATCTTGATAAATTAAACTATTCAAATATAGTATATGTAGGAAGCAAAACGCAAGTAGAATTTTTAAATAAAAATATTGAAAACTTAGTAATTTTACCAAATATCATAGACAATAAACTAAAAATGGTAGAAGATGATTTAAAAGAGTACCTTACAAATCTTTATCAAGCAGATATCATGGGGAAAGAGGATATTAAAAAACTATATGATTTAACAGCAAATCAAATATTTTCTACACCATATATAGTAAATCAATCTCTCCCCTTAATCCATACTAAATTAAATGTGGCAGATCCATTTATAGTTATAGACATTGGTGGGGCAACTACAGATATACACTATAGTAAAGATTTAGTTGATGATAATATTATCACAGAAAATGAATATGATAGATTGGTATTTAAAAAACTTGGTGTTTACAAGTCACGTGAGAGTTTAGTACATACAGCAAAAAATAATGAGTTTGTATATGAGCTTTTGGCACATTTAAACACAACAGAAAATATGCTTGATGATAAAGGTGAAAGTGCAACAAAACTTTTAATGAAACTATCGATTTTTTTAGTATTGTATAAAATATCACATCACCATAAATCATATTTGAATATTAAACTTGATACACTAAATTCAATAGTATTAACAGGTGGTATTACTAAGGTTTTAGATGATGCTGAGATGGAAGATATTATCTCATTTTTCTATAAAAAACTTTTAAATTACGATACAACACCAACTTTGGTAGTGGACAAAGATTATGCAATCTGGACACTCGGAATGAATAAATAAGGAGTGAATTATGTCAATAAATAGTATAAGAAATTTAGTGGAGATTGCAAATGCAAAAACACCACAAAAAATAGCTCTAATCGATAAAAATGCAACATTAACATATAGTGAAGTTCTTGATAAAGTAAATAAGTTAGCACACTATTTAGATACTTTAGGATTAGAAAAAGGGAGTAGAATAGGGGTATATGCAAATAAAACTATTCAAAATGCAATAGCAATATTATCTATACTTTCTACAGACTATGTACTTGTACCTATCTCAAAACTTTTAAAAGCGGAACAAGTTGAACATATCATCAATGATTGTGATATCTCTTGTATCATAACAGATGAACAAAAGCTAAAAACTTTAAAAGAAACATCATTTGATAAAAAAATCATCACTGTTGAGACATGTGATAAGGATATAGTATCTTTTGAAGAGATTTATAAATGTTATACAAGTGAATATTCATGTGCTATAAAGGGGCATGATAATGCAGTGATAACATATAGTTTTGCTTCAAGCGGTTTTCCTAAAGGTGTTGTGATTTCACATAAAAACTTAATTGATAGTGCTAGAGTTGTGCATAATTATCTTGAAATCAATGAAGATGATGTATTATCAGGATTGTTGTCATTTAGTTTTGATTATGGTTTAAATCAACTCTTTACATCATTTTATGCACGAGCAACACTTAGTATTTATACTTTTTTTACACCAAGTGACTTTTTCTCGCATATATTAAAAGATAAAATAACAATACTTGCAGCAATGCCAGTACATTTTAATATGATGTTTGATGAAGATAGTCATAGATTACCAAGTGCATCACAGTTAGAAAATGTAAAAGTGATAACTTCATCTGGTGGAAATGTAACAACTGCTATGATTGAAAAAATAGAAAACTATTTTGCATCTGCAAAATTTTATTCTATGAGTGGTCACACTGAAGCATTTAGGTCAGCTTATTTATCTCCAAGCCAATTAAAAATACGACCAAACTCTATAGGAAAAGCGATTCCTGATGTAGATCTATACGTGATAAATGAAGAGGGATATGAGTGTAAACCAAGAGAAATAGGACAACTTATTCATAGAGGTGCAGGAATTTATAAAGGTTTTTGGAACTCAAAAGAGGATACTGATAATAGTTTCAAAAGTATCAAAATTTTAGATAAGGTACTTAATCTTGAAAATGGTCTTATTGATGAGGTAGTTGTTGCTACTGGAGATTATGTTTATAAAGATGAAGAGGGATATATTTATTTTGTAAGTAGACATGATGATATGATCAAAACTAGTGGATATAGAATTAGTCCTTTAGAGATAGAAACAGTTGTATATGAAAATATAAAAGAGATTAAAGAGTGTGCAGTATTTGGAATCGAAAATGAAAAAATAGAAGAGGAAATTGTATTAGTTTATAGCGCAACTTCAGAGTTACCAAAAAATGAGATAATATTTGAACTTAAAAAACATCTACCAATCTATATGGTACCAACAACTATTATATTTAAAACTAACATTCCAATGCAGTCAAAAGATAGTACTAAAATAGACAAAAAAGTATTAAAAGAAGAGATACAAAGTACACATCTAAAATAAATTACTTTTTAATAAATGAAGAGACAGCTTTAAGATGTCTCTTGAGATTTTTAAATCTATGCGTTCCACCTTTTTCTATAGTTTTTTTAGCTTTAGGATATCTTTTTTTTGCAACCTTGAAGTTTAAAATAGGATCACCTTTTTGTAATAACAGATAAAATTTTTTTGATTGTAACTCTTTTTGCTTTACCTTATATTTTACCAACTGTTTAAGATGTTTCTTTTTCCAAAAAAACTCTACACCATCTTGTGTAGTATTTTTTCCTAGATATGTTTTTGTTGTTCTATAAGGATTTACTGATGGATTTATTAGCACAGCTTTTAAGTTATACTTTGTAGCTAAATATGTTGCATAATAGCCACCTAAAGAACTAGCAATAATAGCAGTTATATTATGAGTTTCGATGATGTTTTCTAGATATTTAATTGCATCTTTTGGATTTACTGGATGTTCAGAGATAATAATGTCTTTTTTAAAATATTGTTTTAATATTTGTGAAGTGTGTGAGTTTTTTGTTGTTCTAAATCCATGTATATATAAAATCATCTCTTTTTTAATACATTAAAGTAAAATTACTTTAACTTTATCTCCTTTTTTTAATTCACTATCATTTTCCTCTTGTATGAGAAGAGCAGGATTATTTAACATATTTGTTAACACAGCACTAGAGCCATTTTTTTTCCCATCAAAATTTATATGATACATTCCATTTTGAATAGTAACATTACAGCTACTAAATGAAGTTTTATTACCTTTTTTAGGATAGTTTTCATCAATTATTGCATCTATAATATTTAAAGTTTCATTTGAACCTTTAAATTTAAATAGAAGAGGAAGAACATATAATAAAAATGTAACAGTACTAGAGTAAGCAAATCCAGGAAGTCCTATGATAAATTTTTCACCTTTTTTAGCAAACAAAATATGTTGACCAGGTTTTATCGTAACCCCTTGAAATAACACTTCACAGTTTAATTCTTCTTTAATTACATCTTTAACAAAGTCATAGTCTCCAACACTCACACCACCAGTAGTAACAACAATGTCAGATTTTAAAAGAGCATTTTCTAAAAGTTCTAAAATAGACTTTTTATCATCTTTTACGACACCCATTTGAACTACGTTCGCCCCATGTTTTTTAGCTATAGCTTCTAAAGTAAGATGATTTGAACTTCTTATTTGAGAATCATTTGTTTGTACTTCACCAACATCAAGTATCTCACTTCCTGTACTAGCTATTGCAATGGTAGGTTTCATAAAAACTTCAACTTGTACTTTATTTAAACTTGCCATCACACCAATATGAGCAAAGTCAATAATAGTTCCTTTTTGTATAAGAATCTCACCTTTATGAAAGTTCTCACCAATATCTCTCACTGCAAAATTTTTTGCTACTGTAGAATCAATGATAATATAATCACCCTCAACACTAACATTTTCAATAGGAATGAGTGTATCACTTCCTTCTGGCATCAATGAGCCTGTAAAAGTTTTTATAGTTGTGCCATTTATAACTTCTGATTTTACGATAGTACCTGCTGGATTATGATCTATAATTTTAATTTTTCCAAGCTGTAAATCTTCATGTTTTATAGCATATCCATCCATTGCAGAGGTTTTAAAAGCAGGTGAGTTTTCATCTGCAATGATATCTTGAGCTAATATTTTATTTAATGTATCAGCAACATAAAGTTTTTCTGTTGGAAGTTTTGGGATAGTGATTTCGTCTAATATTTCTAACGATTTTTTATAATTAATAAATTTTTTCATAGAATATGATAACAAATCATTACAAATAATCGCCTTTAATTTAAAAGTTCAATTGAATCATTAAGTTTAATGAAACCACCTTGTATAACTCTTGCAAATACACCTCTATCATTTTTTAATATATTTGGTACTTTAGGATCTATCTTATTAAGATGATTACAAATAGTACACTCATTTGCAATTTCTAAAATAGTATTACCTATTGTAAGTTTATCACCATTTTGTAAATTATATGGATCAAAAGATACAAGTATATTTTCACCTAAGCTACCATACTCTGCAGAAATATTATTTTTAGAAAGTAGTTCATAGGCTAAAATAGAAGTTATTAAAACTGAGCGACTATGATCTTTGTCATAAAATTTATCTTCAATTATCCCTTTTGTATTGAGTTCTAAATCTTCTTTAGTGATGATACCTTTAATATTTTTTTTAGATATAAATAGCTGTTTCACACAACCTAATTCGTTATTTTTCATTTAAATCCTGTTTAGATAAATTATATTACTATTATGATAGCATAAGAGATATTAAGAAAATAGTTGGAGAATTTATGGATAAAAAAAAGCAAATGTTATTTAATATTAATAATTTTTTATTAGCAGTAACAGATATATTAGATGTAAAAGATTGTGAAAGTAATGGAGTATCTAAACATCATGCACTTAGAGTTGCATTTTTATCTTTAAAAGTAGCAGAAAAATTAGATTTTGAACCACGTGAGATGTTTGACCTCTGTGCTTATGGTCTTTTTCATAATTACGTAGATGAAGAAAAACTACAATTATTGGATATAAATAATAGTTCAAATGAGTTATCTACTATAGTGAATTTTGTACATACAATAGATGAAAAACATGATTTTTCAAATGAAAATATAGAAAACAGATATCTAATAATAAAGCAGCTAAAAGATGAAGAATCAAAAATTAAAGAGGCAAAGATACTCTTAGAGTATACAAATACGATAGAAATTTGGCTAGATTGCCAATCAATAGATAGTATGTTGCAATATATATATTCTACTCTTCATGATTTTACAGTTCCGTTAAATTTTGAAAAAGTATTAGAGATTACTATGATGTTTGGTTCTTTAAATGAGAATGTAGATGAGTTAATACAAAGAGGTTCTAAAATATGTGACTATTATAATTTTGAACATAAAGATAAATTAACTTTCTTAATTGCATGTAGCATGATGAATTTTGGAAAACTTGCAATTAGTGATAAAATAATCAATAAAAAAGAGAAACTTACAAAAGAAGAATTTGAAGTAGTTAAATCAAATGTTTATTATTTAAAAAATGCTCTTAAAAAAATATATGGCTTTGATGATATTGCTAAATTAGCTTCAAGACATCATGAAAAGTTGAATGGAAATGGATATCCAACTGGTATAGGAGCAAGTAGTTTAAGCCTAAAAGAAAGACTCATATCAGTGCTAAATATTTATAATTCTTTGTTATGTAAAAAATCATATAGAGATATATATAGTGATGAGCAAACGATAAAAATTCTCCATAAGAAAGCTGAAAATCAAGATGTAGATAAATCACTTGTAGAAAATCTAGAAGAATTGTTTATTAGTTTATAATAAAGTGTTACTTTGTGATACAAATAATTAATACTTTTTTTGTCTTAAAAGCTAGTATTAAAATCTCTTATAAGTTGATAACAAAAGGGATTTAAGGGGTTTTAAAAAAATTATAAAAATTATTATATAAAAAAATTATAAAAATTATAAAATAAAATAATATTAAAAAATAAACCTAATTATTTTACTTGACTATTCAAAGTTTATTAGGTTATAATTTCTTCATATTGGTATGCATAGATATCAAAATTTTCAAGGAGAAGATATGGATAAAGATAGCAAAATGTCTGAAGAAGTTAAAAGTTTATCAACTGATAAAAAGATAACATCAAGAAGAGATTTTTTTAAGAAAACAGCTGTATATTCTGCAAGCTTAGTTGCTACATCGGCTGCATTGTCACCGATGAAAGCAATTGCATCAGATGACCCAGCAATTATAAATGACGTAGAATGGGGAACAAAACTAGGTGATAAAGTAACGAAATTTCGTTATGGAGTACCTTCTCCTTATGAACACAATAATGTAAGAAGAAATGACCCATTGTTATCGTCTGGAGATGAATATGCAACTGTAACAATGTGTCCTATACATGAGTCGGAAGGGATAATTACTCCAAATGGATTATTCTTTACAAGAGACCATGGAGGAACAGCACATGTTGATCCTGAACAATTTCGGTTAATGATACATGGTAAAGTAAAAAAAGATGTTGTTTTAACACTTCAACAGCTTAAACGATATCCAAGTGTAACAAGAACATACTTTATTGAGTGTCCAGCCAATGGTTCAACAGATTGGAGAGCTCCACAATACAACAATCTTCAATTTTTAAAAGGGATGATGAGTTCTGCTCAATGGACTGGTGTATTACTCAAAACAGTATTAGAAGATATTGGTTTAGAAGCTGATGCCGTTTGGATGTTAGCTGAAGGTAGTGATAATGCTGGAAATCCAAGAACAATTCCAGTAGAAAAAGCACTTGATGATGCTATGCTTGTATGGGGTCAAAATGGTGAAGCATTACGACCAGAACAAGGTTATCCAGTAAGATTACTTGTTCCAGGTTGGGAAGGTAACTTAAATACTAAATGGTTAAAAAGACTAGAGTTTAGTGACAAACCTTGGCATTCAAAAGAGGAAACATCTAAATATACAATGCTTCAAAAATCTGGTAAAGCTATACGGTATTTTTGGATTAATGAAGTAAATTCAGTAATCACTTCACCTTGTCCTGAAAAACCTTGGACAGACTTAAAAAAAGGTGATGTAGTAGAAATTGAAGGTATTGCTTGGTCAGGACATGGAACAATCAAGCATGTTGATATCACATTTGATGGTGGAGATAATTGGGTAGAAGCTAGTCTAAAAGGATTAGTATTACCAAAGTCATGGACAAGATTTTCTTATATTTTAAAATGGGATGGAAAGCCATTACTATTGTCTAGTCGTGCTGTTGATGATATAGATAATGTTCAACCAACTATTGACCAAGAAACTACAGCCGTTGGTGTAGAATCTGTGTATCATAGAAATGCCAATGTTACATGGGAAATCACTGAAAAAGGAGAAGTACATAATGTTCACATTAGAAAACATCATGTTTAAAAAAACATTTATTGGACTTGGTTTATCGGCATCTATGTTATTATTTTCTGGTTGTGTTGTAGATAATAACCATGGGACTAAAACTGCAGTAGATGGTGGAATGAAATATGAAATTAAAGATGGTAAATATACTTCTTATCATGTAAATACTCAGAAGATAGATACATATAATAAAGGTAGAATAGCTACAAAAACTGAGATTGCCGCATGGGATAGAGATACACGTCCTGATGGTACAGGTTTGCCTATGTATGATATGAAACATGGGAAACCTGTTCTTGATGACAATGGTGAAAAAGTAATAGCAGAAGGTTCAGTAGGTTTAGGAAATGAACTTTACGATGCACAATGTGCTATGTGTCATGGTGATTTTGGTGCTGGTGGAGTAGGTGGATATCCTGCTTTATCAGGAGGTGATATAAAATCACTTTCAAATCAGCTTCAAAATCCAGCAGATGAGATGCCAAATCAAACACCACCTGCTAAAAGAATTGGAAGTTATTGGCCATATGCAAGTACATTATTTTGGTACATTCAAGATTCTATGCCTTTCCCTCATCCAAAAAGTTTGAGTAATAGTGAAACATATGCTATTGCTGCATACTTATTAATGGAGAACGGAATTAAGGTAGAAGGTGAAGAGATGGATGAAGATTTTGTTATGAATAGAGAACAATTTCTTAAAATTAAAATGCCAAATGAAAAAGGTTTTTATCCAAATGTAGATACACCAGAAGACCCAAAAAAAGGTGTTCAAAATATCACTAATTTCTTAGGGGATCCAAAAAATTATGGTACTGGTACAAGATGTATGAGTGACTGTATTAAAGGGGAAATACCATTATTAAGAATTAAAAATGAGTTAAATAACTTTAATCCTCCAGTATCAACAAAGCGAGATTTACCTGATGCTAAAACTGCTGAAACAGTAAAAGCTGGACAAGTAGAATATGAAAACTCTTGTAGTGCTTGTCATGGTAATGCTGCAATTGGGGCACCTGTGGTTGGAGATAAAAATGCATGGGCTCAAGTAACAGCTAAAGGATTAGATAAAGTTTATCATAATGCAATCAATGGTATAAATGGTATGCCTCCAAAAGGTGGTAATATGGATTTATCAGATGAAGATATGAAAACAATCATAGATTATATGATTACTTCAAGTAAATAAAGGAGAAACGATGAAAATAGTTAAGAGTTTATTAGCTGCAACAGCTATAAGTGGTTTAATTATGACTACAGGTTTAGCAGATGAGGCTTTAATTAAACAAGGTGAAAAGATTTTTAATACAAAAAATCTTGGAAACTGTTTAGCATGTCATGCTATATCAGGTAAGAAAGTAAAAGATCCAGGTAGTTTTGGTCCAGACCTTGCTACTGTTGCTGATTATCCTGCTGAATTATTATATGATATGGTATATGATATATATAGTGCAAAAGGTTTAAAAATATCACCTATGCCAGCATTTGGAAAAAATGGTTGGCTTGATGATGCAGAGATTAAAGCTGTAGTGGCATATTTAAAAAGTAAATAATTAAAAAGGATAAAAGATGAATAGAAGAAAATTTTTAGGTTTAGGTTTAGGACTAGGTGTAGCAGCAGTGATGCTTCCATCTTCATTAAGTGCAGTTAATTTTAGAGAGACAAAAAAAGGTGCATTTGAGGGACCAAACAGTCATACAGTTGAGAGTTCAATGAAAGAGTTATTTGGTACATCAAAAACTACAGTTGGTAAAGTAAAATTAAAAGCTCCAGATATTGCAGAAAATGGTGCACTTGTACCTTTACAAGTATCATCTAAGCTTGCAGGTAAAACAGTAGCAGTTTTTCAAGATGCAAACCCTGAGTCTTTAGTAGCTGTGTTTACAGTACCTGCAAATGGTATTATTGATTATAAATTAAGAATTAAACTAGCAAAATCAGGAACAGTTACAGCAGTTGTTCAAGATGGTACAACATTATTTTCAGCTAGTAAAATGGTTAAAGTAACAGCTGGTGGTTGTGGAGGTTGATTTAACATCCACAACAATTAAATTAAAATAAAATAAAAATATCAAAGGAATTTACAATGGCAAAGAAAAGTAGAATTAAAGCAAAAGAAAAAAAAGGTGTTACAACAGTAAAAGTATTGGCAAAGCATGCAATGTTAAGTTATGCTGAAGCAAAAAGTAAAAAAGCAGAAGCAAATTTCATTACATCAATGATTGCTAAAGTAGGTACTGAGGTTGTATTTGAAGCATCAACAAGTCAATTTTTATCAAAAGATCCATTTATCCAATTTTCTTTTAAAGGTGAAAATAAAGGTAAAATGTTAGAGTTTACTTGGGTAGATTTAAAAGGTACTACACAAACAGATAAAGCAAAAATTAAATAACTTACTGAAGAGTGATTATAAAACAAATAACTAAGGAGAAAATATGTTATTAAATGTTGTAAAAAGTACTGTTTTAGTTGCTTTAACTTCTTGTGTATTAAATGCAGGTGAGTTTAACGCACAAGCAGAAAAAGATAGAATAGCATTGATAGATTATACAATTGCTAAATTTAAAGATGCAGATAAAAATAGGGATAATTTTTTCCCATATTCTACAGATGCTGAATTAAAAAATAATATCAAAAAAGATGTAACTTTTGAAGAGTTAAGAATGGGAAACTATGCATTTTCTATCCAAGGGAAATACTCATACAATGAAATTAATGAGATGCCACCTTATGATGAATTAGTAGAACAAGGTGGAGAGATTTACAATAATAATGCTGCATTACAAAAGTGTTTTCCTGATCTAACAGTTGGTGGAGACTATCCTTATTTTGATGAAAAGAAAAAAGAGGTTGTAAGTTTAACAGGTGCTATCAATGAATGTCTTACAAATGCAGGTCAAAAAGCATGGAATGAGAAAAAAGGTGATATGGCACTTTTTGAAGCATATATAGCATCTGAAACAAAAGATGCAGAGAAAAAAGTAGATATCAAAATTTCAAGTGCAGATGCAGCTGATGCATATGAAAGAGGAAAAGAATACTACTATACTCAAAGAGGTTATTTAAAACTTTCTTGTGCAACTTGTCACGTACAAGGTGCTGGAAAAAGAGTTAGAAACGAAAGTTTATCTCAACTACCAGGTCAAACTACACATTTTCCTGTGTATAGATTAAAATGGGGAAATTTAGGAACTCTTGAAAGAAGAATGGAAGGTTGTATTAAAGATCAAGGTCAAGTACCACCTAAAACAAATAGTAAAGAGATGAAAGAGTTACTTTATTTCATGGCATATATGTCAAATGGAATGAACGTTGACGGTCCAGACGTAAGAAAGTAAGGGGAGATTATTATGAAAAAATTATACAGTGTATTAGCAGCAACAGGTTTAGCAATTGCTTTATCTGGATGTATGGGTAATGAAGCATCTCCATCTTCTACAGCAAACTTAAATGAAAAAGAACTTTGTAGTAGTGCAAATGGAATAGATGCATTATTAGCAACAGCAAGTGAATATAATGCTATTGCAAAAAAACATGGAGTTGAATTTAAAAGATTGGGTATGACAAATACTCAATATATAGATGAAACAAATAAAGCAATAAAAGCTGGTGAAAAAATGGTTGTTCTTTTAAATAAAAAAGGAAAACCTACAAAAAATAAAGTATCTGTAGAATATGCAGCACAAAGAGCTTGTAAATTTGCAGTAAGTGCTTTAACACAAGAAGCTGAAGGTAAAGAAACTTGGAGAGCCGCTGTTCCAGGTGATGGTTTTAAATACTAAACTATAGTATTTAATGTGAAGTCAAGATTCTTTCTTGGCTTTTTATAATAGTGTATTTCTAAATATAAAAATCAATTAATTTAAAAGGAATTAAAATGAAAATGTTAAAAAAATTACTAATAGCATCTATAGTATTAGGTGTATGTTCTTCTTCAAGTTTTGCAGATGTGATGATTTCAAAAGGTGTTAAATCAATAGATAT
>Ga0193953_1000482_pt1 | contig 21625 bp, 17 predicted proteins | sample BB_4_MG_FD_140325 | JGI IMG/M metagenome (GOLD analysis project Ga0193953, IMG submission 140325) | Microbial mat bacterial communities from the Broadkill River, Lewes, Delaware, United States - BB_4_MG | ecosystem: Environmental > Aquatic > Freshwater > River > Microbial mats | place: USA... | reverse complement strand
TATCAAGAAAAATATCCACTAATAGAAAAAGAGATAATAGAAAATATTGTTGATTTAAAAGAAGAGGGTACTATAGTAAATCTTATCTCCCCCAAAAATAAGTTTATAGCTAAAGGGTACTATGGCAGACAAAATAAAGGCTATGGTTGGGTACTAACCTATGATAAAAATGAACAAATAGATAAAAACTTTTTTATCAAGAAGATTAAAGAAGCGATTGATTACAGAAAAGACTTTTTTGAAGATGCTAAACAAAATATCACAACAGCTTTTCGAGTTTTCAATGGTGAAGGTGATGGAGTAGGTGGTATAACAATAGATTATTTTTCTGGATATTATATGCTTACTTGGTATAGTGTAGGGATGTTTACCTTTAAAGAGATGATTATAGAAGCCTTGAAAGAGTGCATAGAATATAAAGGTATATATCAGAAAAAAAGATTTGATACGAAAGGTCAATACTTAGAAGACAATAGTGATTTTATATGTGGAATTGAAGCACCAAAACCACTTATAGTAAAAGAAAATAATGTTAATTTTGCAATATATTTAGATGATGGTGCGATGACAGGAATTTTTTTAGACCAAAAAGAGGTACGTAAAACTATACGAGATAAGTACTCAAATGGTAAAACTATGTTAAACGCCTTTTCCTATACAGGTGCATTTTCTGTTTATGCGGCACTTGGAGGAGCTTCTAAAACTATAAGTGTAGATTTAGCAAAAAGAAGTTTACCTAAAACAAGTGAGCAATTTGAAGTAAATGATATAGATCCAAAATCACAAGAGATTATTGTCGATGATGTATTTAACTATTTTAAATATGCAGTAAAAAAGCAGTACAAGTTTGATATGGTAGTACTTGATCCCCCAAGTTTTGCACGGAGTAAAAAAATCACCTTTAGTGTTTCAAAAGATTATGTAAAACTTTTAAAAGAAGCGATTCAAATTACAAATAAAAATGGAGTGATTGTTGCTTCTACGAACTCTGCAAATTTTGGTATGATGAAGTTTCGACAGTTTATTGAACAAGCTTTTAAAGAGTTAAAAGGGCGATATAATATCTTAGAAACATATTCTCTTCCAAAGGATTTTAAAGTATCAAATGAGTTTAAAGCAGGGGATTATTTAAAAGTTGTCTTTATTAAAAAAATTTAATGGTTAAAAAGTGAATTAATTATAGTTTTATATTGTATATTAAATATACAATTCTTTGTAAAATATTTCAATTCTTTATTATATAATTTGCTGATAAAGGAAATTTTATGATTCGTAAACTTATGGAAGAAAAAAGAATAGAAATATTTTTTCAACCTATTATTTCAATAAAAAACAAAAAAATATTTGCCTTTGAATCATTAACACGAGCTTATGACGAAAATAATATTTTGATACCACCTATGTTACTTTTTAAAGAAGCTGCAAAAGAGAATCTTTCGATAGAGTTGGATTGTTATGTAAGAGAATTGGCACTAGTTAAATTTTTAAATTATTATGAAGAAAATAAAGAAATATTATTATTTTTAAATTTTGAATCTTCATATATTGAGAGTTTACAATATTCTACGTTTTTATCAACTGTTAAAAAATACAATATAAATACTTCAAATTTAGTTTTAGAGATAAAAGAAGATGAGATAAAAAACAATGATTCTATACTAAATTTTGTTAATCTCTATAGAAAAAATGACTTTATTATAGCCATAGATGATTTTGGAACAGGTTATTCTAGCTTTGACAGACTTTCATTAATAAAACCAGATGTTGTTAAAATTGATCGTTCCCTTATCTCAAATGTAAATAAAAATTTCATCAATTCTGAAATATTAACAGCTGTATCAAATATGTGCAATAAAATAGGAGCTCTCGTTTTAGCAGAAGGTGTTGAGGAAAAAAATGAAATATTAAATTGTATGGAAAAAGATATAGATATTTTTCAAGGTTTTTATTTTTTCAAACCAAAAAAGAATCCTAATATTATTTTAAATGGAATTTCACAGAATGTAATTGAAACTATTGGTAAAGATTACAAACAAAATATCAGTAATACAATAAAGTATAAAAAATCTATTTTAAAGAAGTCACAAGATATTAGTACTAAAATTGTTAATATTTTTAATCAAAATGATATTGTAGTTTTTGAAAAACTAAAATCACTTATCACTACGCATAATATACTAGAAGCAATTTATACTATTGATTTTAATTCTGGATTGCAAAAAAATGATACTTTTATAACCATAAAAGAAAATACATTATTTAACTCTACAAAAGATGGTCATGATCATAATTTAAAAGAATATTTTTTTATAGTTAAAAATTCATCACGCTATGACTATTTAAGTGAAGCGTATATCTCAAAAGCTAGTGGAAATCTTTGTAGGACATATTCGACAATTATTGAAATCCAAGGTATGAAATATATTTTATGTCTTGATATTAAAACTATATAAAGGGTGGTTATGGAAGAATTTATACATACTTATAGAGAAAATACAGAGGATATAGAAAATTTCTTAATAGAAACGATTAGAAGTACTGGAAATTTAAAACATAAAGAGGAGAATGATTTTAAAAGTTTATTTAAAGTATTCCCATCGTTAGAATTAGTATACATTTGTGACAAAGAGACTTTTGTTCAAATATCTTCCAATATTTACAGAAATAATCAAACAAAGATTCAAGTAGGTCACAGTAGAAAATATATACTGAACAAATTAAATTTTAATAGTTCTGATGTTTCTATCTCTCAACCATATATCAGTAGTGCCACAGGAGATACCTGTATTACTGTAGCAAAAAAAGAGAATGAAAAAATTTATTTTTTAGATTTTAAAGTGAGTGAACTCTTACAAAGATTAGGATTGATTGAGATACATAAAGAATTTAATATGTTAAGTAAAAGTTTTTATTTTATTACTGCTGTGGTGATGATTATTTTAGCTTTATTTACTATTGGATACTCATCTTATGAGTTTATCAATTCTGTTTTTTTTAAATCTGGACTCTCAATAGAATCTATTTTTAAACCAGTTATCGCTTTAACTTTGGGACTTGCAATTTTTGATCTTGCTAAAACGATAATAGAGCAAGAAGTAGTATTTAAAAATTATTCAAAAAACAGTAGTAGTGAATATAAGGTTCTGATAAAGTTTTCTATTACTATTATTATTGCTTTATTAATAGAATCGTTGATGGTAGTATTTAAAATTGCTATTGATAATTATGCTCAAATGATACATGCGGTGTATCTAATCTCTGGTGTTTCTATTTTATTTATTGCTTTAGGATTATTTATTTATTTTACGAAGAAAAAATAAACTTTAAATCACTCTATTTTTACCACTGTGTTTTGCTTGATAGAGTCTTTTATCAGCAATAGAGATATATTCTTCTAAATGGATTTCAGAATATTGTTGTTTTGCTTCAACTTCAACCATTCCAATACTAACAGTAGTACTTACTTCTTGATTTTGGAAGAGAAGAGAAAAGTTTCTATAGGCAATACAAATATTATTGAGTACTTTTTTCCCTTGCTCATAATTACTCGAAGGAAGTATCAATAAAAACTCTTCTCCCCCATAACGGATAACAATATCTGATGCTCTTAATTCTTCTTTTACAATATTTACAAACGCAATAAGCATTTTATCTCCACCTAGATGACCATAAGTATCGTTTATCTGTTTAAAGTTATCTAAATCACACATTGCTACGATAAAATTTGAACTAGTTGCGAGTGAAATATCATATTGATTACGAAAAATTTGTGTTAATACTTGTCTACTTAATGCTCCTGTGAGTGAATCTTTAGCAGACTTTTGATTTACAATAGTATTATCTATAAGCGCTAATTCTGTACCTATAGATAAAGAGATGAGTTCACATCTTTCAAGATAAGTTAACAAGACGTTATATTCTTTTGTTTCTGCTGTGATTATTTTTTTGATTTTATCAGAAATGAGATGAAGTTGATTATGGATACGTTTTAAATATTTCAACTTTGAACTATTTTTGATAATATTTTTGGCATCAGTATTGAGCCATTGACCAAATTCACATATATTAGCATCAACTAATGGAAATTTTTTAATACTTTCACTATGCACTGATTTTGCAAGATTTAATAACCATTTTAAATGAGCGACATAATACTCGATAACATTTTGTTCTACCATATCACCTAAGTTGGAGAGTCGAACATTACATGAAGATGATAATTGTGCAATATATAAATCAAGATAGCTTTTTGCTATCTCATTTTCAACCTCTTCATAGAGTTTGTAAATAGTTATAATGTCAAATTCTAAATTTGATATAAATAAATTTATAATAATTTTTTTTAAATTATTTATTTCATTGATAAAGACAACATAAGGAGTATGCATTTTAATATGTAAAATAAGGATCTCTTTATGAATAAGTTTAAACTTTTCAACTTCATTGAGAGATAAGTACTCTATTGATTGTGCAAAAAAATTGTGCAAATCAGAGAGATCAGATGAAGAATCTATATAAGTACTTACTAAATACTTATCATAAAATTCTTGTAATATCTCTTCTTTATTTTCAGTTAAAATTTTACGATTCATCTTACTTTCCTTATTTTAAGAACTTTTATACTAAAGAATTTAATTCACTTTCTACTTTAGAGAGTTTATCTTGAGCAGCCACTAAACTTGCTTTATTTTCTTCGATTACATTTGCTGGTGCATTTGCTACAAATCTTTCATTTGATAACATACCATTTAGTTTTGCTATCTCTTTTTCTAATTTCTCTTTTTGTTTAGAAAGTTTTGAGATGATTGGTGTCATATCGATTTCACCTGTTGGTATATACCTCTAAATTGTCAGATACATCTGTAATAGAGTTATCTACCTTAGCATCTACAAACTCAATAGACTCAACTTTTGCTAGTTTTTCTATAAATGGTTTTGCTACATCTTTATCGATCTTTACATCTAGTTTGATATATGCTTTTGCAATTTTACTATTACCCATATCAATAATAACTTTTGCTCTTCTTAATGCTGTAATTGCTTCTTCTATAATAGTAAACATAGATTCAGATTCTTCATCTTTTTTAATATCTTTAGGGAAGTTATTGATCATCAAAGATTCACCCTCTTCAATAGTTGTTCCTGTAAGTTTATGATACAAGTGATCTGCAATAAATGGCATAAATGGTGAAATTAGTTTTAATGTTTCTTTAAAGATTGCACCAAGTTCAGGGATAGATTCTTTATCTGCTTTTGAGTACTCAATACCCCAGTCACAAAATTCATTCCATACAAATTTGTATAATTCTGAAGCTGCTTCATTAAATTTAAATGCTTCTAAAGTAGTTCTTACACTATCAACAGCATGAGATAGTCTACTTTGCATATATTTCCCAAGTGCAGTTTTTATTTTAATATCTTTAAGGTCTGCAAATGTTTCTACATTTAACTGTAAAAAGTTAGATGCATTATATAATTTATTTGTAAAGTTTCTAAACTGCTCTAGATTCTTTTCACCTAGTTTGATATCTCTTCCTTGAACTGCTAAGTATGCAAGTGTAAATCGAATAATATCAGCAGAATGTTCTTCGACCATATCTAAAGGATCGATTACATTTCCTTTTGATTTAGACATCTTAGCTCCAGTTTCATCACGAACCAGTGCGTGCATATAGATATCTTTAAATGGAAGTTCCCCTTGAAAATGATCTCCCATCATCATCATACGTGCTACCCAAAAGAACATAATATCAAAACCTGTAATAAGAAGTGAGTTAGGATAGAAGTCTTTCATATCTTGAGCTTCATCATATAACTCTTTTAATTTACCGTTATTTCCCCAACCTAATGGACTCATAGCCCATAGTGCAGATGAGAACCAAGTATCTAAAACATCAGGATCTTGAGTATAATGTTTTTTTCCACATTTTGGACACGCTTCTGGCTCATCTGCTGTATCTGCCCACTGATGGTTACAAGAATCACAAGTAAACACTGGGATTCTATGTCCCCACCATAACTGTCTAGAGATACACCAAGGTCTTAATTCATCCATCCACGCTGTGTATGAGTTTATCCAATGTGCAGGGTGGAAGTTGTTTTTTTCTTTAGTTTTAGCAATAGAATTAGCTGCTATATCTTCACTTAAAAACCATTGTTGAGAGATAAATGGCTCAACAATATTTTTACATCTGTAACAGTGTCCTACTTGATGAACATGTTCTTCAATTTTTACTATATATCCTGCATTTTCTAAAGCCTTAACAATAACTGGTCGAGCTTCTAGTCTCTCTAATCCAGCGAACTCTCCACAGTAATCATTTAAAATACCAGCTTCGTCAAATACTTTGATAAATTCTAAATTGTGTCTTTTCCCCACTTCGTAATCGTTTTGGTCATGTGCAGGAGTAACTTTAACAACACCTGTTCCAAATTCCATATCAACATGTGAATCTGTAATAACTTTGATCTTTCTATCAGTTAATGGTAATAATACTTCTTTTCCTATGATATTAGTATATCTTGAATCTTCAGGATGAACCATAATAGCAGTATCACCAAAGTATGTTTCAGGTCTAGTAGTAGCTACTTGTAACTCTCCTGAACCATCAGCGAACTTATAAATCATAGTATAAAACTTACCATTTACCTCTTCATGCTCAACTTCAATATCTGATAGTGCACCATCATGAGTACACCAGTTTACCATATAGTTGTTTTGAGTAATTTTACCATCATTATATAAAGATACAAATGCTTCTTTTACTGCTTCTTGAAGACCTTCGTCCATAGTAAATCGTTCACGTTTCCAAGCTGGAGTAACACCTAGTTTTCTCATTTGGTGTACAATATTTCCACCAGATGTTTCTTTTTGTTTCCAAGCTCTTTCTAAAAACTTTTCACGACCTAGTTCTTCTTTTGTAGTACCTTCAGCAAGAAGTTGTTTTTCAACTACATTTTGAGTTGCAATTCCAGCATGATCAGTTCCAGGTTGCCATAAAGTTTTGAACCCGTCCATTCTTTTATATCTTGTGATAATATCTTGCAGTGTAAATGTAAGCGCATGACCAATATGTAAACTTCCTGTTACATTTGGTGGTGGCATCATAATTGAAAAGTTTTTACCATCTTCTTGGATAGCTTTATTTCCATCTATTTCGAAATAACCTCTCTCTTCACAAAGTTTATAATATTTGTCTTCTACATCTTTTGGATTGTATTTGTTACTCATAGTTTTTTGTCCTATTTATATTGATTCGCGATTATATCGAAATATGAATTAAATTTATTAATGTATAATATAAGACAATAGTAAGACTATAGTTTGATATAATAAATTATATTATAAAAAGGAGTGTCATGAACTCAAAAGAGACTATTTTAATTGTAGATGATAATGAAATAAATATAGATATTTTAGAAATACTGCTTGATGATTATAAAGTTATCTCATCAAATAGTGGAACATCAGTCTTTGAAATAATGCAAAATAACACAATAGATTTAATACTGTTGGATGTAGTTATGCCTGATATTAATGGTTTTGATGTTTGTAGAAGATTGAAAATGGATGAAAAAACAAAACATATACCAGTGATATTTATAACGGCAAAACACGAAGTTGATGATATCAAAAATGGTTTTGATGTTGGTGCTGTTGATTATGTTACGAAACCATTTAATGCTTTGGAGTTATTAAGCAGAGTAAATACACATCTTCAGCTAAAATCTTATCAAGAAGATTTAGAACGAAAAGTGAGAATAGAAGTTGAAAAAAATAAAGTGCAAGAACAGATAATTTTTCAAAGCTCAAAACAAGCAGAAATAGGTGAATTATTGATGCATATTGCACATCAATGGAAACAACCTTTAAGTGAATTAGGAAGTATTAATGTATTAAATACTCTATATGTTTCTGATGAAAAAATAAATACAGGTGAATTAAAAGAAAACTTTGAAAGAACATCAAAAATACTTGATTTTATGTCTAAAACAGTAGAAACTTTTCAAGATTTTTATAAACCTAATCTTCAAAATAATATTTTTGATATATATTCAACAATTGAAAAAGCAGTAAATATAGTAGATGCAACATTTGATTATGAAAATATCCAACTTGTTATTAATAAAAATTCAAATCCTAATATAACAGCAAATCAAAATGAATATGCACAAGTTATATTATCTATTTTAAATAATGCAAAAGATGTTTTATTGAGAAGAAAAATTGAAAACAAAGTTATCACGTTATCTATATTTACAAAAGATGATAAATCACTTGTAACAATAGAAGATACAGCAGGTGGAATTAAACTTGATAATATAGAGGATATATTTTTACCCTATGTGAGTGAAAAAAGAAGTTTAGGAATAGGGTTATATATGTCTCGAAATATTATGAAAAAAAATGGTGGCACGTTAAGTGTCGAAAATACTAAAAAAGGAGCAAAATTTACAATTATATTGTAAAGAATAGAATTAAGATGAAAAATTTAAAACAAAAAAGAATATTATTTTTAGAGGACAACCTTTCATTTGCGACTGATACAATTAAATTTTTAAGACATTATGCAAAAGAGGTTATACATGTAGAGAGTATAAAGGATGCTTTAGAGGTCTTTAATACAGCAAATATAGATATAATCATTAGTGATTTAAAAGTAAAAGATGGAATTGCATTAAGTTTGATTGAGGAGATTCGTAAAGTTGATACAGCAATTCCTATAGCAGTGTTAAGTGCACATAAAGATGAAGAACTATTACTAAAAGCGATACCTTTAGGGCTTAGTGCTTATGCTGTAAAACCAATAGATTTAGTTTCATTTGAACAATTATTACAAAAATGTTCTGATGCCTTAGCTTTAGTAGATAAAAATCTAGTACTTTTAAAAGAAGATATCTCTTATGATAAGGGTAAAAAAATCATTATGATGGATAAAAAAATAATTAGTTTAACGAAAAAAGAATCATTATTTATCGAATTACTTATTGAACATCAAAATTCTATAGTTACTAAGGATATGATCCATGATGTTATATGGGAAAATGAAATCATGAGTGATCCTGCATTAAAAAATTTCTTATTAAGGATACGAAAAAAAACATATCGAGACCTTTTTTATACTATACAAGGAGTAGGGTATAGATTACACTAGAGAGTATCTATAATGATACTGTCTTGTTCTTCCCAGAATCTTTTGCTACATAAAGAGCTTTATCTGCTTGTAAAACAGCAGCATCAATATCTTTATCATCTTCTTTGACTGTTGCTAATCCTAAACTTATAGTAAATTTTAAATTTATTATATTTTCACTTTTAATGGTGGTATTTTCTACATGATTTCTTAATTTTTCTGAAATAATGTGAGCATTCTTTAAGGTAGTATTTGTTAATAAAATAAGAAACTCTTCTCCACCATAACGGATGGCTATGTCACTTTTTCTAATGGTATTTATAAAAATATTTGCCAAACTCTTAATGACTAAATCACCAATATGATGTCCATAAGTGTCATTGATATTTTTAAAATTATCAATATCTATTAATAAAACACAAAGAGGATTATTTCCTCGTCTAGACATAGAAAATAAACTCTCATTTATCTCTTTAAAATGTCTTCTGTTATAGAGATTTGTAAGTGGATCTTTATGTGCTTGTTCTTGTAGTTTAACTTGTGTTTCAAGTAACTCTTTTGTTCGCAAGTTTATCTTATCTTCAAGTTCAAGGTTATTTTGTTTTAACTCTTCAATGTTATTTTTAGCATTATTAATACTCAAAACAATTAAATAGCTTGAAAGTTCTATAAATTGTTTATCTTGTTGAGTAAAAGGGATATGTTTTCCATCTCCTTTTTTATTTATAAGTTGCAAAATTCCTATTGTTTCTTGATTATGTGTATCTATTAATGGAGCTGTTAATATAGATGTTGTTTTATAATCAAACTCTTGATCAAATTTTTTGGTTGATTTAAAGTTATAATTAGAATCTTCATAAATGTTATCAATCATAATAATTTTTGATTGTAAATATGATTCTATAGCAATAGTATTGGTGTTTTTTTCAATACAAAATTTCATATTTTTAATAGGCTTTTGAAGATTGTATGTTTTCTCATAAGAGAAAGAGTTATTTTGAAAAATTGAAAATTGTAAATAGTTATCTTTTTTGAGATAGATTGAACCAGCATCACAATTTGTAATAGTTTTTACGTGACTTAAAATTTTATGTAAGAGTGTATCTAAGTCATTGGAGTTAAAATCTTTCATATCTGAGATTTTTACAAGATTATCATCTTTTAACATTTTCACCTCTTTCTTTTATTTTATCAAAAACTATTAAATATTCTCCTGCTAATTTATGGTATTGAGAGTTCGTTGGTGCATGTGCATATTTATGTAACCACTTGCCTTCTTTTATCATATTTTTATGTAAAATGGAATTAGTATCTAAAAACCTATTGAGCTCATCACTCATCCTAATACAACCATGTGAGTTGGCTATTCCTAGTGGTTTTGAAGACTCGTGAGAATGAACAGCAAAATTCAATTCGTCTTTTATGAGTTTCCATTTAGTTGGGTCATATATTTTTTGTTTATTTTTATCAAAAATATTATATCGTACACTTTTTTGCTTTCCAAAATAAAATACATAACGATTTTTTTTGCCATACCCTAAGCTTATATTATCATCACTTTTTTTCCCTTCTGAACGCCATCCTTGTTTACTTTTAAATACTCCCGCAGGTGTTTTTAAGTAATGATCTTCTCCAAATTCTATCTCTTTTTCCCTATATATATTTCCACTAGAGATTAAATCTTTTCCAATAAAATAAAATTTTTGTGTTGTTTGATCCCATAAGGTGATAATATAAAATTGTCGTTCTAAGTCAATAACACTTACAAACTGTGAATGATTGAATTTTATATTTTTTTGACCTAGTTTAAAAATCAAATTGTTCCAGTATGTTGCATCATATTTCAATTTAGAATTTTTTTCATTTAAATAGTACTGAAGTTTGTTGTCTTGTTTGACTGTTTCCCACGATTTGAGTTTAGTAATACTATTTTTATAACATTGTAAATTATCATTGCAATGCCTTTCAAGATATGTTCCAAACCTCTTTTGAAAAACATTCAGTTCAATAACATCTTGATGAAATTGTTTTTGTAGTTTTCTTACGTTATTAGTACTTGCATGTAATATATTTAATAAAATCATAATAAAGAATAAGCTTTTAATCATACCTCGCATTTTATACTATTTAAACTAAATTTGTGATATTATTGAAATTAAAAACAGATATTATAATAAAAAATTTGGAGAATAGATGAACGAATATAGACTCTTGATAGAGACAGATGATACAAAAGGATTGGTATATAAAATATCCAAGGTATTATATGAGTATAATTTAAATATTGAGAGTAACTCTGAATATGTAGATAACGAAACAAATGTATTTTTTATGCGAACTGTAATTACAGGTGAATTTGAACAGTCTAAACTACTTGAAGATTTAAAAGAGATTTTACCAGAAAAAGCTGTAATAAAATTAACAACAAAAGCAAAAAAAGATATAGTGATTTTAGCTACAAAAGAGATGCATTGTTTGGGAGATTTACTTATCAAACATGAAGCAGGGGAGTTAGATGCAAATATCACTGCTGTTGTTTCAAATAGAGATAGTTTAAGAAAATTAGTAGAAAAATTTGATATACCATTTGAGTTTGTAACGCATGAAGATTTGTCACGAGAAGATCATGAAGAGTTAGTGATCAATGCTATTAAAAAATATAACTACGAATATATAGTGTTAGCAAAATATATGAGAATACTTACTCCAAATTTTGTACAAACATTCCCTAAACAAGTTTTAAATATCCATCACTCTTTTTTACCTGCATTTATAGGTGCAAATCCATATAAACAGGCACATTCACGAGGAGTAAAAATTATTGGTGCTACTTCTCACTGGGTTACTGATGATTTAGATGAAGGTCCAATTATCGCTCAAGATATTACAAGGGTAGATCATACTTATTCTTGGGAAGATATGAGAGATGCAGGAAGAAATGTAGAAAAAGTTGTTTTATCAAAAGCACTCGATTTAGTACTGAAAGATAAAGTATTTATTTTCGGAAATAAAACGGTAATTTTGTAATGGTAAACGTAGTATTATTAGAACCACGCACAAGTGGCAATGTAGGAACAATTGGTAGAACAATAGTAGCCTTAGGTGGTGTTTTACATCTGATTAAACCTTATGGTTGGGGAAATGATATCACAGCTAAAGAGGTGAAAAAGGCAGGTTTGGATTATTGGGATAAATTAGAGTGGTATCAGTATGAAAATATAGAAGAGTTTTGGAAAAAAAACCCTCAAACAGACAGACATTTTTTTGCTACAACAAAAACAGATAAACCATATTTTGAAGCTGCATACTTACCAAATGATTATATCTATTTTGGTAGAGAAGATGCTGGGCTTCCTGAAGAACTACTTGAGAATAATAAAGAATTTTGCGTGAATATACCAATGACAAATGGAGCAAGAAGTATCAATATAGCAAACAGTGTTTCAGTAATTGCTTATGATGTAATAAGACAAAATTTTGCAGAGTTTAAAAATCTCTCATGATAAACATTTTACTTCTTGAAGATGATGAACTTTTTAGCTTAAGTTTAATAGATTATCTTGAAGAGTTTGCAGATGTAGAAATCACTCATGCAAATACAGCAAATAAGATGTTAGATTTAATCTATGAAAACAGATATGATTTATATTTATTAGATATAAATCTTCCTGATATAAATGGCTTGGATCTATTAAAAGATATACGAAATGCAACAGATGAGACACCAAGTATATTTCTAACCTCTTATAAAGATAAAGAGACTTTAATACAAGGTTTTGAAAATGGTGCAGATGATTTTTTAACGAAACCTTTTGATATGGATGAATTAATACTTCGTATAAACTCCTTGATGAAAAGAGTGAAGAAACAAAACCGTATTGTTTTAGGAGATGTTGAATTTAATTTTGATACAAAAGAGGTTAAAAAAGATGGAGTGGGTATCAAGTTTAGTTTAAAAGCGTTAGAATTATTTGAGTTGTTTTATCAAAACAATAATTCTATAGTGACTAAAGAGATGATTATAAACAAGCTATGGAATACAAGTGAAACTTATAGTGAAGGTTCTATTCGTGTTTATGTAAATAGTATTAAAAAACTATTTTCTCAATCGGAACTTTTTACTATCTCAAATATTAAAAATATTGGTTATAAGATTGAATATTAAACAACGAGATTTTCTTATCTCAAATATGATTGTTGTTGTATTTACAATTTTAATCGTATTGGTTGTTTACAATTTTATTACTACACGATTTTCTTTTAATCAAGATAATTTTTTACCAATATCTCTATTTGTACTTATTTTAGGTGGAGTGCTTTACTATTTTTTAAGCGCTCAACTTTTTGAGCCACTTTTTAAAAGTGAAGAAAATATAGAAAATCAAATAAAAGAGACTCTTCATGAACTTAATACTCCAGTAGCAACTATCCAAATCAACAGTAAAATTTTACAAAAAAAAGAGAGCGACGAAAAAAACATCTCAAGACTCAAACGTATAGATAACTCGTGTGATATTTTACTTAATCTCTATAATCAAATGGAATACAATATAAAAGAACAAATAGATAGTGTGAGTATAGATGAGTTTGATGTAGATGATATCGTAGAGAAAAGTATGATAAAACATAACGATATAAAAGGTGATATCACTATATCCTATGAAAAAAAACCATTTTTAATCGTAGCTGATAAAAATGGTTTCGAACGAGTGGTTGATAATCTTCTCTCAAATGCAATAAAATATAATAAAAAAGATGGAAAAATCATCATCACTTTAGAGGAAAATACTCTTAAAGTAGAAGATACTGGAGTAGGAATAGATACGGAAAATCTTTTTCATATTTTCGATAAATATTATCAAGAAAACTCTTTAAGTAGTGGTATAGGTTTGGGACTTAATATCATAAAAGCATATTGTGATAGATATAAGATAGATATAAAAATTGATTCAAACAAAGATGAAGGTACAACTTTTTCTTTAAATTTAGAAGGTGTAAAATGGCAACAAAAAAGATAGATGTTACATTAAATAATTTAATAGATAAAATTAATACAGTTCACCAAACTATACAACAAGATGTTATTAAAAATGTGAGTAGTGGACTTACCTTACGAAATTGGCTGATTGGATACTATATCGTTGAATATGAACAAAAAGGTTCAGATAAAGCTAAATATGGTGATAAAATTATAAATAATTTAGTTCAAAAGCTATCGCATATAAAAGGTATGTCAGCAACAAATTTAAGATTATTTCGAACGTTTTATACAACTTATATTCAAATTCAACAGATAGTGTCTGTTAAATTTGATATTGCAAAACTGGAGATACAACAGACAGTGTCTGTTAAATCTGTAGAGGTACCAGTTGATAAACTTTTAAAAACATTTACTTTCAGTCATTTTATTGAATTATTGCGCATTGAAGATGATTTAAAAAGAGTGTTTTACGAAGTAGAAGCTATAAAAGCCAACTGGAGTGTTAGAGAACTAAAAAGACAAATTAACTCACAAGCGTATGAGAGAGTTGGTTTATCTACGAATAAAAAAGAATTAATAGATTCTTTAAATTTAACTAGCGAAAAATATACACCAAAAGAAATTATTAAAGACCCTTATATCTTAGAATTTACAGGATTAGAACAGAAGTTAAAATATAGTGAAAATGATTTAGAAAGTTCACTATTAAATCATATTCAAGATTTTTTGTTAGAGCTTGGACATGGTTTTTGTTTTGAGGCTCGGCAAAAAAGAATATCTATAGATAATGAACATGATAAAATTGATTTAGTTTTTTATCATAGAGTTTTAAAATGTCATATTTTAATCGATTTAAAAATAAGGGAATTTTCTCATGCAGATGTGGGACAGATGAATTTTTACCTTAACTATTATAAAAATGAGATAAGTGAAACTACAGATAACCCACCTATAGGATTGATTTTATGTGCAAATAAAAATCATACAAAAGTAGAATATACAACAGCAGGACTTGACAATAATCTTTTTGTCTCAAAATATAAGATAAACTTGCCATCAGTAAAAGAGATAGAAGAGTTTATAGAAGATGAAATAAAAAATTTAGAAGGAAAAGTAAATGAATAAATTATCGTTAATAACTGATTTCGTAATAGATGCTTGTAAATTGACTGATAAAAAAGATTTTTTTAAAGAATTTTTAGGTGAAAATGTGGAAATATTATCTACAAATTCTTGGGGTAAGTTAGTAAATCATTTAGTTCAAAAGTCTGTAGAAATTGATAATTTAAATGATGCTTATTATTTTACAATATATACATCGTATCTAAATACGTTTATAGAAGCACTCAACTATTATGATATAGATGAAAATAATTTTTCAGTACCAAATAGATTAACTGTAGATTATGACTACAATGAATTTAATGTTAATAAAATCACTTCAAATAATTTAAAATTAAATTTTGATGAAGTATTTAAAAACTTTGTAGAAGAAGAAAATAAAGCAAAAGTGCAAAAATATATTAACAATAATCTAAAATATAATTATTTTCTAGTCTTGAAAGAAAATAGCTCTGTTTTACAAAAATATATTAATCATACTAAAAGTGATTTAGGAATAGAAGAACAAAGTAAATTTAAAAAAGAACTATATAGAAATGAGATAGCAAATGAATATTTCGATGTTGTTTTACAAGATGAAAATGGTCTGAGTTTAGATGATTTATATATCGAACCATATTTTAGAGTTCACCAAAACTGTTTTAAAAGAGATGATAAAAAAAGACAAGAGATTAGTTACCAAGATACAAAATACATTGATATTGAAAGTAAAAGTATTCATGACTTTATAGATGATATTTTAAATGATAAAAATAGTTATGATTTAGATGTAAAAAATGTAAATACTATTTTTATAGCGGGTCAACCAGGACAAGGAAAAAGTTCTTTTTCAAAAAGATTTGTTTATGATATGTGTGAAAATAAAACATCATCTGCTAAAGACATACTTTTTATAAAACTAAAAGATATAAAAGAACCATCTGATTTATTAAATAGAAATATAAAAGATATAATAGAAGAGTTTGTAAAGTTTGATATAAAATCGATAGAAGACTATATAGTAGTATTTGATGGATTAGACGAGTTAGCTATGAAAACTGGACTATCATTAACTGATATAGATAGAATATGTCAAAGAATTGCAAGTTTTGATATGACAATTATAGTAACTACAAGACATGGTTATGTTAACTTTGATAGTTTAAGTGATGATAATATTGTTATCGTAGAATTAAAAGAATTAAATGAAATACAACAATTATCTTGGCTAGATAAATATAAAAAAACTTACAGTGATTTAAAATTTACTGATGAAACTATAAAATTAATACATAAAAACAACAATGAGCATATCCTAGAATTAATTAATCAACCTATATTATTACATATGATAGCAAAGATGGATATAGATAATATTGACGGACTAAACAAAAGTACATTATATGAAAAGTTTTTTGATATTTTAATTGAAAGAAAATGGGAAAAAGATGCTCATGCATTATCTAAAGGTGTAATCAAGATAGACAAAGATGATTATGAATATGCTTTAAAAGATATGTTAAAAGAGTTAGCTTTTCATATTTTTAATTCTGACTTTGAGTATATACAAAAAACAGAATTTGAGAAATTAGATACAGTAAAAGAGCTACAAAATTTGTTATGTACTCATAATAGTAATAATGAATCATTAAAAACAAATCTAAAAGGTGTCATGGTTTCTTTTTATTTTAAAGAGAGTAAAAAACATCAAAATGATGATGAGAATATAGACGATAGAAATGAAAAATATGCTATAGAATTTTTACATAAATCTCTTATGGAGTATATGGTAGCTTCATATATTTATGATGAGATTAAAAGAGAATTTTTAAAAACTACTCAAGATCGAAGAAAAGAAGTATATGTCATAGATAAAGGTGAAGAAGCGTTAGAAATACTATGGCGACTTTTTTACAATAAACAAATATCTATAGAAATAATAAAGAATTTGATAGCGATTATCGAAGAAGAATGTCAAGAAGATAAAGATAAATTAGCTCAAAGATTTGATGAGTTTTTACCATATCTAATAGAAAAAGATTTTTTATATGAAAATAAAATAGATGAATTAAATCCCATAAAAAAAAGTGAAAATACTTTTTATGGTTTCTGGAATATCTTATCTTACCTAGATGATAAAAATCATATGCCAACTGATTTAGATTTAAAGCAAAAACTTTTTAATATAATCAATATTTTTTCTAATAGAGAAGGTTTAAATTTATCAAACTGTGACTTTTCAAATTTAAATTTATTAAATCTAGTTATTAAAAAAGAATTAGAAACAATTGATTTTACAAATGCAAGGCTTTTTAATACACAAATATTTAATTTAACTTATCCTCAAAATGTCATTAATAATACTCTTCTTACGGTTCATAATATAAGCTTCGTCAAATTATATAAAATAGGTTTTAAAGATGCTATATTTAATGTGAAAATTATGAATGATGTGAATTTTGTATTTTGTTATTTTGATAACATACAAAATGATTTAAATATAGAGAGTACTGTATTGTTTAAAAATTGCGAATTTGTAAATTGCCCAAATATAAATTTTAAAGAATTAAAAAAACAAGGTGCAATATTTATAAATTGTACAAATGATGGAGAAGAGATATAATGGCAACAAAAAAGATAGATTATTTTGGCAAAAACTTTGCTATAAATTATGAGATAGTAAACAATGACAAAAAAGATGTTATTGTTTTTTTACATGGTTGGGGTTCTAACAAAGAGATTATGAAACAAGCATTTGGTGCTGAGCTAAAAGAGATGAAACATATTTATATAGATATGCCAGGATTTGGTAAAAGCGACAACAATTATGTACTTACAACCATAGACTATGCACATATCATGAAAATATTTTTAGACAATATCAATATAAATCCAAATGAAGTAACAATAGCAGGACACTCTTTTGGTGGAAAAGTTGCAACTGCTTTGATACCTAAAACATTAGTTTTATTAAGTACTGCTGGTATTTTAGAAGAGAAGTCTTCACAAGTAAAAATGAAAATAAAATTTGCAAAAGTTTTTAATGCTTTAGGTTTAAATACTATAACAAAAATATTTCGTAGCAAAGATGTAGAAAATATGAGTCAAAATATGTATGAAACATTTAAAAATGTTGTAGATGAAGATTTTAGCGAATACTTTAAAGGATTTTACAATCCTGCACTTATATTTTGGGGAGAGAGTGATACTGCCACGAGTCTAAAATCTGGAAAAAAAATAGCAGAAATTATCAAAAAGAGTGAATTTAAATCATATCCTGAAGACCATTATTTTTTCTTAAAAAATAGTAAAGATATATCGAATATAATAGAGAATAGTATAATAAATAAACAAGTATAATTATAATATAATTTGCAATAATTATGGACTTAGGAATCACATGCCTTTAACAAATCGAAAAATAACTTTTACAAATTTTTTATTCTTTTACCTATCACTTATTACCATTTTTTCGAGTATCTCATACTATATATTTATAGATAACTTTCAAGAATTAGAATCAAATAAAAATCATAAAGATATAAATTTACTTTTATCAAATATGTCCTCAAAAATGAAACATATTGAAACGATAACAAACGACTATAGTTATTGGGATGAGACATTTGATTTTATAGACGAGAAAAACAACTCTTATGTAAAAGGAAATTTTGAAAATAATACTAATCTTTTAAAAGAATTAGATTTAGACTTTATGATTTTTGTAAATTTAAAATCTCAAGTTATCTTTTCAAAATATAGAAAAAAAACATTTCCAGCTCAAACCCTTCAATTTTCAGAAAAAGTGATCAAAATAGGACTACATAATAGAGAGTTTAATTCTTTATTTAGAGTAGATAAAAAAATATTTTATTTAAGAAAATCAAAAATAGTAAAAAGTGGAGATAAGGGTAATTTTAATGGTTTTATTTATTCTGGTAAAATGATAGACGAAAATACTTTTTTAGATAATAAATACACTTTTAAATCAAAAAAATTAGACTATACAGAAAAAATTGAAAATGCAAAAAAAATTGAGATAGGATATCTACATAATTTAAGAATAGATAGGAAACTAGAAGATGACTGTTTTGTAAATAGAATTGAATTTTATGATATTTTCAATAACTATATAGCTACATTAGAGTTGAAAAATACTAGAGAGATAGTAAATGGTGGTAAGAAAACTATTTTATACTACAATATTGCTATTGCTGTTTCTTTACTGATAATTTTTCTTATTTTATGGCGTACTCAAAACTCTTTATTTCGAAACAATTCTAAATTGGAATTAAAAATTTCAAGTAGTGAGAAAAAATTAAACGAATATTTAAATATAGTAAATAAATATGTAACAACCTCTTCTACTGATTTAAATGGAAATATTACAGATGTTTCTGAAGCATTTTGTAGAATCAGTGGATATGAACGATCTGAACTTATAGGAAAATCGCATAATATCATTAAGCATACTGATATGGATCCTGCTATTTATGCTGAGTTATGGGAAACTATAATTTCTGGAAAAAAATGGGTTGGAGAGATTAAAAATAAAAAGAAAAATGGTGAGGCATATTGGGTATTGGCTCATATTGATCCTGTTTATTCTAGTAGAGGTAAAATTATTGGGTATACATCTATTCGACAAGATATCACCGATAAAAAACGAGTTGAAAAACTCTCTGTAACTGATAAATTAACGCAGCTTTATAACAGAGTAAAATTAGAAGAGATATTTACCATAGAAATAGCAAAATATCGAAGATATAATTCAACTTTCTCTATGATAATACTTGATATTGATCACTTTAAAGAAGTAAATGATACTTATGGTCATAATGTAGGAGATGTTTTTTTACAAGAGGTAGCAAGTATATTAAAATCATCTGTAAGAATAGAAGATATCGTAGGACGATGGGGTGGGGAAGAATTTATTATTTTAGTAAATAATTCTTCTTCTGATGGTATTCTTTCAATTGCTGAAAAAATTAGAAAAAATATAGAATCATATACTTTTAAAACTGTTGGAAAAAAGACTGCAAGTTTTGGAATAGCTACAGTAAATGAAACAGATGATCAAGAAACAATGATAGCACGAGCAGATAAATCATTGTATCACGCAAAAGAAACAGGGCGTAATAAAGTTTGCATGCTTTAATGCGATAATAATTAGAAAAAAGAATAGGGTATTTCATGGAGTATTTTAATATATTTACACATATATTAGTGGTAGTGAGTTTAGGTTGGTATATGATTACTAACTTACAATGGTATAATTATAAGTTAGAAAGAGTTGTTTTTAAACATCACAAACAACAATGGCATATAGTCTATTTTGCTACTCCTATAGTATTATTTTATTTACTTCCGTCATTATACTTTAGTGTTTATTTTTACTTACTCTATCTTACGAGTTTTGTAATTTGGAATAGAAACTTAGATAAACCATTGGTTCTTACTAGTCGTGTAAAAAGATTTTTAGCAATTTTGTTATTTATTACATTTTCTATAGATGCTTTAGTTATGTTCTCAAATACTCCTATATATGGCTTGTTTTTACCTCTAATCATCACGTATGTTATCACAACATTATTGGAAAAAATGTTTTTTTTGAGTTTTAAATCAAAAGCAAAACAGAGACTTAAGACTATTAGAGATTTACAAACTATTGCTATTACAGCATCGTATGGCAAGACATCTATTAAGAACTATTTACATCAAGTTTTAAGCAAAAAGTTTACTGTATATATGACGCCAAGAAGTGTGAATACTATAGGTGGAATCGTAAAAGATGTAAACAGCGACTTACCTTTAGATACTGAGATTTATATAGCAGAAGCAGGAGCTAGAGAATCAGGAGATATTGAAGAGATAGTACGATTTATTGAGCCTCAATATGCAATCATAGGAAGTGTTGGGGAACAACATATCGAGTACTTTAAAACGCTAGATAATATAATCCATACAAAAATGGAGATTTTAAAATCTCCTAAACTTGTACATGGTTTTGTGCATGATAGTGTGCCGATGCTTCAGTATGATACGATTACAAAATACCCTAGTAATTTAAATATCACAAGCAGTGATTTAAATGGTATATGGTTTGATTTAAATATAGATGGTGTAACTGAACATTTTCATGCTCCAATATTAGGAAGTTTTAACGCTATAAATCTTACATCAGTTATTCTTATGGCTAAAACTCTCGGTATGAGTATAGATGAAATCAAAGTTGCATTACATAATATGAAACCAGTAGATCATAGATTGCATTTAAGTAAATCTAATGGTAAGCTAATTTTAGATGATAGCTTCAATGGAAACTTAGAGGGTATGCTTGAAGCTGTACAGATTGCATCTACACATGATGGAAGAAAAGTTATTATCACTCCAGGTCTTGTTGAGTCTA
>Ga0193953_1000479_pt1 | contig 21753 bp, 20 predicted proteins | sample BB_4_MG_FD_140325 | JGI IMG/M metagenome (GOLD analysis project Ga0193953, IMG submission 140325) | Microbial mat bacterial communities from the Broadkill River, Lewes, Delaware, United States - BB_4_MG | ecosystem: Environmental > Aquatic > Freshwater > River > Microbial mats | place: USA... | reverse complement strand
CTTAAGAAACTACGTGCAATTTTACTAAAAAACATTTCTATCATATTGAGCCATGAACCATGTTTTGGTGTAAAAATAAACTCAAATCAATTTGGTACTGTACTCAAGAACTTTTTCGTGTCCTTCGATATATGAGCTGAATGATTATCAAGAATAACTCTGATTTTCCAATCTTTAGGATACTGTTTGTCTATTTTTTTAGAAATTCAACAAACTCTGAACTTCTATGCCTGTCACATATTAGTTTAAATGAGGCTCTTCAGAATTGCAAATCGACGAAGTCAAATATGCGTACCTGCAAGAGTAGTGTAATCAGCTTGTAAGTCTGAAACCGGAAAAATTGTTGAAGGGAAAGGCGCAATAGTCCTTCCTCTTGTTTTTATATATGCTGGTGCATCACACCGGATTGCCAGCTTATGATTGGTCGGATTTGTTTTAATTAGCAATCAACTACAAAGCTATTATCATTAAAATCCGCGAACAACTGGGAAAAAGACTACCAGGCCATCACCAGAAAAAAGTTTACCAACTTTAACGGTATCCTCTAGGTTGATCTTACCCATAATGCAACATCTTAATCACCCAATAAAAGTTCATTAAAATCAGTTAAAAAGGCAATCCATATTAAACGCTTCCTGATCAAAAAAGCCCTGATCGATAAACAATCAGGGCTTTTCAAAGTATTTTATTGCAATTACCAATCGATTTACCAGCTTATTTCTATTTGCCTGGCACCAATAACTTATCGCCAGTCTCCTCAATTAATGTTTTCTTCCAGCTATCCGGATAATTGGGATGAAGAGGACTTTTGGGGAAACCCCATTCATTTCGTAAAAATTCCCCATCTTGTTCTTGCTTCACATTTCCATCCAAATATTTTACCAACAAGAAATTCCCCAAATCTCGCCAGTCATTCACCACACTGCTGGCCGCATTGTGGGAGAAAGTAGTCAAAAACTCAGCAGCCAACTCAGGGGTATTATCATAAAGAATCTTCGCCGCCGCATCAATAGCAGGAATTGAAGCTTCAAACTTGTCGCGATACGCCTTTTGCTTCTTACGAATATCAACAATAGCCCTGTCGTAAAACAGATAGGCAAAATGTGAAACACGTTGGAAAGTCCAAAAGGCAGAGCTTTCAGAATAAGTGAGAATATCACCGTTTTCTTCTGAATGTGAAAAAGGCACATCAGTCATTCCTGTATAAAAAGGCACGTGCAAGGATAGGTTGGCATCATCGAGACCATACCAAAAGATACCGCCAATGGGATCGGGTAACCAGCTGCGCATCTGAGCCACCCACGAGAAAGCGGTTTGTTGGGTAGCGGTAGTGCGCTCATTAAAATACCTCTTACCTTCAAACTCCCATGTCAACGGACGCCAACGATAAGGCAGACCGTGTGGGCCGGCGCCCAGATCCTGGCTCATATCGAGCTCTGTTCCTTGCAGGTGATTGCCAAAAAAGGTCATTAAGTCACGAGGATTAAGCTTTCTGTTGGGCTTAATCCAAAGCGGCATACGAGGCCCCTGACTCTTACCGAAGGCGTACTCCCAATATTGCTTCATATCCTCATTCACCTGATCAAACATGGCCCACACTCTCAGTTCACAAAAGCGGGCTGCACCGAAATCAATGGGCGCATAAGTGTCGGAGAAGCTAAAATCAGATCCATTCCCCTTGTAATAGCCTTTCTTTTTTGCAAAACTTACCACATCATGCGCGTAAACTACCTCAACTTCCGGTTTAAAAATTTGATCAATATTTTTCGAGCTAATGGATTTCACGCCATCTTCCTTAGGGAACGTCGTAATACGAGCCTGATTGGCATGGGCGCTGATATAACCATCAGGAATCCGCCTGGCCACCCAAACGGCTCCTCTGTTGGCATTGTATATTTTGTTCGTTTTATTATCCGTTTTAAAATCCATCCCCTTACCAATCAACTCAAGAATCCAAACTTCATTGGGATCGGCAATGGAATAAGACTCTCCGGAACTGTAGTATCCATGCTCTTCCACCAACTCCACCATGACCTTTATAGCTTCACGGGCCGTTTTGGCTCTCTGAAGACCAAGAAACATGATACTTCCCCAATCAATCACACCAGTTGAGTCAACCAGTTCCTTCCTACCGCCAAAGGTACTTTCACCAATAGCCACCTGAAACTCGTTCATAAACCCAATCACCTGGTAGGTTTCAGCAGGATATGGGATTTGACCCAATGGCTTGTCCGAACTACGATCGTAAATGGTTTGCATGGATCCCTCCGGCCACTGGGCTCTGGGACGGAAATAAAGCTGTCCGTATCGAACATGTGAATCGCCGGCATACGAAATCATATTCGAACCATCGACCGATGCGCCTTTGGTAACTAGATAACTGGTACATGCAAAAGCATCACAACCAATTAAAACCAGCAAAGCAAAAAGAAAAAAAATGGATGTCTTCATATTATCGTTGATTTGTTCACTTTCATCGAACGGCAAATATAAATCAATGCTTATAAAATAAAGCGATCATGGATATGTTGTAAAGTATCTTTTCCTGATCTACTGTCATTTACACATAACCTGCAATAGATATTACTGATGGCTTAGTAGAAATGAAGCGGGCAATCGACCGACTGGTAATACGCTAGCCCGAATGCCATAAAAACCGATAACATACTGTTAGCTGTCACATCCGCTTTAACTAACATAACTGCCGGGATATCACAAGCTGCAATAGCCACCACAAATCAAAAAAAACTCAATTATTAATTCACAAAACTCACATCCCCATCGAAGTAGACAACTTAAACATAGGTAAATACATCGCAACTAGAATAAGGCCTATTACAATTCCTAAAACCATAATGATAACTGGCTCAAGAAAGGTGTTGAGTGCTGTTGTTTTAACATCTACTTCATCGGTAAACCGCTGATTTAATTTCTCAAAGAACACTTCTAACTTATTGACTTCTTCACCAATTTGAATCAGAGAAAGCGACTTCTCATCCAAAAGGTGTTGTTTAGCTAAGCTTTCATAAAAAGAGCTCCCTCGCATGACATCCACTTCAACCCTCTTTAATGCCCGTTGAATGGGATAAAAATCGATCATTTTGCAGACTAATTGTATCGCATTTACCAAGGGAACTCGCGCTCCAATCAATAAAGACATTGAGGCGCACAAGCGTGCACTAAAAACACCGGTAATAATACCACCAACATAAGGAATTTTAGCATAAAACATTTGTAATTTCTGCTTATACAATTTTTTCTTTAAGAGAAAAGCCACTCCTGTTACAAAACTTAATAAAATGAGTAGAATTATCCAGAAATAATCACTTAACAAAGACGATAGCCTGATAAAAAACTGAGTAATCATAGGCAAATCCCCATTAAAGCGGTTAAAAATATCTGAAAACATAGGAACGATGAAAGATAACATAAAACTAACAGCCCCTACTGATGCCAGTAGAATGACCATGGGATAAGATAAACTTTTCATCAACTGTTTTTTTACTCTCAATTTGTTGGTGTAAAACTGAGCTAATTCACTCAAAACCTTCAATTGCTGACCACTTTCCTCTCCAATTTGAACGCAATAATATTCATAAGCAGTAAAAACATCCGATTTTTCCATGCTCTCTGATAATGATGCGCCTTTCAATAAAAAGGTACGTAACTGCAAAAGCAAGGCTTTATCGCCCTCTTTTTTCTGCTGGCTGACAAGCACATCAAATGCTTTCTTTAAATCCATACCCGCTTCCAACATTGAAAACAATTCTAAATAAAAAAGCTCCTTTCGTTTATCCCCCATCTTTCGATGCGAAGACTTTGATAAAAAAGAGAATGCATGAGTGGATTCTTTTGCCTGTTTCGGAGTGTGCTTCTTTACATGTAATCCGTTTGAATGATTCATACGCTATCGGGTCAAGTTCATCACTGAGTGACGATCGTATTTTTTTGTATAAAACAACTGTATCTTCCTTTGATTAAGCAAAAGATCCAATTCAAATGATTCAATTTCAGAAGACATATTCCTCCCTAAATACAGGTATTCCATTTTATGACGACTGATATCAAAATTAAAAAAGTCCGTCTTATTACCAATCATTCGAATAATCACATCCTCTTCAAAAATATAAGTAGTGACTGCTCGATTGCTAAACTGAAAAAAGAGTTTTTTACCATGAGCAGCCCTTATTTGACAAGCCTCATAAAAATCCCGCCTTAAACAATTATCGATTCCCAAGAGGGATTCATATCTTGAATGAACCGTTTGATAGTCATAAAAACACCTGAGTACAAAACGGTAACCGCCCCATAACGAAAGTACCAGGAAGGAGCTGACTACCATCACAATGATTAGTTCGGGAATCGTATAGGCTTTTACTTTCATTGGCTGCGATTTAAACAACGATAGATGGCCTTTTCTTTTCCATTGCCGTCTACAATGCGTACTTCCAATATTTCTAATCGACCATCTTCCGGATATGAAAGAATAGTTGAATGCACAAATACATGTTCCGTCTCCACTACCTTTTCATGTCGAAAATCAGAAGGATAGCGCCTCATTTTCTCTAATACACTATATGCCATCGTATCGTAATAAGCTCTTGATAACAAACCACTATGAACACTAACATTACTTATTATTGTGAATGTAAAAGCAAAAACAATTGAAGCAATTAACATGGCGACAATCACTTCTACTAATGAAGAACCTTTTAATTTTTGAGGAAACAGTTTTCTCATATCAGAGTTTTCTTAATAGCTCAGTCTCATAGGAGGCTACATTCAAAACTGGCGGAAATAGAAAACCTGCGGGGATTTCCCTACAATCCAATACGCCCTCTACCAAATAGTTCGAATACACTTTTGCATAACGATCCCTGTAGATGGTTTTATTACACAATAATTGTCCATAAATAGTACCTAGTAGCTCTACTTTTCCCGATGAATAGACCTGACCTTTTAAAAGCGCATCACCAATAAAAAGATGCCCCATTAATTCATTTTGATCAGCTGCAAAAGACAGGTGATAAACACCGCCTTCGATCTGCGAGCGATTACCTATTTGAACAACACTTTCTGCCTTATTCTCACAAACCAATATGGAGGGATAAGTTAACTTCACTTGAGATTCCACTTCTATTCGTTCCGATGCAAACACCTGTAGATTTCCAATAAAATGAGTTTTAATGCTAACTTGTGGTGCCACCACAATGATATTATCGGCCTCACAGGATGATGTTATATCCACTGATGACTTGGAACAAATTATGATGTTACCGCTCAACGATTGATTCAGGCTAATGGGGGCATCGGAGTAAAATACACGGGTTGGTAAAATGAACGGGTGATGAAAAGTCGTTGCGGGTAATTCAGATATATCTTCAACCTGCTGCTCATCCCTCAATGCGAACAATTCCTGAAACACGGTTTTCACTTCTTCCGATACTTCAGGTAAAACAGCTGAACTTTTCTCTCTGTTTCCATTCACTAAACGCCTTCCTAAAAACGACTGGTGATTCAGATAACCCGCTTGCACACCTTGCCGGGGCAAATAGGCATTCCCATTAATAGTGGCCGTCCCGATTAAAGTTAGTCCCACTCCATCCTGATCAGCTAAATACAGGACAGCATGTTCATAGTGAAGTTTCGTTTTTCCAGTTAAGAAAAAGGATTTTTTGATGCATCTACCTGCTCTTGCCTCAAGTGAAAATCGATTAAATACCCCCCATTTATTCCGTTGGATCAATAGACTGTCTTTTTGCTCCCCATATAAATCAAACGGTAGCACCTGACCAAGAGGAAAAGCTTGATCTCCCATCGCTAATACCATTTCATGACCTGACCGCAAGTTATTCAATGCTCGGCTTTCATTGCTATGCAGGATCCAGAGTAAGTTATTATAATAGAGAAATAAAAACATGACCCCGCAGATCATTGATAATATGATACTCATGGCAATGGTGAACGGCAACAATCCCGCTTTTACTTTCAATTGACTAATTTTTTTCATGGATACATTTTGTAAACCAACTCGTGCCCGGACCAAACCAATACAATAGAATCCATATGTACAGAGGATACACTCAATTCATTATTCACTTCCCCTTCTTCCATGACCATGCGCGCATTATCTACTTCCAGAATAGCTATTTTTTTATTTTTTGAGGCATTACAAAACATGCCATGATATTTAATTGTAGGAATAACCGGTTGTGTCGATAAAAACTGACGTTCAATCGCTTTAAAAGAATTTTTATCAATCCCCTTTAATTTGCTTTCATTTTGTTGTTCAAGGGTAGAATTAACACTTTTTCGTGATACTTTTCCCTTGCCAAGAAAGGGGTCAACATAATCCAAATAAAGTTCATACACCTCCTTCTCATCCATCTCTATTTGTGCTTCTTTCGTTAAAACATTTGATTTCACAAAATGAACCGATGAGGGTTCAACCGAAAAGACTTTAATGAAGATGGTGGCCCAAATAGCAATTACCAAAACAACTAACAGATAGACCAGTTTTGGATTCTTCTTCAGATCCATATACCTATTTTTCTACATTACTAATTACTTTCTGTCACATCACTTTCTCCGTCAACTTCCTTCTTACCACTATTTAAACCAGTCGTGTCGACTTTAAAATCCCAGGTAAAAAATTCAGTTTGATAGTAACTATTCAACGCTTTTATTCGCCACTGATAATTCCCATGTTTGAATTCAGCACTCCATTTATCGTCCGTCACTATGGTATCCACGATCAATTGTTTTATTTGATCAAAACCAGGACTGACCACCTGCAATTGATAGCGATCGGCATCTTCCACTTGCGCCCACCAAAAAACAATTTCAGAGGCATTGATGGAACAGCTATCGCAAGGCGCTAAGTGAGTCACCACTGCTTTTGAGATATCATCTTCCAACAGATCATCACAACCGCCAAGAAAAAGGCCAGATAAAATCAATACGGCATACACATTAATGGGTCGTTTCAGCATGTTTGGTAACACTTTGAATAAGTATTTTAATAAATAACGCTTCATGTTTTGTTCCTTTCTTTTTCCGTTTGACAAATTGCACGGAGGCCACTTTACCATATTTTAAGGTTTTCTCTAATTCATCAAGCACCAACAGCAGGGACTTAAACGAACCGATCATCTCGACTTCAAAAGTTTGCAACCGATAATCCAAATCATCCTTTATCCCTATCGACTTGAGACTCATAACCGCTACTCGCTGTTTACCAGCAGCCTTGCCAACAACTTCAAATAGTTTTAATTGAAGTGTTTCAGTCGACAAGTCAGTAATGACTGCTTTACTCCATTGACTCATCTGCTTTTCTAATCGTGAAATGGCTGTTGGGGCATTTCGGGCATCCAAAATCTTTTTTCGCAATGCTTCACAGGACTGCTGCGCTTCCAGGGTTCGTTTTATCGGCGAAAGAAAAGTTATCAGTAAGATGACCAAAGTCCCGCCGATGACTACAGTACTTTTCAGTTTTCCGGATTGCGCATTCCACTTCATGGCTGCTTCACATTTAAATGAAACAAAAAACGTCCGGTTTTCTCCCACTCATCATAGTCATAAGATTGCCTGCTCACCGACTCCACAAATTCCTCATCGCTCAAATCACTAATCCATTGGCTTAATAGCACGGGAGTTTGACAAGTACCCGTCACTATAATTAGATCTTTTTGAAAAAGATAATGGGTCACTAACTTATCTTTTTCGGTATGCCAGGGGTGTAAGTCCAGAGATGATAACCCGACACGTCCTTTCAAAGTAGCAGCCAAACGATCAGCATAAAATGCGAAGGATCCATACTGCCTGGCATCTAATTGACCGGCCAATCGTTTGTGTTCCTCAAATTGTTGCTGCAAAGTCTCCAGCTTTCTATGAGCTTGCTGATATCCGGCATACTCCATACTCAACTGCTGTTGCATCCCCTTAAAATGCTGGAGTGCAAAAAAATTACCCAACAGTAACACCAATAGAAAACCTAAACAAACCGGCATCACCCTGGTGTATAATTGTTGATAAGCATTTGCAGTGACATTGGATGAAAATAACTGTTGGGTGATATAAGGCACATCATCACCATATAAGATAATTGCTAACGCATTGCAATAAGATAGTACCTCCTTGCTACTAATCAGCTCAGTTCCCAATTGAAGCTCACTGCTGTGGTCGGTCCGCTGTTGCCTCCGCTCCATTTTCAATAGACTATGCTGTCGCCACTGCAATGTATAATTACCCATCTCACAAGATTGGGTCGTATCTGTTTCTACCAGGTAATCCAGGCAGGCACTAAAATGAATGGGGCCAAGAACAATACTAACTATTCGTACCTGATTGCGCTTAAACACCTCCAGCCATTCATTAAACAAGGAACGGCGAATCAAGGCAGCCTGATACCCTTGTTCCAATTCACTTGTCTGAATTACAAAATCATCCAAATTATTAATATGCAATTGTTCTGCCATGACGCTCGGCGCAGCCTCATCCATCGCTCGAAATAGCACATGTGGTGTGTCCAGGCCGATGCTGACCGGAATATTCTTCAAGACGTCACCGGTCAATTGATTCAATCCCTGCAATTCAAGACGCTCTTTCACAAAAAGCGTATCTTTATTATTTTCAAGCAAGAGCGCTTGAATCTGCAACTCCCCATCCGGAGATTCAGCAATGTGAACACCCCAAACTTGTTTCAATGAAAAACACCGGTTAACCAACTGATCTGCCCGCATCATAACTAATAAACGATTTGTGGTTTAATCAATACCAATAGTTTATTATCCGACTCACTTTTGCTGCGCGAACTAAACAACCATTTTAAGACTGGAATACGGGATAACCAGGGTAATCCGGATCCACTGTTCTTCTTCGATGCTTCTTCTAATCCTCCCAATAGCACCATCTCTTCATTCTGGACCCGGATTTGAGAAACAAACTTACGGGTGGCATTGCCTGGTGGGGCATCTTCTATTTCAGGTGGTAAAAAATCGGAAAATTCAGCTTCTATATCCAGTGTTACACTTTCATCACCCGATACAATGGGTTTAATCTTAATACTAAGATTAGCATCCACTTTATTAAAACGAGGGGTGGTAGTGATGATGGGATTCACACCACCCGTAACATTTTGGGTTTTTTCCTGGTAATAAACCGATTCACCAATCGTTAACACCGCTTCATGCCCATTGAGTGTAGATAACTTGGGGGTCGATCGGATCTTAATATTCCCGTTCTGCTCCAATGCCTGTAGCTTCACATAGAATTTTGGTTTCACGCGTCCCAGGTTTACTGAACTGACAGTTTCCAATTTACTCAGTGCAGAGTTAATCGTACTACTTCCCAAGGTCATATCGACTCCCGGATGCATCTTACCTTGAGTGCTTACAACGGTATCCCCCAGAAAAGCACTAATACCCGTTTGGATACTATGCGACTTGCGCACATCGATGACCATGACATCTATCATAATATTAGGAATCGGCTGATCAATCTCTTTCAAGAATTGTTCCACCTCATTTACCCGGTTAGCACTACCACTCAAGATCAAAGCATTCAGTTCTTCAAATGGTAATACCTGGATATTTTTCAGTAAAACCTCCGGTATGGATTGCTCTATCTCCCAAGCTGCGCGGTATTGAAATTTTACCAGCTTGGTTTTCCGAAAGCCTTCTTCAATGCGACTGCCTATGATGTACACCTGCTCTTGCTTCAAAAAAGCATGATCAGTACCTTGTAACAAAAAAGCCAGCAAATCCTCAAAGGTGATGTGTTTAATCTTGATAAAGGTATTACCCTCAGGTTTGGAAAAGAAAATATAGTCATTCCCCGACACGGCAGCTGCTTCTTTTATGATATCCGCAATGGGTACATTAATGGCTTCAATATTAAGGTGACGGATACCCGCTTTCTCAATCACCAGATCCTCATTGGGGGTTGATTGTTTAGAGCCAGTTGAGCGCCTACTTCCCTGTTTTTTGGAAGAAGGTTGAGGGGCCGCTTCCTGTTCAGGTTCCAACAGCATAAAAAATCGGCCACTGGAATCGGCCTCCATAACTAATCCGTTGGCAAAGGCTAGTTTATCCAAACCACTTCGAAAAGGAACTTTTGAAACAAAACCATTGATTTGCTTTTCTTCCACTTTAGGCCCCAACAATACATTTTTACCCGACAATCGTGACAATTCCCGCACAAACAGAGTAAGGCTATCATTAACTAAATCAACCGATAAGTGATCACTGGCGGCTTCATAGCTAATCTTAGGCAACCGCCTCTGAGGCACCTCCTTTTTAACAAGGGGCACAGTAAAACTTGAAAACGAAAGAATATTGTTCACAAAGGTCACATCCAATTGATATTCACGACATACAAACAGTATCAAATCTTTTATGGTCACGTTGGTGAAGTTATTCGTAATGTTCACCTTTATACGCGGTGAAATACTCACGTTTAGCTGATGTGCCTCTGCCACTCCCCGTATTAAATCCTGAATAGGTGCATCTACCACCGAAAACTGAGCAATTTCCAATAAGCCGGGCATGGTACTTTCAGCCTTCGTATTCAGACTCTTCTCAATCTCACTGAGTCGTTCATTAAAAGTCGGCTGTCCCTGACAAATCAGCGATACCATGAATAGTAAAACGATTAAAATACCTCTTTCTGCTGTTCCCATCCTAGTTGTGAAATAATAATGCATACACCTCTTCAATAGAGGTTTGGCCTGAAGCGATCAAATCAAAAGCCTGATTGGCCAACAGTTTGATCTGACTTGATTTTATATGGTTTTGAATAGAAAATTCCGAACTCTTAATGCCCTCCTGCATTGTTTCATTTACCGTTAACACTTCGTAAATGGCTTTCCGCCCTTTATAACCGGTATAAAAACAGTGCTCACATCCTACTGCTTCATAATGAAACCGGGGCAAGTCATCAATATTAAAAGAGGTGGGTAAAAGTCGCTCTTCAAAAGCTTCCTCTTTTTTACAGACCGGACATAATATACGCACCAGACGTTGAGCCACTGCCATATTGAGGGTATTGGCCACCATGTAAGCCGGCACCCCCATATCAATGAGCCGGGAAATAATGCCCCAGGCGGAATTGGTATGAATCGTGGATAACACCAGGTGTCCGGTCAGAGCGGCGCGAATAGCCATTTGAGCCGTGTCTACATCCCGAATCTCTCCCACCATAATGATATCCGGATCTTGCCGCAGAAAAGTGCGCAGGGTGGAGGCAAAATCCAGCCCAATGGCTTCTTTTAATTGAACCTGATTGATCCCTTCCAGGGTATATTCCACCGGATCTTCAATGGTGAGTATATTCCGTGTGGTCTTATTCAGTTCTTTTAAAGTAGCATACAAAGTAGTGGTTTTACCTGAACCAGTCGGGCCACTAATCAGCACAATACCATTGGGTTTCTTAATGGCTTCGGTAAACTCAAACAGATCATCTTCGGCGAAACCCAGCTGCTTGATATCCAGATTCGCCGCGTCGTTATTCAGAATACGCAACACTATTTTTTCGCCATACAAAGTGGGTAGAACAGAGACCCGAATATCAAACTTCTCACCTCCTTGATTAAAGGAGATACGACCATCCTGCGGCAGGCGTTTCTCTGAAATATCCAGACGTGCCATAATCTTGAGTTTGTTCACAATGGCCGGATACTCCATTTGAGGAATGGTGTAACGCTCCACCAATTGACCATCCATACGTACCCGAACGCGACTCCCCGTTTCATAAGGCTCCAAATGAATATCGGATGCCCCCAGTGTTTTGGACTCCTTGATTAGGGATTCCACAAAACTATCCTGCCCTACCCGGGCCGAAGATTGACTGTGACCGCCCTGCTGGCGGGGATAATAACGGGTTAATAACGCCGTAATGGTACCCGTATCTTGTGATTGACAACTAATTTTCTGCCCCAGCAGTATCTGCAATTCAGCCACCACAGCTCCGGTATCCATGGTGCTATCCAAATAAAAAGTAATTTCTTCCCCACTCACTTCCACAGGAATGAGACGATAGTGCCAGGCCATCTGTGTAGAAATGACCTGCCGGATTTCAGTTGGAATTGATTGCATACGATTAGAGCTCACCACCTAAAAGTTTTATCCATGGATCATCCGAATAAAAATTGTAGGACCACCCGGCTATTTGCATCACCAGTACCACACCATATGAAAACGCTTGCCAACCTGCCAATGGAACGGTTGGAGAAGTGCGTTTGGAAAATAGGTAATGTAATACTAAAGCCAGTAGCATACTGCCAATAAAAAAAGCAATGAAGTTAAAAGGAGAAAAACCAAAAATTAAGATTCCCCACATGAGTAAATCGCCCATCCCCACAATTCCGGTGAATGGATACAGGCGTTTGGTTTTCAGATAGGAAAAAACAATGACTCCAACTAATTGTAACACAATAAAACCAGCATTCATCCCCAAAAACAAAAGTTCACCATCTGATTGCCAAAATTTATAGAGCATCACCAAAAAAGTAGCCATAAACAACCACAAATAGACCTGCCGATGCCGTACATCCTCCACCAGGATGACTCCTAACAATACCAATAACACGCCCTCTATAATCCAATGTAACATACCCGGCTATTAATCCTTAACCACTTCCTTTAGTTCGCCTTTTTCATTAATTTCCCACACATTAAAGGTGCCGTCTCCATCAAAGTCCACCACCGCGGTGGCACGGGCCAGAAAGTTATTGGCACCAGTCTCTGCCATTTCAATTTGATACTTGGCACTCCCCCCTTCTTCAGTGACCAATGCTTGTTGTTCAAAACCAACACTGGCCAACTCACTGGAATACCGGGAGAACTCGTAAAAATGTGTTTTTTGTAAAGTATGCACCATTTTTAGCCCATTCTTGGCTTCCAAACTATGTGCCCGGGTTACCAATGGCATTAATTCAGGTAAGGCCAACAATATCAATATCCCAATAATCACTAATACCACCAGTAATTCGGGGAGTGTAAAGGCATGTACTTGTTTATTTAACTTCATAGCTTATTGCATTTTTGTATCCATTGTGACAGCTCTCGCTTTGTCTCCACGTTTAAAAAGTGTCCATTTCTTATTTTTCCTGGCAGGAGATGCAGCCGAAGTTGCATCATCTGCTTCCTTCGCTTTTTTAGTCGACTTATTAAAAGGCCAGAAATTTAACCTCCCACCGTCTGCTTTTTTATTTTTCTTATCCTCGTTCAACTGAGTTGGCTGCTTCTTTTTGCCAAACAACTGCCATTTCCCAGGCTTTGCCTGCTCATTTTGCAGCCCCGTTGCCGGCATAACCTCACCCACCAGCTGATCACCGTCTTTCTTCTTCTTTCCAAACGGCCAAATACGTGTCCCTTCTTTTTGAGCTTTTTTAGCTTGCCGGGCTTGTTGGCGTTCAGCTTTCTTGCGGGCGCGTTTGCTTTTGCGAACTTCCTTCTTTCGTTTTTTTTCTGCTGCCTGCTGCTGACGCTTTTCCAAACGGGCATATTTACGGGTTAACACCCATTGGTCATCGTCCCATTTGAATTGCTGCTGAACATCACCCGTATTGGTATACACACTTTTTTTTCCAATACCCTGCCCTTTGCGCCACTCTGCCTGCAACAGTAGCTCACCGTTGGCGTACCATCGCTCCCACAGGCCATGTTTCAATCCACTTTTAAAACTGCCTTTTTCAATCAAGGCACCCTCACGCGATTGCTTCACATAAGAACCATGCAAGGGTTTACCGATAAAACTGCCTTTATTCCTATGAATTTGTTGATGATTGTAATAGTAATAATAGCGGTTACTTTTGGTATCTGCCGGGTCGGCCTTTTTATCCACCGAAAAGACCTGGGCTGTATCGCCCCGGGAGATGGTGATTTTACTACCATCGTTATAAGTCGGTATAAACGACCGGTGTTGGGCAAAAAGGCTCCCCAACACCCAACACATAATCCAAAGTAACAAGCTTTTTTTCATACATTTATTTTATCTTTTCAATGCCCGCATGGAAATTACCAGGATTAAGGAAGCATTAATTAATAATTCTTTAATCCTGGACATTTCATCTGTCTAAACCGGGTTTTTCAACTGCTTTATTTACCCTCTACTTTTTGCTCCAACTCTTTAATCCGCTGCTCCTGATCGATCATGTACAGGGTGAGTTCCTCAATCTTCTGAAGTAACAGTTTATTCATCTCCGCCAGGTTAACACCATCCACCTCCATTTGCGTTGCCGAAGGTATCTCCGGTAAATGTTTGTTGGTAGTTATAAAGCTATTCACCTCTTCCAGTGAACGGAGTTGATAGTCCTCCTCGAACACAAAATCGGCCGTTTGAGCGGTCACTTTTATTTCTTTGGCTTTGATTGTTCCAACAACATCGAGTGCACAAGTTGCTACCTTGCCAATCCCTAATTGACTCTTTATAAACACATCTCCTTTACCAGTAATCGACATTAAGCGATTTGACCAACCAGATTTAAACAAGAACGCATCATTATCTCCCACACCTGTTTCATTATTGGTATACTTTACATCAAAAACCAAACCTGCCTGACCATTAAAATCATTACCAATATTGGAGGACTTAAGTGAATAGTATAATATTGGTCCAACATCATTATTACGGGCACTCATAAAATTACAATAGCCAGTCGATAACTTCCCGGAAGAGAAAGCCACATATTTATAGTCATCTATGCTATATCTTAACCATTCATTACTCACGCTCGGATCTGAACACGAAATATTAATGTTCCCTTTATGAAGATCGACTGATTTCAGATCATTTGGTGTATTAAAATAGAAATGACCACTGGAACTAAAACTAATTGGTCCGTCTGCAGTAATCCCCAGTTTACCATTGGAACTTACTTTATCATATCCCAACCCCAGTTTCTTACCCATATCAGATTGCAATAGTAAGTATGCCTGCGAATAATCCGATTCAACAGATGAAACATCCCCCATGCTTTTCTCATAATGATCCAGTATCTGTAGATTGGGAACATTGATTGCCTTGCCCAATTCCACACTACCAGATGATGACAGACTATTATCGATAGGCACACTTTGCCGTGGAACAGCCTCATAGTTGGCCATAAAACCTGTATACCCCTTATCTCCACTGGTATTACCATCACTGGTAAATTGAACCACCAATTTACCGTTAATGTTAGCTGAGGTATAGGAATGACTTCCTGAACCAGATAAATTCATCACCTCCCGAAGATCTGAAAAAGTATCATTACACTCATAAACCTTGACAAGGTCCCAATTCTCCTCCGTGCCTACCGTTAGGTTTAAAGTGATCAGAGTAGCTGACCCCACATTAATATGAAATTGCTTATTTAAATTATGGACATAGGCTGTTTGAGTGATCCCAAACTGACCACTCGAACCCGTAAGATTCACTATTTCCTGCGCATTACCCCTCAATCCACAGACCACCATTAACCAACCCACTAAAACAACTATTCGATTCATATTTAATTTTTAAATTAACATCCTACCTCCCCTGGAACAGCACAATACTCACACCGATTATCCATCAAAATGAGTGATTACATGTCGCTCTTTGACTATGTATCAGCTTAACCACTTGCAATAAGAAAAATGCTTTATCAAGTATCTACTATACAATTGGTACCACACCAGCCTCCACAACCGCAGATGACACATCCTTTAATGCGCCTATTTCCATCATTTAGTATCACATATCATTCGATTATACTGAAGATACCTACCATTCTGGGCGCAAAAACATGCACGTGCCGGGACGCCTCCCAACCCGTCCAGCACACTTGTGTTCACGACCACAATAAAGCGATATCAGCCTTTGAGCATGGTAAATTCTTTAACTAATTGGCTAAAACACTATTCATAAAATAAGCACACTCGGTATTTGATAATTCATCTACTGTGACATAGCTTTTTGAATAGGCATCATATTCAATAACCACTCCGGCATCTCTCAAGTCATTAATCATCCGTTTTACCCCGCTCTCCGACATTTGAAGTGTAGCAGCTAAATCTTTCCGCGAACCTGTTTTTCCCCTGGCACACAATTCCAGAAAGTAAAACATCCGGCGTAAAAACACATATCTTTCCATTTTCCCTAACTACGAGTCATTTAATTTGCTAAAGGTGATTCCTTTGAGTTGTTTAACATTTTCTGTAATAAAATCTCTATTTTCACCAAACGCTCTTCCTGTGCGCGTAACTGTTCCGCCTTCTCCTCTATTTGCTGATTCTGTTCAATAGTATACAATGTGAGTTCCTCAATTTTCTGAAGTAACAGTTTGTTCATCTCCGCCAGGTTAACTCCATCCGCCTCCATTTGCGTTGCCGACGGTATCTCCGGTAAATGTTTGTTGGTGGAGATGAAGCTATTCACCTCTTCCAGTGAGCGTAACTGATAATCGTTTTCGAACACAAAATCGGCCGTTTGAGCGGTCACTTTAATCTCTTTGGCTTTGATAGTACCTTTCATAAACAAACTACCATCGCCGGTGATGTGCCCCAGGCGGTTACCCCAACCACTACAAAACTCAACTACCACCTGATTCGACATAGCTGATTTATCACCTAATCGACCATCCAAAACCAGAATTCCCCGATCGCCTGTTGTCGTGCCACGATGATCGGCAACCAATGTAAGTGCAGGCCCGACATCAATAGTACGCCCAGTCATACATGCAAAATAACTTGACCCAATATTGGAGCCGCCGTTATGCAGATTCAGCCGATAATTTCCTGATGCATCTTTCAAGTTGACATATTGCTCCCACTGATTCCCATTAATCTTCCCATTAATCAATCCATCCATTGAAGATGGATTATTAATCCCAATTGCCCCGCGTTTAAATATCTTAAACGGATAATAGGTTGGTGATCCGGGAGCCGAGAAGTAATAGTATCCGGAAGAATTAAAATTCATCGTCGATTCAGAAGTAATTGACAAACCAGAATTCGCACTAATTCTGTTACCGCTTAATCCCATTTTATAAGAAGATCCGGACTTGATCAACACATTGGCATTTTCATAAATCGTTGTGTTTGAACTACTACTTCCCATGTTTTTATTAACTGGATCGTAGATCGTTAAATTTGGTATTTCAGTATGCGCACCTATTAGAACATCTGCATTTTCGGAAAACACATTTAATGGCTGCATATTTGTGCTATAGTTCATGGTGAGTGCCCAAATATCATCTCCCCCCATATTCATCGACATAGGTTTTCTTAATCTCACGATCAACTTCCCATTGTTAGTATGTGAGTTAAATTGTAATTCATCTTGCCCCTGCTGGTAGAACATTTTACCTGCCGCACTCACTTTTTGAGTAAAAGCAACGTCGGTCTCAAAAACGTCTACAATTATCCTTTGAAAGTTATTACGACTCCCTTCAAATGAAAAAGTCACTGCCACACGTCCGCCAGCGCCTACGTTAATGCGATATTCAGTAATCATGGACATACCAGTAGATTGATTAACACTGACAGTACCGCTAGCGCCAGTTAAATTAACGACCGCTTCCATACCCAAATCACTGCCCGAGCCAGAGGGAGGCGGGCCCGGAGCAACCGGTACCATACCATTCATGTCGCCATTGGGTATTTGCGCGTTAACAGTAATAAAACAGATCATTGTGACAAACAAAGCAATCAGTTCTCTTTTCATGTTTAAGTCATCGTTAGGTTTACTTTATTGAGATAAATATTTTACTTATTCAAATGCTGACAGTACCCATTTCATGCTTCAACCGACCATAACCTTCTATGCTCAACACCTCATGGAACCAGGGTAACCAATCAGCGTGCAAACATAAAGCGTATGAGGGTCGCCTCCCGACCCCCCCTTGCCATTTAATTCAGTTCTCCTGATCCATAGTAATACCGATTACAAATCATAATGAGCGATAAAACCTATAGCTCAATGATTTTATATCGGCATTAACCAACTGTAATAAGCAAAATACTTTATCAATCATTTTGGTATAATATCTACTCCAGTGATGATTTTCCTACATTATGAAAGCCACATTTCAATCCACCTATGAATAGGGGGACTCAGGGGGTAAGAAAAAGCCCGGCCACCATTCCGGCACCAGGCTTTTATTCATCTATCTATTCTTTTTTGCTGTGCAATGGTAGTTGAAAACTACCAGTTACAAACGATGTAATTGAAAATTACGCCGAGCTCAGTGATCATTTGATGTGACTACGGCGAGCGGGGAATATTTAACTATTATAACCCTCCAACCATTGTTCCGCAACCAATTCAAAGAAAGGATCATTTACTTTACTTTTTATACTTATTAACCCCAAGGCAATATCTTTTAAATTCAACCCCATACTATTCACTACTAACCAAGCACTTGAAAAATCTCCTTCATCAACATATCTATCTAGTAACTCCAATTTGTTTGTATCAGATCTCAACCATTCCGGTATTTTCTTTACATCTTTTAACCATCCCTGATTAGAAATTTCAAATAAACTTGCTTTCCATACTAATGATTCATTAAATAATTTTTCCGATGATATATATTCTCCATCATATTGCTCAATGTTCTTACAATATGTTAAGGGTAAGTCTCTATCAAAATTTATCAATTTCTCCATATAATTAGGATCATCACCATAAATTTCGCAATGCTCATCAACCTCTTTAGCTTGGTTAAAATTTATTTGTTTACAAAAAACAGACATTTCTGCAGTAATTTCTTCCTCAATCATATCCATTTCCATTATCATTTTAGTGATAAATTGTTCCTCACTTCTTGCTTTCTCAAGCATATAATCAGTTTCTAAATCATAACTGAGGATTGAGCTTTTTCTTTTGCTAAAAGGGTGTATTGAAACACCAGTTAAAATAAATGAGCTATTATCAATAAAAACGGGTAACAGCATGGGAGGGTGAGGGAACCATCTTTCCCCAAAAACTTGATAATTATCTAATATAGTTGGAATCCTCACCTCCCGATTATAGAGCTGTGAAAATCTTTCATAACTCTTTAATTTACTAAGAATATATGGAACGCGCTTCATATATCGGATCTTTATTTTACTTTATTTTTGTACTATTTATTTGAATCTCAAATTCAGGCGATACTGGATCTTTAAATATATTTGATCCTGAAGACGTTTCTTGATGTATCAAAACATGTTCATCTCTTGAAATAGGCTCTGTAAGATTCTTCGTATTAGTTACTTGATCCGAATAATCCTTCTTTGGGAAATTTAAATGATGAATTTCTCCCTCAATATCAATCCCCGCTTTTTTAGCCATTTTCTTAAAACTCTGTCGAACATATGTAAATACACTTCCTAATTCATCATTTGTCATTTCAATTCCATCTTCTAATTTCTTAAGATACCTTTTATATGCATTAGGACGTGATGATTGTGCTAACTTCTTTAGGGTACTATTCCAAAGTTTGTTTAACTCAACATTGTCAGCTAATGTACTTAATCCATTTCTAATTTGCTTGACACCCCCTCCACTCACAACTGGCAATACCTGCCCAGCTAATATCCAATAATTATCCGAATCTTCATATTTACTCTTATCTAAATTATTCCCTCCACCAATCTCATTTCCATTTATATTAATCGTTACTGGCGATCCTGTTGCTTTACTAACTCCATTCATCAGAGTAACATAATCATCAACATCAGTAAAGCTTAATAATTTTAATAGGCTTTCGCTATTTGGAATTAAATAACTATTACTGTTTTTAATATTCACGAGAGAATAACCACCCTCATGCTGATAGATCTCATAATTTCCAAACTCATAAATAGGTGGATTTGCATATTCTAACCCATCTCTATCAATAAAGCGAATTGGAATGTTACCTGCATATTGATACGGCGTGAACCAAGGATATTCCTTCGTCAACGGATCCACAGACAAGAACCGCGCGATCCCCGGATTATAAATCCTGAACCCATAATCATAATGGGTCATGCCCCATTCGCCCTGGTCATCTTTCTCCTTACCATTAAACCCATACCGGTACTTCTCTCCCTCATCCGACAGGCTACTAATGGTCATCCCAAAGGGGTAATAGTTGTTGGATGCAATCAGCTGCGGTTGAAGGGTGCCTTCTTCCGGTGGCGTTCCACTGTAATGCCGCAAGCGTAAATCTAAGGAATTATTTTGAGTTTGATAGGCTAGCGGGAAAGAAATGGTCCCGGATTGATTCACTTGTACCACTTCACCTTGCTGGTTGGTGTTATCAAACAAAATATATTCCAGCTTATTGGCATATTGGTTTCTATCAATGGTAACATTAAGGTTATATCTAATGATACCCAAGGCTTCCACATCCAAATCAATACCCGGATAGGCATTGGCATTTAGTACATTCACCCCATCGGCTTCCACATTGACACTCAAAGCCCGCTGCCAGATATCATTCAACGCTGCTTGAGCGGGTATCACACTTGGGGCCCCCATCAATCGATCGGTGATCACTGCCCGCACATTACCCAGGTGATCGCTGAGCTCATACTGCTTATTACCTAATAAGCGCTGGTAAACAGGATCAATGTCTAAAGTGGCCTCTGTAAGAGATGTATTTCCGGTAGAAGAGACAAAAGTACGCTGCACCTCTGTTCCATGGCCCAAGTGCATCCCCACCCGGCTACTGCCGTAAATGGGCTGCTCCGCAAGGGTCACCACGTAATCCTCGCCATCGGTCACGGTCTCTTTAGTCTCATCATACACCGCCATCACGTTGCCCTGTGCATCGCGCACATAATAAGTGGTAGTGGTAAAGCCAACCGCGTTGGTCACGGTTTTGGTCACCCGGTTACCGGCGGCATCATATTCAAATTTAATGGTACTGTCATCTCCTTTGGTGATTTGATCCACTTTACCATATACCGTCCATCTTATCTCATCAATATCGTTCATTCCATCTTCAGTGAGGTTGCCAATGGCATCGTAACGATAGTTGCCATCTACCTGCGAATCCACATCCTCATTAAAAACAGTCGCTGCAACATCATCCGTGACATGCGTCAGTTGATTAGTACCTGCTGAATACACATAACCCAGCTCATCCATTGCTTCCCCATCGGCAGCCTTACGGGTCAGCTTCTGCAGGTTACCGTTACCATCATACTCATATGCACTCAGGTAGGCCTCATTTTCCATTTGCTGCCAGTCATTTACTGAATGATACTCACTAAAACGACTCTCTTTAATACGGTTCAGCTTATCATATACAAACTGCTGACCACGCAGGTGATCATAACTCAATATTGTATTATTACCATCGATTGAGCGGGCTACATTGTGGGTCCAGGCGGCGATGTTACCATTGTAGAGATTTCGTTTCACACCAGGTGTCACCTCTCCCGGCAGGAGTTCTCCCGGCACCTGGGCTGCTTGTGCCACAGTTGAACTGGCATCAAATAAAGAATTATTATTTTTAAAGTCACCATCGTAATAGGTGAGTATCATACCAAATACATCACGCCCGGTAGCGAGCAGCCCGTCTTGTCCCGGATCATGATCGGGTTTTAGTGAGGGGTGGTTAATGGCTTTGAGCCACCCTTGCAGGGTGTAGATGTAATCGAGTCCTTGCACCTTGTCTTCACCCAGCTCGGTACGCTTCAAGGGCCCATGCTGGTAATAGGCGTAATTGGCATCCTGCTCCCAGATGAAGCCATTGGGGGAAGTTTCCACCGCCCGAATACGGTTATCCGCATCATACTGGTAACGGTGATAAAACTG
>Ga0193953_1000478_pt1 | contig 21766 bp, 16 predicted proteins | sample BB_4_MG_FD_140325 | JGI IMG/M metagenome (GOLD analysis project Ga0193953, IMG submission 140325) | Microbial mat bacterial communities from the Broadkill River, Lewes, Delaware, United States - BB_4_MG | ecosystem: Environmental > Aquatic > Freshwater > River > Microbial mats | place: USA... | reverse complement strand
GGTTTTGAAATCCTGGTCTCAGGCGGTGTGGTTCGAAACCACGACCTTGGCATCACCGGCGAAGCGGCCATCGACTTTATCAGCCAGTTCAAGGTGGATTTTGGCATCATCTCCGTTGCCGGCATCGACCCCGACGGCACCCTCATCGACTTCGACTACAACGAAGTGCGCATTGCCCGGGCCATCATGAGCAACTCCCGCCAGGTCTTCCTCGTGGCCGACCACTCCAAATTCAACCGAAGCGCCATGGTGCGCATCGGCAACCTGGAAGAGGTGGATGCCCTCTTCACCGACCGCACCCCCCCGGCCAAATTCCTGGAGATCATCAAACGGGGCGATGTGGCCCTCCACGTGGCGCCCAGCGAAAAGCACTAAGGGCACGCCTCCGGCAGCCAGGGGATAATCCCCTGGACCCCACATTGCAAATGCGCCTTGCCCTTCGTTCCTCAGGGCAAGCCACATTCGCCTCAGGCTGAAGGTAAATCCTGAGGTAGTGACATCTCTGGCGAGCCCACTGAAGAAAAAAATTCAAAAAATACAAAAGGCCACCCCATCACTGGAGTGGCCTTTCTTTTTTTAAGAAGAACCTTTAAAAGGCGGTTCTGTTATTCAGGGTGTGCCCTCACCGGAAAGGTTCGGTTGCCCCTGACAATGCCGGACAAAAGGGCCAAAGGTGGGATGCCCTGCGTCCGCAGGCTTCAGCGAATGCCGAAGCCCGAAGTCGTGTCATTTAGAAACGGGCGGTCAGGGTCACGCCCGCACCCAGGATGTATCCATCGGCGCTGGCAGACACCACGTTGTTCTGAAAACTATGATTCAGGTTGTCGCTCTCTCCGCCCAGATGGCGTGCCTGCTCGATGTCGGTGTACTGAAGCACGGTATCGATGGTGTAGCGACCGAAGTTGAACCCGGCACCCAGGGAGTAGGTCTTCTTGTCAGCATCAGGCCACTGCATGTCTAAGGTGGTATCTGGAATGGGCGTGGGGTCGTAGAAATAACCGCCGCGAAGGGTGACCATGTCGTTCAGGATGTACTCCATACCAAAGCGAAGCTGCTTGGTGTCTTCCCAATCCCTGTCAAATCGTTCCTCACTGATGGTGGCAGGAATACCGTTAATTACAGTAACCTCCATGGGGCTACCAAGCACTGAGAGCTGCTCCTTGTTGATACTCCAATCGGTCCAGACCACGTCACACTCAATGGAGAACTTGTTGTGGGGCTGATAGCGCACACCGGCCTGGATCTGCTGGGGGTGATTGTAATCCATGGTTGCAGTGCCCGACTTAACGCCATCGAGCAATACATCCCCCTCAAAGTCGGCATCACACTCACTACGATAGGTGAGACCAAGCGTAATGGTCTCATTGGGCTTATACATCACCCCAACGTTGTAGGAGTAGTTCAGGTCGTCTTCCAGCTCCATTCCAATCGTTTTATTGTGCATATCCGACGGTACGCCGATAAGATCAGCACCTGTGTCGTACTTTTTCGCAGGATTGGCACTAAGAGCATACATTACTTGGTATGACTTCGTTAATGTAGCAACAGTTGCCGGATCAGTTACGAGACCAGACTCCAAAGTTGCTTTATATATGGCCGCAGCCTCTGTCGTATTAGTTGCCACAGGATTCCCAGGAAGCCCCTGAGTGCCTTGAATCATGCCATTCACTAATGTTGAAAAGGAGATCTTATCTGTAGTGGCATCACCATCATGGTCAACTTCATAGCTACCGACATCTTTAAGGTACTTCGTGGTATCGGCACCCGCCTCAGACTTACCAATGGTAACACCCACACCAAAGGAGAGCTTGTCGTTCATCTTATAAGAGAGGGTCGGGGTCACACCGTAACGCTTGTAATAAGAGTGGTAAGAGCTGTAGGATCCAGGATTCTTGGTGGGATCCTTCTCCCAGTCCAACTCAAGCCCCCATGGGGCATAAACAGCAACACCCAAAGCAAACGTGTCGTTAATTTTCTGGGCATAGCCCATATGAGGAGCCACCAGAATACTGGACTCATCTTCAAAACTGGTTGGATCAATCAAATTATTTGACATATTGGCGCGCTCAGTCACCGTGAAATCAGACATCTTAATGGTGGGGTCAATAAGATGAACCCCTGCGGAGAAAACCTTCCCCTCGATCTGGGAAAGACCTGCCGGGTTGTAGTACGCGGCAAAGGGGTCGTCGGCGGTTGCGGCATAGGCACCACCCAGGGCGGTGGCCCGGGAACCGATACCGAACGTGTCAACAGAACCTGCATAAGCCATCGTTGAGGCGGCAAGAACACACACTGCCGCACAAGCTAAACGTTTCACCATAGTTTCCTCCTTCATTGCATTGCAGCGACGCCCCGAAGCGCGGAGCCTGAATCACCCTTTCATACCGATGCCACACCCATAAACACCGTCCCGCCAAAAACACAGACAACCCTTAAACGTTGTGTGCGACGAGCTCTCAGAGGATTCGAGGATCCCACCCCACTCACAGGGGCCAAAAACCGACCGTACGGAACAATAGACACAAGGTGCACAATCAACCGACGTTTAATCCATCATGACAAACGCCGCATTCGCGACCACTGTTCACGCAAGCCGCATAGCACTGTACCACCCTTCTACCTGAGGTTAATTCTGCAACCATCGTGCCACCACGCGAACAATGGTCATTACACAATCATTCCACCACATTCCAGAATTCACGCGGCTTTAGCGGTAAATAAGACAGCATTTCACATTGAAATAATCATTTCAAAATGATATTCATGCTTTTCTTTATGGAATTTCAAATTGGAATTGAATGGTATGTTAGCTGAGCAACTCTCCCCCTCTGAGATAATCACCCAGGACCCAAACAACGGGTTCCCCCTTTTCGGCCCCAGCCGCATCCTGAGCATCAGCATCGCCACCCTGGAACGTTTTCACCGTGACTTTGTGGAGATGGTGGACAAGACCACCCGCAAGCGTATCGCCGAAAGGCTGAGCTATGAAGTGGGCTTGGGCCAGGCAACCACCCTCTCAAGCCTTTACGTCTTCCCCTCCCCGGTGGAACACCTGCGCGCAGGAAGCAAACTTCGCGGCCTCACCGGCTACTGCCATGAAAACATCGCCTCCCTTGAGACCACGCCTCAAGGCAAGCTGATCCGATTCACCGGCAACTGGACGGAGTCCTTTGAAACCACGATCTTCCTCAAGGCATCTGACCGTAACGGCCAAGGTCTTTCCGATGAGCCGGTGTGCATCGCGTTGTGCGGAATTCTGAGCGGGTATGCTTCGGCGGTTTTTGGGGAGGAAATTCTGGTGAGGGAAACGGCCTGCCAGGCCATGGGGGAAACAAGCTGCCACTTTGAAGGAAGGCCCGCAGCAGAGTGGGGCCATGGGGACACCCCTTCCTATCATAATGAGGACAACGGTGGGACCCTTGAGAGCAACATCATCAAGCTGAGGGAAAAACTGGGGATCGAAAAAAACCGACCCTCAACCCCCTTTTTCGCCACCACGTCCCCGGTCTGCAAAGCCGCCAGCTTCAAAAGCATCCTGGACCGAACCGACAAGGTTGCGCCCACAGACGCCACGGTCCTTATCTTAGGAGAAAGCGGATCGGGAAAAGAGGTGGTGGCACGCCGGATCCATGCCGGATCCAAACGAAAGCGGGCCCCTTTTCTTGCCATCAACTGCGCAGCCCTCTCCCCGGACCTTCTTGAGTCAGAACTCTTCGGCCATGTTCGAGGCGCCTTTACCGGTGCAGAAAAAAACAAGAAAGGCCTCTTTGTTCAAGCCGGCGAGGGGACCATTTTTCTGGATGAGATCGGGGACATGCCCCTGCCCATTCAGGGCAAACTCCTCCGCGCCTTGCAGGAGAGGGAGGTTCGCCCCGTGGGTGGCCTCGAAGACATTCCGGTGAAAGCACGCATCGTGGCAGCCACCAACCGAAACCTTGCCGAAATGGCCCGGGAAGGGTCCTTTCGCCAAGACCTCTACTACCGACTCTCCGTCTTTCCCATCACCCTGCCCTCCCTTATGCAGCGCAAGGAAGACATCCTGCCCCTGGCCCAAACAGCCCTGCAGAAACGGTCTCCCGGCCACCCCGGGCTGACCCCTGCCGCTGAAGCGGCTCTCTTAAGCCATACCTGGCCCGGCAACGTCCGAGAGTTGGAAAACTGGGTGGAACACGGCCTGATCCTTGCCGGAGAAAACCCCATTGACGTAGCGGATCTTCCGGAGGCACACACCGCAGCCCCCCAGGCTCCCCCCACCCAAGGCATTGATGGAGACCTCCCAAGCCTGGAAGAGCTCACCCACCGCTACATGGAGAAAGTGCTCGACCATACCCACGGCAACAAAAAAGAGGCCGCCCAGATCCTCGGCATCGGCACCGCCACCCTCTGGCGACACCTTAAAAAATCGCCGTCCTTGGTTAAAAGTCGGTAACAACTGCCTCCGGCGGCCCTGCCGGGGGCCAAACTTTTGAAAAGTTTGATAAACAGGTTTTGAGCCCAATGTCGATTGCATCGCCGATGTCCGAATCCCATACAGTTTGGGCTTAACGAGTCTGTGATTCCCTTTCCCTTAGCCCCTCTTTACGGGCGCAGCCCGCCAGGGAATGTGACAACCCGAGGAACGAGGGTTGAAACATTCGCGAACCTGGGGTGCAGGGGATTTATCCCCTGCCCGCCGGAGGCACGCTTTTTTGGCCTTTACAGAATATGTGCGGGCTGGGCGGCCTCCCAAGGCGCCCTCTCCTCGACACGTGAAAAGATCTCACGGTACTGGATCGCTTCGGCGACGTGTGGGGTTTCAATGGACGCCACGCCTTCAATGTCTGCGATGGTACGAGCCATTTTCAAGCAGCGCATCCAGGCACGCGCGGAGAGGCCAAGACGCTTGACCGCAGTTTCAAGAAGGGTTTGGGATTCCTGGCTGATGACGCAAAACTGCCGGACCTCCCGGCTTCCCATCTGACCGTTGAAGCGGATGGGGAGGTCGTTAAACCGAGTGGTTTGGCGTCCCACGGCGGCAACCACCCGAGCCCTCACCGCCGATGAGGATTCTCCTGTTGCTTTTTTACGCCCGGAAAGCTCGTCAAAGGAGACCGCCGGAACCTCCACGTGAAGGTCAATGCGATCAAGGAGGGGCCCTGAGACCCGGCCCTGGTAGCGTTCAACCTGAACGGAGGAGCACCGACACTCACGACCGGGATGGGTGGCGTACCCGCAGGGACAGGGATTCATGGCACAGACAAGAAGGGTATCGCTGGGATAGGTTACTTTGGTACGAGCACGGGCGATATGAACGAACCCGTCTTCCAAGGGCTGACGCAGGACATCCAAAACCCGTTTTTTAAACTCGGGCAATTCGTCCAGGAACAACACTCCGTTGTGGGCCAGGCTCACCTCCCCCGGTGTGGGGTTGTGCCCGCCGCCCGTGAGCCCTGCGTCGGAAATGGTGTGGTGGGGCGATCGCATGGGACGGGTAACAACCAGAGGAGTCTCTCTGTCCAGAAGGCCGGATGCGGAGTGCACACGAGTCGTCTCCAGAGCTTCTTCAAAGGCAAGGGGCGGCAAGATGGAGGGCAGCGCCCGGGCCAGCATGGTTTTCCCGGAGCCGGGTGGACCGTTCATAAGCAGATTATGCCTGCCACTCGCAGCAATCTCCAAGGCCCTTTTGGCGTGATCCTGACCCGCGATATCCGAAAAATCGATGGGGTAGTCCACCGACTCAGGGGACAACCCATCAAAGGGAGGCTCGGGGACCAGCGACTGGATGCCCCTTAAAAAACCCACGGCCTCCGACAAACTGTTCACGGCATACACCTGGAGCCCTCGCACCACCGACGCTTCGATGCGGTTTGCGTGGGGAACCACCACCGCATTCATCCCCCGGCGCCTGGCCTCCATGGCCATGGCAAGCACGCCCCGTACCGGTTTGACCCTGCCGTCAAGGGCCAACTCTCCGCACACAAGAAACCCTGCGGTGGCTCCTTCCGGCACCATCCCCGTGGCCATGGGCACCCCCAGGGCAACTGGCAGATCAAACCCCGTCCCCTCTTTGCGCATGTCCGCCGGAGCAAGGTTGACGGTGATACGATCGTTGGGAAACAGAAAGCCTGAATTGGTCACAGCCGCCTTCACGCGCTCCCTGCTCTCCCGAACGGCTGTTTCAGCAAGGCCCACGGTGGTAAAGGCGGGGAGCCCGCGGGCGATATCCACCTCCACATCCACCACCCTGGCCTCCACCCCCACCAACGCACTGCTTAATACCCTGGCCAGCACACCGCCTCCTTTTCCATTCCATGACCTTTTGACGGGGCCTGAAATGACAATGGCTTTGATATTTCATGGTATTTGATATATAAACCCACTAAGTTGAGGTCTTCCGCATTTTTACAGGACATACTAAAGTCCCGGATCCACTCGCGTGTGTCGATACCTTGTGATGCCACACACAGACAGATGGCTTGGCAACGGTTTAGGGTATTGACACGCTTGATGCGTTTGAAAAAAGCTTATTGCTGCAAAGAAGATGCATCCGTAAAAAGCCGGCGCCCAAAGCGCCTCGCAACACCAAGTGTTTTGCTGTTGCCATCGATCACACTCATATATTGATGTGTCGATATGGATTGCTTAACTTTTTACGGGTCCGTCAGAGAATATCTTTGCAACCGGCATCACCTGATGCGGTTTTTTCACAAAGCCATCAAACAACATGCTGCAAAACGATACGGATACGTCAGGAGAGAATCTCAAGCGACAGGAAGCGATCAGATACGATCAAAACAACGATACCGGGTAGCCATAACTGGCTGTACCCTAACGATATGGTGATGACAATCTACATGAAACAGCGAACCTTAGCAAAACCTTTTTCATGCTCGGGAACCGGTGTACACTCCGGCGTTCAGGTCAACCTGGCCATCCACCCAGCCCCCGCCAACCATGGCATTCGATTCCAGCGAAGCGACCTGCCTGACAGCCCGACCATCGGAGCCTTCTTCCGAAATGTCGTGGACACCAGCCTTGCCACGGTCATCGGCCAGGAAGGGGCCATTGTCTCCACCATCGAGCACCTCATGGCCGCGTTTTCCGGCCTGTCCATCGACAATGCCCTGGTGACCATCGACGGATACGAAATGCCCATCATGGACGGCAGCGCCCGGGTGTTTGCCCAGGGGATCATGGAGGCGGGCACTGTGGAGCAGGACAAGCCCCGCAGCTTTCTGGCCATCACCGAAAAGGTGGAAATCATTGAAGGGGACAAACGGGTCACGGCGGTGCCCTCCGACCATTTTTCCATCACCTGCAACATCGCCTTCAATCACCCCATGATCAACGAGCAGAGCGTCACCCTGGATATGCGGAACAACACATTCCTTGAGACCATCAGCCCGGCACGCACCTTCGGGTTTTACCGGGACATCAAAATGCTCAAGCTTTATGGCCTGGGACGAGGTGCAGACCTCGGCACCGGCATTGCCCTCACCGACGACGGCATCATGAACGAAGACGGCCTGAGGTTCCCCGATGAGTTCGTACGCCACAAACTCCTCGACTGCCTGGGTGATTTCTCCCTTCTCGGGATGCCCATTCTGGCAGAGATCACCACCAACAAATCTGGGCACGCCTTTAACCACGCCTTCTTAGAGACACTTTTCGGCAACAAGGGTGCCTGGGAAACACGCACACTGGAATCAAAGGCTCTATGAGAATCCGCCGCGAGCATCTCGCCTGCCTCATGGCCTGCCTTTTCCTTCTGCTGCCCCCCTTTGCCGGGGCCGCTTCAAGTGAGCCTCAGCTCACAAACCTGACCATCACCAACACGCGGGACCACCTCCTTCTCTATACAGAGCTTGAAGGGGCCTTTGTGGAGAAGGTGGAGACAGCGGTCCAAAGCGGGGTGGAAACCACGGTTTCCTACTATGTTGACATCTACCAGCAGAAACGCTTCTGGTTTGATCATCGCGTCGCGTCCATAAAGACCGAACACCGGGTCAAATTTGATGCCATGAAAAAGGTCTACACCATCACCCGCTCCTGGGCTAAGCCGGAAAGCGTCACCACCGACAGCTACGAAGAAGCCAAACAGATGATGAGCCGCCTGGAAGGTTTGCGCGCGGTGGCCCTCACCGACCTCAGTCGCGGAGAGGCATATCAGGTAAGAGCCCGGGCCCGACTGGAAGAGTTTACCTTGCCTGTCTACCTGAAGTTTATCGGACTCTTCGCCGATCTGGACGCCTTTGAAACCGACTGGCAGCGTGCCGCATTTGTTTATTAAAGGTGGGCATGAACCTTCTTATCGAGACACACACGACTGTGACGAAAAAGCAACCGACTGGCGAAGAGCAGCATTCGTCTACTGAGGTGGGCCATGGATCTTCATCTTGAAAGGCCCTCTGTCGAGGCCGAAAAAAGGCGCCAGAAACGTGAATTCCTGATCATCGCCGTCCTTATTGTGACGGTGGGCATCATCTCCTACGCCATCAGCAAAACCTCCAACTACGGCGCCGATTTCCCCATCTCCAACACCCTGTTGATGTTTATCCTGATCAACATCAACATGATGCTGCTGCTGACCCTCATCATTCTTGTCTTCCGGAACCTGACCAAACTTTACTTCGACCGTCGTAAAAAGGCCATGGGCTCGAAGCTCAGGGTCAAACTCGTCATCGCCTTTATTTCACTCACCCTTGTGCCTTCGGTGGTGCTCTTCTACTTCTCCATGCAGTTCATCTCCAACAGCATTGCGTACTGGTTCAACGCCCCCGTGGAGCAGGCCCTGGAGAACTCCCTCTCCATCGGCAGGGAGCTTTACAACCACATCGAAAAAAACAACGCCTTCTTTCTGGACCGAACCGCCTACCAACTGGACAAAAAATACCTGGACTCCAAAAAAAAAGGGGCCCTGTCCAACTACATCGTGGTCAGCCAGCGCTCCTTTAACCTCGATGCCATCGAGGTCTACAGCAAGAACACCGAACGACTCACCTTTTCCATCTCATCGGAAACAGCGCCGGTGTATCTCAGCCTCATCGCTCCCGGAGAGCTTCAAAAAGCAGCCCAATCCAAAGGGGTCCACACCCTTATCGAGGAGAGCGGCGGCCGCGAACTCATCCGAAGCATCGCCACCGTGCCCTTCGGGGCCAAGCGACAGGATGCCAGGGCCTATGTGGTGATCACCGTTCAGGTGTCCAGTGACCTGGTGGGGGATATCTCCTCTGTCACCAGGGGCTTTGAAGAGTATCAGCAGATCAAGCTGATGAAAAAACCCATCCGCACCACCTATTTCATTGCCCTCTCCATCGTGGCCCTCCTCGTGCTTTTCTGTGCCATCTGGTTCGCGTTTTACCTGGCCCGTTCCATCACCATTCCCATCATGGAGTTGGCGGAAGGAACCCGACGCGTCGCCGAAGGAGACCTCTCCTTCCACATAGACGTGGTATCAAACGACGAGATCGGGAGCCTCGTGGTTGACTTCAACAAGATGACCCGGGACCTGGGCATCAGCCGGGAACAGCTGGCCCTTTCGGCCCGCATGCTCAAGGAGCAGAACCTCGAGATTGAAGAGCAGCGCCAGTACATGGAGATTGTTCTCCAGAGCGTCTCGGCCGGGGTGATCTCCCTGGATCCCTCCGGCCATGTGGCCACCATCAACAAGTCTGCCGAGCGGATGCTACAGGTCAAAAGCAGACACATGATACGCCACCACTACACCGAACTCCTCGGCGGCCAGGAGAGCCAAAAAGCCAAAGACATCGCAGAAAAACTCGAAAACTCCGGCAACGGCATCAACTTCCCCATTGCCCTTGAGGTTGGCGGCAAGCCCCGCAGCTTCAATGTCCACTCCACCACCCTTCGGGACGACAACGGCAACCCCATGGGCCTGGTCATCGTCTTTGACGACATGACGGAGCTTGAGAAAATCCAGCGACTTGCCGCCTGGCGGGAGGTGGCACGGCGCATCGCCCATGAGGTGAAAAACCCCCTCACCCCCATCGCCCTTTCCGCAGAGCGCCTCAAGAGGCGGTACTCCCGAGTGGTGGCCGAGCCGGTCTTTGATGAATGCACCCGGACCATCATCGAACACGTGGACTTGATTCGTAACCTGGTGAACTCCTTTGCTTCTTTTGCACGATTCCCCACCGCCAACCCGGTGCCCTGTGACCTGCCGCCCATCGTGGAAGACTGCCTGGTTCTCTACCGGGAAGGCCTCCCCGATATTGAGTTTACAGTTGAGTTTGTAAATGATATTCCCCTTTTGAATCTCGACCGTCAGTTGATCAAGCAGGCCCTTATCAACCTGATCGAAAACGCCGTGGCGGCTGTTCGGGGGAGGGGCCGAATCACCCTCTCCCTCTCGTACAACAGCCTGAAACAGGTGGTCACCCTGGAGGTGGCCGACAACGGAACCGGCATTTCCGATCCCGTCAAAGCCCGGCTCTTTGAGCCTTACTTTTCGACCAAAAAATCGGGAACCGGTCTGGGCCTTGCCATCGTCAACTCCATCATTTCTGACCATAACGCCGAAATACGGGTGCTGGACAACGAACCCAGCGGCACCCGCTTCGTCATTGAATTTCCGGCGCAAGCCTGACGCCTGCAAAGCCTCGGCCTGCCCGGTGAGCCCGGACAAGGAGTACTCTTATGTTTCCAACCCTGCTTATTGTGGATGACGAACAGCCTATTCTCCACTCCCTGGAGGGACTGCTCTCCGATGAGGGATTTAATGTCCTCACAGCCCCCAACGGCTACGAATGCCTGAAAACCATCGATGCCGAGCACCCCGACCTCGTGCTCCTTGATATCTGGATGCCCGGCCTGGACGGCATTGAAACCCTGCGTGAGATCAAGAAATCTCACCCCGGTATCCCCGTCATCATGATCTCCGGCCACGGAACCATCGATACGGCTGTCACCGCCACAAAATACGGAGCCTTCAGCTTCATAGAAAAGCCCATCAGCATCGACAAGGTCATTGTGGCCATCAACAATGCCTTGAACTTTCGAAAGCTGGAGGAAGAGAACATCTTCCTGCGGACCCGCATGATCGCCAAAAACGCCATTGACGGATCCAGCGGGCCCATCCTCGCCCTGAAGCAGCAGATCATTGCTGCGGCCCCCACCGAGGCCGCGATCCTCATCTCCGGCGAGAACGGCACCGGCAAAGAGCTGGCCGCTCGAACCATCCACCAGTTCAGCACCCACTCCGAGAGCCCCCTCATCACCGTCAACTGCGCCGCCATCCCGGAAGCACTCTTTGAAAGTGAGCTCTTCGGCCATGAAAAAGGCGCCTTTGAAGGGGCCACGGCCAAACACATCGGGCGATTTGAACTGGCAGATGGCGGTACCTTGTTCTTCAACGAAATCGGAGACATGAACCTCGCCAACCAGGGCAAGCTCCTGCAGGTCATCGAAGAGAAGCGATTTTGCCGCCTTGGCGGCAGCCGCGTCCTGGACGTCAATGTGCGCATTGTTGCCGCCACCAACAAAGACCTGAGACAGGAGATCGAGGCGGGCCGGTTCCGGGAAGACCTCTACTTCCGCCTCAACGGTGTCCCCCTGCACATGCCCCCGTTGCGAGAACGACTCGAGGACCTTCCCCTTCTCGTGGAACGGTTCACCCAGGCGTGGTGCAAATCGTCCGAAACCCTGCCCAAGAACTTTACCCGGGAGGCCCTGGAGACCCTTGCCAGTCACGACTGGCCCGGCAACGTCCGAGAGCTGAAAAACCTTGTTGAGCGCCTGCTCATCACCGTAAACAAAGAGACCATCGACCTCTCCGACCTCCCCACCCCCTACCGTACACCCGACGTTCAAGCGCCTGCGGACGGATTGGACGAACTTGCGGGCATCTCCGATTTCAAAGAAGCCAAGGCCGCCTTTGAGCGGGAGTACATCAAAAGACGCCTTGCCGAATGCGACAACGATATATCAGCCACTGCAAAAAGCCTGGGTGTCAGCAAAAGCCACATCTCCAAGCTCATCAAGCCATAAGGACAGACAACACCCATGCGCATCATTGGTGGAGACCGACGAAAAAAAAAACTGATCGCCGTGCCGGGCCTTGCCACACGGCCCACGTCAGACCGGGTAAAAGAGACCCTTTTCAACATTATCCAGACCCGAGTTCGAGGGGCCTTCGTTCTCGATCTTTTCTCGGGAACAGGGGCCCTGGGGCTGGAGGCACTCAGCCGTGGTGCGGCCCACTGCCTCTTTGTCGACAGCCAGAAACAGGCCCTTGATACCTGTCGAAAAAACATCTCGGCATGCAAGTACGATGAAAAAAGTACCGTCATCCAGTGGGATATCGCCAAGAACCTCAACTGCCTCTCACGGTACAGCAAGCCCATGGATCTGGTCTTCATCGACCCGCCCTACAAGAAAGGCCTTGCGGACCTGGCCCTTGCCCACCTGGTCCAGGTGGGGGCCATCGCCCCTGACGGGCTCGTAATCGTGGAACATGCGGCGGGCGATACCCCGGAGTTCGGTGACGTGCTGAGCCTCACCGAAACCCGAAAATACGGAAAGACGGCCCTCTCCTTCCTCACCCCACAGCAAGAAAACTGATCCACCCCCTGACGCCCCGGAAATGAACGGCCTTTTTCCTTTCCGGGGCAACCCGTTTAATTCATGGGTTTTCAACCGCACTCGAATCACACCCGTCAGCCCCACCCTGAGACCCACATAAAACACGTCCCCCAGCGGCTCCCTAACATGCACAATTCCCGATGAAAAAGGTTGTTCACCCTCAATTGTTTGTGTTAGAGCTTCAGTGACATTTGGACCATTGTTCATTCAGCGAAAAAGGATCTGATACCCATGGAGAATATCGCCGTTTATCCCGGCTCCTTCGACCCCCTCACCAACGGTCACATCGACCTTGTGGAACGCGGTTTGAAACTCTTTGATAAAGTGGTCATTGTTGCCATGCACAACAGAGCAAAAAAACCCCTCTTTACCGTGGACGAACGCCTGGACATGATCCGGAATTGTTTTAAGGGCGTGGACTCCGTGGAGGTGGATGCCTTTGACGGCCTGGTGGTGGATTATGCGCGAAAGCGAAATGCGAGCGCTATCCTTCGCGGCATGCGGGCGGTTTCAGACTTCGAAAATGAATTTCAGATGGCCATGTTCAACAGGCGACTCAACCGGGATGTCCAGACTGTCTTTCTCATGACAGGCATGCGCTGGATTTTCACCAGCTCTTCAGGCATCAAAGAGGTCGCCAGCTTCGGCGGTGACGTCTCCGGCATGGTCCCCCCGTCCATCGAAAAGAAACTTAAAGAGAAATTCCATCAGGAATACAGCAGGTAAGGACGGCCATGGACTTCTGGCAATTGACCATATTCTGCAAGGTGGTTGAGTTCAAAAGCTTTTCCAGGGCTGCTGAGGCCATTCACCTCTCCCAGCCCACGGTGAGCAGCCACATCAAGGATCTTGAGGAGCACTGCGGGTTTCGGCTCCTCGATCGCCTGGGCAAGGAGGTCTTGCCCACCAAAGCCGGTGAACTCCTCTTTACTTACGCCAAAAGACTTCTCGCCCTGCGTGATGAGACAGAAAGCGCCCTCTCCCAGTTTCGAGGCATCACCAAAGGCTCCCTTACCCTGGGTGGAAGCACCATCCCCGGAGGCTACATCCTCCCTGAGGTCATCGGCCGCTTTGTGAAGTCACACCCAGAAGTTCAAATCTCCCTGATCATCCGGGACACCCGGGAAATTGCCGACGGCATTTTAAACGGAGATGTGGAGTTGGCCGTCACAGGGGCCCCCCTCTCGGATCCGGCAATCCATCAGGAACCCATCTTCGAAGACGACATGCGGCTCATTGTCCCTGTGGGGCACCCCTGGGCCAAACGGAAAAGCATCCCTGCCGAGCAGCTGAAATCGGAACCTTTCGTCACACGCGAAGAAGGCTCCGGCACCCTGAAATCCTTGGACCAGAGCCTCACCGACGCCGGCTTCAATCCCTCGGATCTTAAAATATCAGCCCGCATGGGCAACACCGTCTCCGTCTGCGAAGCAGTCAAATGCGGGGTCGGCGTCTCCATTCTCTCCACCCGCGCCGTGGAGCGAGACATCCAGGCGGGCCTCCTCGCCGCCATCTCCATTGAAGGGGTCAGCCTCAAGCGCTCCTTCTACCTGACACGCCACAAAAAACGCACCCCATCCCCCCTGGCCGAAGCCTTCGCCGCCTTTCTCAAAAAAACCGATTAAAAAACAAAAAAGAATCCTCCGGGGTCCAGGGGATGAGCCCCTGGTCCCCGGGTTGCGAATGCCCCCGACCCTCGTTCCTCGTGTCGTTTACATTCACTGGGTGCTTCGCCCGGAATTCATGGAATACGATGAGGCATGCATAGATAGAAATGGAACAAACAAAAAAGGCGGCAAGCTCATAAGAGGAGCTTGACGCCTTTCGGTTTCAATTGGACTCAGTTTACCGGCAACCTGTGCACGTGCGAGCCACAATGCATCCAATCAAAGGTTGTGCAAATGCAGATGCATTTCAGCCTATCGTGGCAAGAACCGATTCGTACTTAGCTTTCGAGGTGGCTCACCTCGCCACCGGAGGCATCGTTTTTTAACGTTTTTCAACAGATCCTCCCATCCTGCCTACATCACACGAGCGATCAGGACGAACCCGCCAACCAGAAGCACGGTAAAAACTGTAACGAGGATATTGAAGTAGCGATCGATAAACGCCTTGATGGTGGGACCGAAGAGGTAGATCAACCCGGCCACGAGGCAGAATCGCCCGGCCCGCCCAACGGCCGAAGCCAGAACAAAGACGGGAAAATTGATGGTGAAAAGTCCGGCTGCGATGGTAAACACCTTGTAGGGAATGGGGGTAAACCCGGCAATAAAAACAACCCAGGCATCCCAAGTGTTATAAAGGGCTTCGACACGGTCAAACTTGTCGGCAAAACCGAAGAGAGCGACGATGCGGTCCCCAACCAAAGCCATGAATTGCCACCCGATCAGGTAGCCGAGCATACCGCCCAAAACTGAACCAACGGTTGCAATGAAGGCAAACCGAAAGGCTTTCTTATGGGCTCCCACTGCCAGCGCAACGAGCAGAACATCCGGTGGGATCGGAAAAAACGACGATTCTGCAAAGGCGATCAGAAAAAGGGCCCACCCTCCGTAGGGAGATTCAGACCAGCTTAAAACCCAGTCGTAAAGACGACGTATAATCTGCAACGATGTTACTCCTTCCAGCCATATTCCCCGATAAGAGGAACAAAACGGCATTTGCCCATGTTTTCCTGAACCAGCTCCTCCCCCACCCTGGTGATGCGCAGGAGGTCCTGGGTATCGGCCCCACCTATCGGCATGACCAAACGCCCCCCGTCGGCCAGTTGGTCGGTGAGGTGCTTGGGGATTTCCGGAGCGCCAGCCGTCACAATGATGGCGTCAAAGGGGGCCTCCTCCGGCCACCCTGTGGTGCCGTCTGAAAATCGGGGAACGATGTTAAAATAGCGCAAGGCATCAAACACTTTTCGTGCCCTCATGTAAAGGGTGTGTATGCGCTCGATGGTATACACCCGATAGACAAGGCGAGACAGAATCGCAGCCTGGTAACCCGAACCGGTGCCAAGTTCCAGAACCCGCTCATCCCCCGTCAATGCCAATGCCTGGGTCATCTCTGACACGATAAAGGGCTGTGAGATGGTCTGCTTCTCACCAATAGGAAGGGGAAAATCTCCATACGCCCTATCCATCAAGGCCTCACTGACAAAGAGATGCCGGGGAACCTCCCCCATCACCTTCAGGACACGAGGGTCGCTGATTCCGCGTCCGGCGATCTGGCGCCTGACCATCTCCTCCCTCTGTCGTGCATATTTTCTCTCCATCACATCCATTGCTGTCCTTAACCTATAATTATGATGGTTTCGAAGGAACGATTCAGCTCAAGCTTGCCTTCCGGCGGCCTCTCCTGGGGCCAAACGTTTGGCAAATTTGAAAACAGGCCTTAACAGCAGTTCGCCTGCATCACCGGTCCTGGCAAGCTATATGGTTCGGCTTAACGAACCAAAAAAATTGTTGCAGAGCTATTAAAAAAAACGATCCGCCGAAGACATCGCTGAATCGTTACGTTTCGAGAAAAACAGCGCCATCTTACAAGCCCTCCACAGGCCAAGCCATGGAAAAGAAAAGGCCGTCAAAACAGCGTTTTTCTTTACAACTCCATTCTCTATACTAGCGACTGCTCTTGAGGGTGTATACCACAACTAATTAGCAAATAGTATTGGAAATACTGCTGTTTTTCTGTAAAATAGAGAATATTTTCACTCACATACGGCAATACACCAAAGGTAAAACACCTTTAATCACAGGATGTTGCAATACCGCACACCTGACTTCCGACGATAGGGACAAACACATTGGAAGGGATCAAGCAGGTCGTTATTTCGGTCATTCTCCTGATGCTCATCATCACGGTAGGCATCGGCGGCTACATGTCCATCGAAGGCTGGGGCATTACCGACGCCGCTTACATGACCCTGATCACCTTAACCACCGTCGGGTTTGGGGAAATTCACCCTCTTTCCCCTGTCGGCCGCCACTTCACCATGGTCATCATCGTCCTCGGGACCAGCTTTTTTATTTACGTGGGCGGTTCGGTGGTTCAGTTCATGGTGGAGGGCAAGATACAAACCCTCATGGGGAGGCGTAAATTGGACAAAAAGATCACCCGGCTGAAAGATCATCACATCATCTGCGGCTATGGACGCATCGGGCGCGTTCTCTATCACCAGCTCATCGACGCCAAAGCCATGGACATTGTGGTGATCGAAAAATCACCGGAGCTGGTTCCTCAAATGGAGGCGGACGGGGCTCTCTACATCTCGGGAGATGCCGCACTGGAGGAGAACCTTATACGTGGCGGCATAAAAAAGGCGTCCTGCCTTGTGGCCGCCCTAGCCACCGATACCGACAATGTCTTCCTTGTCCTCACCGCCAGGCAGCTCAACCCCGACATCTTCATCATGGCACGGTGCTGCTACAAGGAGTCGGGCGCCAAACTCATCACCGCCGGGGCCAATATGGTGGAGTCACCATACGACATGGGAGCTGCCAACATGGCGCTGAAACTGCTCCGCCCCACAGTCACCAACTTTTTGGAGCTGGCCCTTCAGGACCGCAGCAAAGACATCCAGATGGAAGAGATCGCCATCCACAACGACTCTGAGCTGGTAAACGTGATGCTAAAGGACTCCGGTATCCGCCAGCGATTTGACCTCATTATCATCGCCATCAAAACCAATGAGGGCACCATGCTCTTCAACCCCTCATTTGAAACGGTCCTAAAAGCCGGAGACACCGTCATCGCCGTGGGCAAAGGAGCAAGCCTCTCCGGACTCGAACAAGCGCTTCAGCCATAACACCCCTTAGGCCTCAAGACACGAACGGCCCCGCTTATAGCAAGCAGGGCCGTTCGATAAAACAGATGTAACTATTTCATAGCCATTCAGCTCACGACTGCCTCCGGTGGCCCTGCCGGGGGCTAAACGTTTAAGACGTTTAACAAACAGGTCCAAAAAAGCTGTGCTTGTTTGATTCCTGCTTTCATGGCGGAGGTGACCTGTCCCGAGGAACGGGGGGCAAATCGCACCCGCTACCTGCTTTCATCGTGGCGCACCTTGACGCCGGTGGCTGCTTTTAGGAGCTGAAGGTTACCAAATCAGATCTTATAAATGGTTCGGGTATCCGTCACGATGATATCGATGTGCTTGTTTCTCGAATCGGTGGGAACCTGGGAAATCACCTGCTCTTCAAAGGCGATGGCCACCTTTCGAGTGGTGATGGGAAGTTTCTGCACAAACTTGTCATAAAACTTGTCCCCGACACCGATGCGACCGCCCTTTTCATCAAAGGCCTGCCCTGGAACAATGGCAATGTCGATGTGGTTGATGGGAACCGTCTTGCATTTGGATGGGTCAGGCACCTGATAGCCGTCAGGGCCGTCGATGAGATCTTCTCCGCAACGCTCCACCTTGTAAAGGGTGGTCTTGCTGGACTCCCGATTAAACACAGGCAGCACAACAACCTTCCCCTTACCAAGGGCACGCTCAATGATATCAATGGTTTCCACTTCACCTTCTTTCGCGAGGTAAAGAAGAACAACCTTTGCTTCCATGAAGTTGGCAAAGCCAAAAAGCCGCTCTTCGATGGTCTGTTGTTTCCGAGTCTTCTCCTCGGGCGAAAGCGCATCAAGAACGGCCTCTACCTCACCGATTATTTCCCGTCTTTTTTCTCCGGCATCTTCCATATATAATCTCCAGTCTTTTCTTCTAAACACATAAAATCAGTCATGATTGGTAATTTTCAAAGCTATTGACTGCCACCATGGACCGTGATAGTAATTTTAAGTTTGATACGCTCGAAAAAGGTCGCTCCCCAATGCGTCTTGCACCAAACATGATGTGCATTGCCACGGTTCAGTCCACTTTTTTCGAGGCTATCAATGCTAAAAAACAAAAAATCAATGCTGACAAACCACGCATCGGCATTTTCATCCGCGGCATTGCACAGCCCGGCCCTCGGTCCACACCATAACACAATACGATATGGGAAGCGACAGCTCTGACACAAAATAGTGGTAATGTGTCCTGCCTGTACTCTGCAGGCCACGCTGTCCGGCCGTCCAGCATCCCACGTAGCCAGAAAACAGGTTATTATTATGCTTGAACTCAAGTACGTCAGAGACAACCTCCAGCTTGTGGAGGAAGCCCTTGAAAAGAGAAGCGGCAAAGCCGATCTCGCCACCTTCACCACGTGTGAAGCCAAGCGCCGTGAAGTCATCGGAGAGCTCGAAGGCCTCCGTTACCAGCGAAACACTGTCTCGGATGAGATTGCAAAGCTGAAGAAATCCGGAGAAAACGCCCAGCCCCAGATCGACGAGATGAAAACCGTCTCAACCCGGATCAAGGAGCTTGAAAAAGAGGCCAACGAGGCCGAAGCCACGCTTCAGGAGATCCTCATGGGGATCCCCAATATTCCGCACCCCTCGGTCCCTGCGGGCAAAGATGAAGAGGACAACACCCTTCTCAGAACCGTGGGCACCCCCACGTCCTTTTCCTTTGAGCCCAAAGCCCACTGGGACATCGGCGAAGATCTCGGAATCCTCGATTTCGGCCGTGCCTCACGCATCACCGGAGCCCGTTTTCCCCTGTACTTCGGAGCCGGTGCACGACTTGAACGTGCCCTCATCAACTTCATGATTGACCTGCACACCGAAGAGCATGGATTTTCAGAGGTACTCCCCCCCTTCATCGTCAACCGGAACAGCCTTGCCGGGACCGGCCAGCTGCCCAAATTTGAAGAGGACCTCTTCAAACTGGAGGACAGCGAGTACTACCTGATCCCCACAGCAGAGGTTCCTGTGACCAATATCCACGCAGGGGAAATCCTTACCGAAGACGACCTGCCCATCCGATACGTTGCTTACACCCCCTGTTTCCGATCTGAGGCCGGCTCCTACGGAAAGGATACCCGCGGCCTGATCCGCCAGCACCAGTTCAACAAGGTGGAAATGGTCAAGCTGGTGGACCCCGAAACATCCTACGATGAGCTCGAGAGCCTTACCCTTTCCGCGGAAAAGGTCCTGCAGCTCTTGGATCTGCCCTACCGTGTTGTCACCCTCTGCAGTGGTGACCTCGGCTTCTCCTCTGCCAAGACCTACGACATTGAGGTGTGGATGCCTGCCCAGAACAAGTATCGCGAGATCTCTTCCTGCAGTAACTTCGAAGACTTCCAGGCTCGCCGCATGGGCATTCGATTCCGCCGCAAGGATGAGAAAAAGCCCCGCCTCGTTCACACACTCAACGGCTCCGGCCTGGCTGTTGGCCGAACAGTGGCCGCCATCCTGGAGAACTGCCAACAGGAAGACGGATCTGTAAAGGTCCCGGAAGCACTTGTGCCCTACATGGGCGGCAAGGAGGTAATTGCAAGATGAAACCGACTGACTTCCCTGAAGACATAAGGGACCTTGTCGTCCCATCTCCCGCCGGAGAGATGCTGTACCGCTGCCTCGACTGCGGAAACGAACACGGTATCGATGAACTGCTCTACGTCTGCCCCGACTGCGGCAGCGTCATGATGCTCCACGAGACCTCAAACCTTGCATCAAAAAAAGCCGATGGCCCGACGTGGCGAAAGGTCCTGGACCACCGGCGTATGCTTAACATCCCTGCCCTGAAAGGGATCTACCGGTACCACGAATTCCTGGGGCCAGTGGTGCCACTGGAATCCGTCATTTACCTCGGAGAGGGCCACACCCCTGTGGTGGAGGCCAACAGCCGACTTCAAGAGCTCACGGGGGCCCGTTTCTACTTTAAAAACGACGGCCAGAACCCCAGTGCATCCTTCAAAGACAGGGGCATGGCAAGCGCTCTTTCATACATCAACTCCCTGATCCAGAAAGGGACCATGAAAGAGATTCTCGCCGTATGCGCCTCCACGGGTGACACATCAGCGGCTGCAGCCCTCTATGCGTCTTACCTTACCGAGGGAATCAAATCAGCGGTGCTTCTGCCCCAGGGCAAAGTCACCCCCCAGCAGCTCTCCCAGCCCTTGGGCAACGGAGCCAAGGTGTTTGAAATCCCGGGCGTGTTTGATGACTGCATGAAGGTTGTGGAGAACCTCTCTTCCCGTTATGACGTGGCTCTCTTAAACTCCAAGAACGCCTGGCGCATCCTCGGGCAAGAATCCTACTCCTTCGAAATCGCCCAGGATTTTGACTACAACATGACCAACATGGTCGTGGTGGTTCCCATCGGCAATGCAGGCAACATCACAGCTGTCATGAACGGATTCCTGAAGTTTTACGAGGCCGGCATCATCGAGACCCTGCCCAAGATCATCGGCGTGCAGTCTCACCACGCCAACCCGGTCTATCGGTATTACCTGGAGCCTGACACGGCCAAGCGGGAATTCAAACCTGTGACCGTGAAGCCCAGCGTTGCCCAGGCCGCCATGATCGGCAACCCCGTCTCCATGCCCCGCGTTATTAGCGTGGTAGAGACCTACAACCGCCTGTCCGGCGGGAAGAATGTCTTCTTTGTAGAGGTGACGGAGCAGGCCATCATGGACAGCGAACTCATCGCCAACCGAAATGGCCACATCGCCTGCACCCAGGGCGGTGAAACCCTGGCCGGTCTCATGGAAGCCGTCAAGCAGGGCCTCATTTCAAATGACGAAACAGCGGTCATCGACTCAACGGCTCATGCCCTGAAGTTCTCCGGCTTCCAGGAAACATACTTCACAGGGACCTTTCCACCAGAGTTCGGCATCACGCCGAATCCCGACCTGGTAAACGCTCCGGAGGAGCTTAGGGCTGACGGAATCACCGAATTCCCTGCTTCCGGTGCCCCACTCACCGGAGAGTCCTTTGATCGGTTCGTGCGCCTTTCAGCCGATGCCATCGCAGACCGGTTGGACCTATCCCGCCAGAAGTAACCTGACATCGTATGGGGCCTTTGGAATCCAAAGGCCCGATTTGCATCGGATCTCGCCCAGGCCCCTTTCGGATTCAACATGAATGCCGAAAGGGGCCTGAGTCACCCTATGGAGGCCCCGGAGGCTATGGGTTGTTGGAACAAGCTGTATCTGCCCCTGCTGGCTTTTCTCATCATCATTTCATGCTCTGAAGGGATCCATGCCGAAGTCCTTTATAAGCGCTACTATGTCCACAACGTCAACGGCCGCGACGTCCTGAGCGAACCCTACACGGTTCGGCCCAATGACTATGTCATCAAAATCCTCAGGCAAAAAGG
>Ga0193953_1000477_pt1 | contig 21779 bp, 28 predicted proteins | sample BB_4_MG_FD_140325 | JGI IMG/M metagenome (GOLD analysis project Ga0193953, IMG submission 140325) | Microbial mat bacterial communities from the Broadkill River, Lewes, Delaware, United States - BB_4_MG | ecosystem: Environmental > Aquatic > Freshwater > River > Microbial mats | place: USA... | reverse complement strand
TGGCAAGTCGGAGTTTTGGCAGTAGCCAAACGTCAACGCAGAGCCGATGTAGAACCAAAGTCTTTACTATGAGACGATTAATGAGTTTGTTAGCAGGACTTATGCTATTTATAAATGTGGGTTCACGCTCACATGTAGTAAATGAGGTTCAATACGAACCGGGTAAAGTTTTTCTAACAAAGCAGCTAACCATGTTAGGTCATGAAACAATCATTGAAAAAGAAGCTAATAAGTTAGCTACTAAGATGTGGGGGTATGCAGCCTACAAACGTGAAGTTATTTTCGAATTACAGAAATTAGCTAAGAAACGTAATGTAAAATGGGAATGGTTAGTTCTCACAATACATTCTGAATCACGAGGAAAAGCATGGATACAGAATAAGTACAGCAATGCTACTGGTATTATACAGTGGCTTCCTAGCACAGCTAGATCGCTTGGTACTAGTGTAAAAAAGCTGCAAAGAATGAACGTCGTTGAGCAGATTCCTTATATTGATAAATATTTTGAATCACATCGCTTATTCGACTATGTCAGATCTTATGAAGATTTGTATCTAGGCGTCTTTCATCCGACAGCTCTTAGGGCAATCGGAAAAGGTGCTGATGATTATATTATTGGTGATAAATATGCTAAAGAGAATTCATTTTCTCGTAAAGCATATGATGGTAATTCAGTTGTTGATACCCATTATGGGGATAATGATGGATTGCTAGAAGTTACAGACTTCAAACGGTTTGCTCGTAGGGGATTGGATTCAAGGATCTAGTCCCTGCGGGTAACCGCATAAGCCGGAAATGGAGGTTTGCGCGTTTGCAGATGATAACTGTGAAAAACACCATAATACTACCGACCTTGGAGGTTAGACGCGATTACGAAAAGTAGTATTTGAGGGTTCGACTCCCTCTTCTGGCTCAATCAAATTAACTAAATCATACTATTATGAAAACAATAAAACAATATAAAACAATGGTAATTACATTTATTGCCGTGTTATTTAATACAATTAGATTACAACTGATTGGTAAACAAGAAGAAATATTTGGATGGTATTCTGCGGATGGTATTCAATTAGATATGTTCCCATTGGAACAAAAGAAATCTATTGAAAAAGCAATGTCTGAATATGCTAGAGCATATGCAATTAGAATATTGATAATAACATTGGTTCTTATATTAATATTTAATGTATTTGCTCAATACTACTATTTTAAAAGCTAAAATCAATTACTATGATACCATTAGTACAACATAGATGGCATCCATATGCCAACGTATTTGGTATTATACAAGCACGAAAAGAAGACTATGTGCTAGTAAAATGGTTCAATTTTTCTGGAGACACGCAATGTGTAATGCCATCAATAGTCCATCCTAGTCTTATTTTAGAGAACAACCTAAGTTTTAAACAAGTAGATATTCACATATTAGATGATGTATTAGATAGTATTGATAATCATAATTTCATTTATAATGACGGTACTATAAGATACCGTGGTAACTTTTATAAGATAGAAGTTAAACAAGATGATTATATATCAGAGCAACGTTTTGAATGTGGAGAATCTGTTGAAGATAAAACAGATGGTTTCAGAGGGACTATTATTAAAGTGGAAAGATCTAAAACAAATGTAACAACATATCACATAAGAGGAGAATCTGTATCAGATCGAATCTATACGTATAACACAAATAAACTTAGAAGTTTGAAAACATTAGCGGAGATAACTACCGTTGATAAAAAAACACGAAAAGTTTCAATTATATTCTGTAGCACATTAAAAAGCAATCTAGATGGATATTATAAGTTCTTACCAAAGAATCTTGAGATCTTATCAATAAGAAGAGTGCCTTATATAGATGATATTGTTACAGATACATTCGGATTTACCGGAAAAGTTATACAATGTTTTACTGACATGTTTATTCCAAAAAGATTACATGTTTATGTTTTAGAATCAGAATCAGGGGAAAGACGAAGTTGGATTTTAGATTCAGTCCGAGCTTTCAAGTTATTAACCAAAGTAAAAACAACTCAAATGTCAAAAGATTTAATATATAATAAACTTGCATATTTATTGCAAGACAAGAAAGAAAGTAAAGCATTTAAAGATGCTGGTTTAGAAGGTTTAATGGTGAAAGAATGCCATATAACTGAAATAAATCCACAGGATATTCCTAAGGATATAGCTACAATCTTTGCTAAAAACAAAAAGATTAAGTTGGATAAACCGCGTATTAAACTCTTTAAAGAAGCTTTTGCTTTCCATAATCCTCCATCTGAAGAAGAGAAAACAACTAAAGAGGATACTAATATCACTGCTGGTTTCATAGCCAATATGATTAAAGCCGGTAAGCAAGCTGATTTTACAGAGAAAGAACGTGAATTCTATTCCAACAACGCGGATGCGATTGAAGATATTTTAACATTAGATGCTCAAGCAGAAGCTGACGCTAAAAAAGAAGCAGCTGATAAGAAAGAGACTTCTACCCCGAAAAAAGAAGTAACAAAGTCTGAGGAGGAAGATGTTAAAGATCGTATTATTGAAAAACCCGATAATAAGGACAAAATTGGACCTGAGCAATCAAAACGTAAGGATCGTAATAATAATGTCAATAAACAGCCTAAAAAGGGGCAAAAACAGCCTGTTTCAGGTGATACCAAAAAGGCAGACGAAATAACAAAAAAACGTTTAGAGAGTAGTAAGAAAACTGCTAAGAAGGTTGAAAAATCTTTAGAAAGAACTGCTAGTTTTAAAGCTCCAAAACCAAATGTTATTTGGCAAGATCGACCATTATCGTTTATTGATAGTGAAGATAAAAGTTTTATTCCTTTGAATGTTGAGAAAAAACGTCCTATTGTTGGTTCATATGTGCTTATAAAAAATGAGCGCAAAGGAAAATCGACATTGTATCAACCGGGTATGGTAACCGTTAATGAAAAGAATCAGCTGGAAATAGATATCTATTGTGATTCTGATGTTAACAAAAAACTAATCTTAGGTAAAGGTGCTGGTGAAACTTCATATTGGGCTCCTTTGGATACTAAGAAATTCTTTGAAACAAAAGAATGGAAAAAGTATGATAAATTAATCCCAATTAGAGATCCTAAGACAGAGGTTGTTGATGAGGTTCCGCGTAGCCAATTACAATCAATGCTTAAGCGTGGTTACGAAAAGGTTAGTCGAGGTGTTTTAAAAGCATATAAGGCTTTGCAAAACAAGGTAATTGAACCATTACAAAAGAAAAAAGAAGATATTTTTTCTCATACAACTACTGTTAAAGTAGCAGGTATTATGAAGAGATCGGGTAGTTGGTTAAATACTAGCGAACATTCTTCCGTTGCTCGTACTATTTTCAGATTTAAATCTGATCACAATAAGGGTATTCTTGCAATAAAGGTGTTAAAACCAAAAGAAAATGACTTAGTATCCACTAAAAATTACATTGGTTATTGGAGATCTATTGATACCAATGGTCAAAAGAGAGTAGAGGATTCTTTTGTTAAAGATACTGTGAAATTATTTGGTTCCAAATCGTCTTCGTTTGAAATTAAACTTAGACCTAGATTGGAATATTGTCAAGTAACCGAGAAAGTAGCTCAAGCTATTATTAACTCTGACAAGAAAGCCAATATCACAACCAGTGATTTTCAAGAAACAATTGTATCTGAAAAATCCGCTGATAAAAAGAAAAAACCATCTAAACCACATCGTTTAACAAATCGTGGCAAGTATTATAAAAAGCTCACAGAAGGGAATAACATGATAGCTCGTATGTTATTAGCTAACGCTAGTAATAAAGCCGCTGAAGAAGCGAATGAGGAAGTTGTTCTAAAGGATGGTGAGAAACCAGTTAAACGGTTTAACCTAGAAAAATACGTACATAATTTCAAAAAATATTTCCATACGGAAAGAGTGGAAACAAATAAAGCTCGTGAAGACGAGAAAGCTGAAAAGCTTAAAAAGCAAACTGAAGATGCTACAAAGCATAAAAAAAGTCAAAAGAAAGAATCTGAAAAATTTAAAACGAAAGATCAAAAAGAAATTCGTGATGAAGTTTTAAGGGTTAAAAAGGAAACAAAAAGACTTAAAGCTGAACTTCTTGAAGTTAAAAAGGTTGGTCAAAAATTAATTGACGCTCTAACTCTGGAATTAAAAGGAGTAAGAAGTAAGTTAGGAACCGAAAAAGCTAAGTTAAAAACAGCTAAATCTAAAGATAAACCAAACAAATCTATTATAGATGGTTTGGAGGAATCTGTTAAATTGTTAAAAGCTCAGGAAACTAAGTTAAATAATCAAATTAGCAAGATTAAGCCTGATGATAAACCAGACGAAAAGCTAATTAAGTCTATCGAGGATAAGCTTAAGGCATTGTCTCGTCCTCAACAGAATGCTAAACCAAAGACCAAATTAGTCGATAAAAAAGATAAGAAAAAAATGGTTGAGCAGAAAAAAACATATGTTGCCGAGATTAAAGAAAAGATAGCTTCGGATAAGAAAAAACGTATGTTAGAAGAACGTGTTGAGGAAAAACCTTATGATGATAAGTCTAAGGAAGAGCTTTCCAAAGCTAAGACAGGTAAGTCGCCTAGTCGCGGAAAAGGTAAAGGAAAGAAAGTAGAGCCTATTGGTAACAAACAGGCAGCATAACCAAATTAATAACTAACTTGAAAAAAATTACTCAAATGACAAAAAAATATAGATGTAAAGATATAAATATCTTATACAAACGTTTCAAAGGATCTAAGAATAATTCTGAAATCAGAGAATTATTGACTAAATTTAATGGTATACATGGAGTGTATCAATCAGATGTATACATTGCTTTTATTTCCGAAAGAAAAACAAACCATATCAAAGTAGTTGAGAAATTTGGTTCTTTAAAAAAAGGTCGTCGTTTTGAAAAGAAACGTCGTCAACAAGGACGTAGAGAAATTGCTGTTAGTAGGCTTAATTCTCAAATAGAACTCAGCATAGCTGATATGAAAAAGAAAAAAGTTAAATTTACCGAAGATGAACAGAACAAGTTTGACTCATCTGATCTTAAATCTAAAGTAATTATTCTTAGACGTAAAATTAAATCCGCAGCATAACCTATGGTAAAAAAGATTAATTCGTATGTCTGTAATTCATGTAATACATGTATCGGACAAAGTCAGTTAAAATCAGAAGGTTGGCTAGAAGAAGGTAAACATACTCATTACTGTCCTAAGTGTCAGAGAGGTGAAAGTGTAGAAGATGAAGTAGATTTGTATCCTTCGTCTTTAAATTCAGTGTTTGGTATTGGATCGGGAGATGGTTCAAAGAAAACACCGATTTAAGAAATTAAACATTTTATTTGTTTAACAGATAGTGGCAGTTACTATCGGTTCATGACAGTTGACAGCATATGTGACAAAGATAAACTTATATATGTGGTGATACAACAGGTTCAAATCCAACAATGGGATGGGCTAATGACTTAGCATTGAAAGATGAGACAAATAAGAATAACCAAAATATTAACTCAGGCAGTGAACGCAACGTATAATTACGTCCTAACTTATGAGACGTTTGAAAGCGTCCCGGTTCGATTCCGGGCTGAGTAACTAGTAATTAAAACAAGTAAATTATGGAACTACAATGATAGTCCAGACTATATTCCATGCCATAAATATAGAGTAATTCGAAATAGAGATGATTATAGATATGATGTAGTAGAATGGTCTGATCAATTCGATTCCTACGAAGAAGCTCTAGAAGCTGGATTAATTGAAACCTGTAGATTAATACAAAAATAAATAACATGAAATATAAAATATTTGATAAGACAAAAGAAACCAAATCTGATTATTATGGTGATTATATTTCTAGAAAAGTAATAGAAGTCAGATTTTTAGATGATTATCATCAAGGAAATATTGCTAATTCATTAGTAGAATGGAGCCATCTAATTGATTTTTTATCAATAGGTGGCTATTCTACAGAAAAGTTAGACTCAAAAGAAGTTTTCAACGGACATGTTCTTGAGAATTTCGATGTGTATGTTCCATTAACAGAAGATAACATATATTATAAAAACTCAAAATTTCCAAAAGGTCTACCCAGATGTAGGCCAAAAAAAGAGTTTTTAAATTTTTTTAAAAAATTAAAATCATAATTAAATGGTATATGTATTTGATATAGAAGTTTATAGGAACTTCTTTTCAGTAATCTTTAAACACGTCAAAACAGGCGAAATAAGGACATTTGCAATACATGGTGATAGAAATGATCTCCAAGGTTTATATATGTTCATAAATGATGCTGAAAAGTGGTTTGTTGGTTATAATAGTCATTATTATGATAATCAAATATTAAACTACATATTCAAACATTACCAGAAATTATCAGAACAAACTACAGATCAAATTTGTAGTAAATTAAAAGATTTATCAGACGATATTATCCTTAGAGATAGTAAAGACTATAAATACCGACTTCCCTTTCAAGGAATTGACCTCATGAGAGTAGGGAATTTGGATCAAAAGCCATTGAAATTAGTAGCAGTTAATTTAAAATGGCCAAAAATACAGGATCTACCAATAGATCCGGATGATTTAATAGAATCAAATCAAGTTGATTTACTTTTAAAGTACAACTTGAATGATGTTGAAATAACTGAAACATTATACAATAAAATATTACCATTTATTAAATTAAGATGGGATATTAGTAAAAAGTATGGTGTTAATGTATTAGATGAATCTGATTCAGGTATTTCAAACAGACTGCTAGAAAGAATATTCTCTGAAGCACTTAACATTCCAGTTAAAGAGTTAAGAGATATGCAAACAGTTAGAAATAAAATTCCATTTAAAGATATTATCTTTGATGGCATTGAGTTTAAAACTGCACAATTAAGGAATTTCCTCTGTCGTTTAAAACTAGAGACATTTGAATATGGAGTATCTAAATTTTCAGAGAAGATTATATTCGGAGGCACAGCCTATCAACTAGGAATAGGAGGAATTCATTCAGACGATAAACCCGGTTTATTTGAAGAAGATGATAGAAAGAAACTAATAGACGCTGATATCGCATCAATGTATCCATCCTTAATTATTAATCATAGACTTGCTCCAGAGCATTTAGGTGATGGTTTCATTGATAAATACGATGAAATTAGAAGAACTAGGGTAGACGCAAAACATGCTGGTGATTTAATAACAGCAGATAGTTTGAAAATAGTCCTTAACGCAACATACGGTAAGACTAATTCTGAACATCATTGGTTAAGAGATACAAAAGTAACTCTTCAGGTGACCGTAAATGGTCAGCTCTATTTATTAATGCTAATAGAAGCGTTAAATCTTCGTGGTTTCGAAGTAATATCAGCTAATACAGATGGTATCGTTACAGTTGTACCCAGAGAAAAGGAGGAGATTTACAAACAAACTTGCAGAGAATGGGAGACTAAAACAAATTTCGAACTAGAGTATACCGAGTATGTAAAGTATGCTAGACGTGATGTCAATAATTACATTACAATGAAACCGGGTAACAAAGTTAAAGTTAAAGGTGAATTTGAAACACAAACACCTTTAAAGAAAGGTTTTAATGCTCCAATAGTACCAATTGCTTTATATGAGTATTATGTAAATGGTATTGATATAGAGACTACTATTAGAGAACATACAGATATATATGATTTCTGTATAGCACGCAAGTCTGATAAGAAATTTACCAATGAATATCACTACTTAAAAGACGGCAGTGAACATGCTATAGATGAACTACAAAGAACTAATAGGTACTTTGTTAGCACCAATGGTGGCAAGATCTATAAACATGATAAAAACACTGGTAAAATAGCAGATGTGTGTGTGGGACATAATGTCACACTATTTAATGATTACTACAAAGCAGATGATTACCATATTGAATATGGATACTACATCAGTAGAGCTAGGAAAATTAAAGAATTAATCGAAAATCCACAGCTAAAGCTGTTTTAAATTATCAAATCTAATGTCAGAAGAAATAACAGAATTTTACAGAGAATTAGATGCATCGTTAAAAGTAAAGGTTAAGTGTCTTTATGGTCTGAAGCATCTAGGGAATTACAATGATGATGCTATTGAACTTACAGTTCAACAAGCAATTAATCATCAAAATCCACAAGTTCAACACAAAGCATTGAGAGCAATGTTGATTTTAGTGGGAGAAGGATATTATAATACAAGTTAAAAATTAATATATGCTAATAGAAATTGATATTGATTTGTTGTGTGAAAACAACATAAGTGCAAATCAGTTCTTATTGGTATACCTAGTATATAAGAAAGAATTAGGTAAATTAACAGAATATGTCGAATCAAATGGTATTGCCGATGAAGAAATACAGAATTTAATAGACAATAAAATTATACATAATGCTAACTCTGATGGCGAGTATGATTGGTCTAAAATAGTAATAAGGGAAAGATTTGCTGAACAAATATTTGGCGACTTTTCTGTAATGTGGGATGAATTTTGGTCTACATATCCAGCTACTGTAATACGTCCAGAAGGGAATAAAGGAACCCTAAAAGGTTCTCAAAAACTTATGAAGGATAAATATCGTAAAATAGTTGGTAAAGACCTAAAGAAACACCAGCATATACTTAAGATGTTGAACTATGAGCTAAAGCTCCGGAATATCGAGGACTCAATGAAGTATATGAAAACTTTAGGACGTTGGTTCAAGGATGAATCTTGGATGGAATACGAAGAGATTTATAAAGAAAATTTTAATGCACCAACAGAGCCAAAGTATGGAGAATCAATCGAGTAAAAGTTTAACATTTAGACATATCAGCAAAGCAGCTGATGAAATAGTACAGTATGTAGATGAGAGAAGGAAAGGTCTAACCAAATCTCTCAAAACAAAATGGGATAAGTTAAATAACGTAACGATGGGTGGAATTGAACCAAATGCCGTTTATAGCATAGCTGGTATATCTGGTTCCGGTAAAAGTTCATTTGTTAATTCATTAGAAACAGATTTATTTGACATAAATCCTGAAATAGATTTTGCAGTATTATCATTCAGCTTAGAAATGCTGAGTTCAAAACAGGTGGGGAGAAAAATCTCTAGCAAGTTAAATAAGACTACATCTCAATTATATTCTGCAAAAGAATCGTTAAATGATCACGATTTTAAATTATTAAAAAATACCGCTAATGGTATAAAGAAGTACGATATTTATTATGTTGATTCAGCAGGTACTATCGACGAAATTAGTAACACAATTAATGCTTTCAGAAAAACATTAAATGAAGGCACATGGTTAATGGTCATCTTAGACCATACTCTTTTAGTTAAGCCAAGTGGTGGCGAAGACGAACGTAAAATTATCAGCGAATTACAGAAATTATGGATTGAGCAAAAGAAAGTAGGATTGACTACTATTATTCAATTGTCTCAAATGAATCGTAGTATAGAAAGTCCTGAAAGAGTTAAAAATACTCAAATGCATTATCCTAATAGAACTGATATTTTTGGTTCGGATGCTATTTATCATGCATCAGATTATGTGTTGATAATACATAGGCCAGAAATAATTGGAATTAAGGAGTATGGCGTACAATCGCTACCGTCAGAGGGTATGGTTTACATACATATCTTGAAAAATCGAGACGGGGAAGTAAAGATATTGCAGTTCAAAAATGAACTGAAATTTAATCGAATACAAGAACCATAATTAATTACTAATTTCAAATTTATACTATTATGTACAACTTTGCAGTATTATTACCACAAGACAATGCAGGAATTAACAGAGTAAGTAGCGAATTTTACAGTATTTTCTTACCTTCTTTAGAAGCTAGGGGAATTAACGTAGATGGCTTATCGAACCATTCTATGGTCGGAAAAGCAGCAATCAATGTAGTAGGCAAGACAGCGTTCTTTGTCGATGATGTTGAGGAATTACAAGCTACACCACAGTATTTTATTGGTACTGAGGTAAAAGATTGTGTTAATGTTAACCAAGTTGTTTTTGGTAAACCGGTTACAAAATCTCCATATGATGTCATATTGAACGCGAAAGTTCCTATGGTTACTATGGATAGTGACAATGGTTTGGGGTTGACTATTATTAATGGTCACCATGTAACGTATAGAAACACTCCAGTTGAAGTTAAACCTTCAAGTGGCACATTGTATGCGTTTAAATTATAAGAGAAGGGGCTTCGGCCCCACCTCTTTTATCTAATAACAGATATTATCCGAGTATCTCAGATGCTAACAGATTAAATAGTTTTTAAATTATTTAATTATATTATATGGCAGAAAGAGTACTTATTTGTGGCAAGTCGGGGACTGGTAAAAGTCGCGCAATTAAAAATTTAGACCCGACAACAACGTTTATGATAGCAGGAGATGGTAAAGGTTTACCGTTTAGAGGTTGGAAATCACAATACAAAACCAACTATTTAGCTAACGGAAGAGTGGATATTGCTACTTCTAACTATTATAAAACAAGAGATCCTAAACTACTTCTTATGTTACTTAAGAAGATTAATGATGAACGTCATGAAATAAAGACGGTTATTATAGATACTTTAACAATGGTTGTTTTTGGTGAATTCATCAAAACTATCGAAGAGAGAGGTTTCGATAAGTTCAATTCATTGGCTAAAGGAGTTTGGGATATATTAGATTATAGTGGAAACATGAGAGACGATTTAACCATCTTCTTTACATCTCATGTTGAAACTAATGCAGATGAGAATGGTGTCCAGATTCTTCAAGCAAAAGTGCCTGCTGGTAAAATTCTTAAAGATAAGACTTCATTAGAAGAATTGTTTGATATAGTACTTTACACAGACGTCGTGATGGGTGCTGATAAACCAGAATATTACTTTACGACACAAAACAACGGTAAGAATACATGCAAATCTCCAGAAGAGATGTTTGAATCCTACCGTATAGACAATGATTATCAATTAATTATTGATAGTATTGTCGCGTATAACAACTACGAAGCTTAATATTAACATTAAAAACAACAAGCGCAATGAATATAAACATTGATTTCAACGAGATAAATATTGGACAATCAGAAAGTGTAGAGAAATTCCTAGATGGTGGAATTCATGAAAATCTCGTAATGGAAAATGTTAAATACGACATAAGTACTCCCGGTGGAAATAAGTTTTTATGCTTCTACTTTAAAGATGAAGAGAATCGTAAGACTTCACACACAGAATATGAACCTAAGCCAGCTGAAAGGTTGCCTGAAGGTTATGAGGGTACTTTAGAGGATTTATTTAAAACTAAAGTGAAGAACCTTATCTCTAGAGTTGGTCAAATTCTAATTGATGGGGGATATGTAACCAGAGAACAAATGCAAATTCCAACTCCTTGGAACTTTGAAGCATTTGCTAAGCATGTGGTAGCAATACTGACTGCTAACGGTTATCAAAGTAAAAAGGTAAGAGCTAAATTCGTTTACAATCGTAAAGGATATACAACTCTACCACAATATAGTAAATATCAATTTATTGAATCAATGTCTATTTCTAAAGAAGATTCTAAGATTCAACCTCTAAAAATTGATGTATTAGAAAGACCAATGGCTGATAAAGAAAAAGCAACAGCTAATCCTTTTGAAACTAGTGGAGGTCCTGCTAAAACGGATGAAAGTCCATTTTAATAGATAATACCTATATTATATATAATCACACCTTCCTCAGTAATGGGGAGGGTGTTTACTTTTTAAATGCCTATGTATTTAGAACGAATAACAAGAGAAGAAATATTACAAAAGACTACCGAGTATGACATCTTTAGATATTATACTGGGTATCAGTTTCAGGTAGGTGAAATATTCAGTTCGCCATTTAGGAAAGACAGAAATCCATCATTCGGTGTATATCGAGGAAGGAAAGGAAGTCTTATGTTTAAAGACTTATCGACAGGTGAATCTGGAGACTGTTTCAAACTAGCTGGAATGATATTAAATTTGCGTGGTTTTGAGCTAAATAAGCAAGTCTATATAGATTTGAATAAAGGAAGACTACGGACAACAGATTATGGTCTTAAAACGCTTGAAATGGGCGAAAAAGAGTATACTGTAATATCTGTTAAGCGTCGTAACTTTACGACAAATGACGATGCTTATTGGGGATCTTTTAAAGTGATAGACAGAGATAGATTAAAGAAGTTTAATGCGTCTCCTATTGAACAATATTGGATTAACGGAGAATTAAGACCTCGACATTATACCAATGACGATCCTATATATGCATATAAAATATACAATAACTTCCAGATTTATTCTCCTTTAGCTGAGAGAAAATATAAATTTAGAACTAATTGTAAAGAACATGATTTAATTGGATATGAACAACTACCTAAGAATGGCGAGTTACTTATTATCACTAAAAGTGGAAAGGATGTATTTGTATTAGATGGCTTAGGCTATAATGCAATTGCGCCAATTGGAGAACATAAACCAATACCACAAATAATTATTGATGATATTAAGTCGCGATTTAAGAGAGTAGTAATTCTATATGATAACGATGAGGCAGGTATAAATGGTGCTAATAAGATAGCTGAAGCTACAGGATTTGATACTATATTCATACCAGATCATTTGAGATATAAAGATATATCTGATTATATTAAGGACAATACTGTTGAAGACAGTAAAATATTATTAAAACAATTAATAAATGAATAAATTATTAAAAAAAGATCATCCTGAATTTTTTGATGTTATATTAACAGATTGGGATTTTGAAATTATAGAGGACGAACATGCAAAAGAAACAAGTTTTTATTCTCAGTTGCTTTATACAATAAAAGAGAGTCATAGAGAATGGTTTCCTGATGTAGATAATTTTGATCAATATATTGGATCATGGATTAACGAGGATTATGTAATACGAGATGCCAGTTGGGGTGTTGAAAGGGACGATATATCTGAATTAACACGTGCAAAAGCTAAAGAAATCGTAACTACCGAAATCAAATGGGTTCCTGTAGAAGAAACTAAAGAAAGCATTGAAAGTGAGAAGAAAGAGTAAAAACTCTACTACTCAAAACAAAAAAGTAAGGAACGCGACTCCTTGTGAGGAAGACGGTATAAAGTTTAAATCCAAGTTAGAGTTGTTTTGCTACAGAAAATTAAAAGAACATAACATAGAAGCCGCATATGAAAAAAATAGATATACTTTACTAGATAAGTTTGAGTATAATGGTGAGAAAGTAAGAGCAATGACATTTACACCAGATTTTGTTGGCGAGACATTCGTAATAGAGTGTAAAGGCAATATGAATGATGCTTTTCCATTAAGATGGAAGTTGTTCAAATACCATTTAAGAGATATATTTGGGTTAAAAGGTCCTAAATTATATCTACCGAGAAATCAAAAACAGGTGTTAGCGGTAATAGAGGAGATTAAAAATGGATGATATACTATTAAGTAAAAATGCTTATAGAGAGCTTATACAATATTGTTATATAGCCGGATTTGAAGATGGGTATAAAACAGTAGCAATAAGTGAGAAGGTATATGAATCACCAGAAGCATTTGTAAAAGAAATGATTAAAAAACAAAACGTTAAATGAGTAAAATTGAAATAGATATATACGACATTGTTGAAGAATTAAATAGCAATGTAAAATCGGATACTTACGGTAACTACCCTAGTGAATTATTGAATGATTCTAAATTTGATAAAATTAAGTTTGTTAGCGTAGATGAAAGTGAAGAATCTGGTGGAAGATGGACTGTGTATAGAACGGAAGTGTTTAAAGCGATAGATACCGATAATAAAGATTCTTTAATAGGTTATATTAAGGCTTCTTGGGATCATCCTGCGACAGAAATGCAAGAAGGTCAGGATACATTTTTAAGTTTCGAAAATGTAAAACCAGTTGAAAAAACAATAACTATAACAGAATGGGTGTAGACAAAATACAACAAGTAAGTGAAAAGGAGTATTACAGTAAATTTGCTGTAAGTAACAGTAGTTTATCGTGGTTTCAACAATCGCCTAAGTATTTCATTGCACAGCTTAACGGAGAAATTAAAGACGAAACACCCAGAACTTATTTTGAATTAGGTAGACAAATACATATGAGAGTATTAGAGACAGAAGATTTCTTTAAAACATATGCATATGTCGATGTTGACCTGCCATCGAGCAAACAACAAAAAGAATTTGCAAAAAAGTACTTGGATTCTAAGTTAAAAACTAAAGAAGAAAAGTCAGTAGAAGCTTATACAGAAACTTACACAACAAAAGGTAAGTCTGATGCAAAAATACAAGAAATAGCATTAGAAACTTATGGTAAACTCAGTAGATATATTGATTACCTAGAAAGAACTGTAGATGCAAAAGTAATATTACCATGGAATACTTGGCAATTAATCAATGGATGCGCTAAAGAAATGCTTAATCACAAAGCGTGTTCTAGTATGTTGGTTGATGATCCATTTGGGAATATAGAATCGTATAACGAGTTACCTATATTCTGGGAATGGAAGGGAGTTAAATGCAAATCTATGTTAGATAGAGTTGTAATTGACCATGATAATAAAGTAATTAAATTAATTGATGTCAAAACAACAAGTAATATATACGGATTTGGTAAGTCATTTGCTAAATTTGGTTATTATAGACAGTGTGCTTATTATTGGTTAGCATTAAAATACTGGATTGATAATAATACTGAATATAATATTGAAGATTATACTCAGGAAACATATATACTTGCAACTAATAAAGATGAACAAGTACCTGAAGTAAGAGTATTTCAAGTAGAAGAGTATCAATTATTAGATGGTATCAATGAGATTGAAGAGTTAATGCCGCTTATTAAATGGCATTTTGATAATGATAAATGGGATCATGATAAAGAGTATTACGAAGGCAATGGTATTGTTAAAATAAGTAGAAAGGATTATATAGATGGCAAAGCTTAATAATACAACAAGGTTTGTGTTACCTATGCTAGTTGAAGATATTAGTTTTAGAAAGAACGATATATTTGATGCACATAATCCAATATTCTTTCAAAGACCTACTTATATAAATGCATACTTATCGGATATTAATAAACCAAACTATGAAAATAAAATCTTACTTAAATATGAGTATGATTTACTTCTTGACTTTCCTATATTTGAACGAAAATTAGAACACTTATCCACATATGTAGACGATTACGATGACAAAGACGGAATCGTATATGTGTTTAATGTTCCAGATAAATGGAAAGACGATTATAATTCTTTTAAAGCTGGCAAATATAGTCAATTCTCATACGACTATAAACATCAAGTTCTAGATTTTTGGAATTTGAACAGTAAAAGTGTAGTAGCATCTTTGCTATTAAACAAAACAGAACATATCAGAAACTATCTAAAAAAGAAAAATATTAAAATAGAAGAATTAAATAATCCGGGAGAGTTATGGTACAAACCCGGTAAGAAAGAGATATTGAATAGTTTGAGTTAAATTTGGTTATAGAGCATCGGGAGTAGTTAACCCGGTGCTTTTTTATTATATATGGATTGGAAATTAAATGAAGATTGGTTTGAGAAGCTCAGACCTGAATTCACAAAAGAATACTTCTTATGGTTGTATAAGTACGTAACTGTTAAATACGAATCAGATACAATTGTATACCCTAAACAAGAAGAAATATTTAATGCTCTTAACTTAACAAAGTTAGATGATATTAAAGTAGTAATAGTTGCACAGGACCCATATCATGATGGTTCTGCGCATGGTTTAGCATTCAGTACTTTATCTGATAAAACACCACCTAGTTTAAGAAATATTTTTAAAGAATTATTATCAGAATATGGCCCATCAATGGCTGTTGAAAGAACTTATAATAATAACTTAGAAGATTGGGCTAAACAAGGAGTATTACTATTAAATAGAACACTAACTGTAGAAAAGAGCAAAGCCAATTCACATAGTAAAATAGGTTGGAAGACATTCACAGAAGAAATAATCAAACTAATTAACAAACAAGATAAACCTATTGTCTACTTATTGTGGGGCAATAATGCAAAAGAAATAAAAAGTCTGATTGATAACCCTAAACATTTAGTGTTAGAAGCAGCTCATCCATCTCCATTATCAGCATCTAGAGGCTTTTTCGGATGTGATCATTTCTATAATTGTAATGATTATTTGAAGAGCAATGGAGTAGATGAAATAAATTGGTAGTACTAACAAATATTAAAGGAGAATGACAGAATTTAAAAAAGGAGATAGAGTAAAAGCGATAAGTCCATGTGATGGTAATGATGAGTTTATTGGAAAACTTGGTAACATTGTAACATGTGATGTACTTGATAAAGCTATTCCATATAAAGTAAGGTTCGATAATATCGAAGGTGAATCTAAAACATGGTGGTGTGAAAAAGACTCACTAGAGTTATTCAAACCAGAACCTTTGTTCAAAGAAGGAGATAGAGTAAGAATTTTAATCAAACATCCCAATATTAATAAATATAATTTTGGGAATATTATACATATGAGCTATAGTGATATGTTAAGTGTATTGGTTGAATTCGATTTACCTTTTGCAAAAGGTCATGATGGGAATCAGGTGGTTACTGGAGTAAGTGGTAAAGATGGTCATTGTTGGTGGTTTAATCTCACAGATCTTGAAAAAGTTAAATCAACTGACTATGGAAGGCCTAAAGATTATTATGATAAAATATCTAAACGGGAGTTGCTTAAACCAATACGTTCAAGAAGAAGAAGTGGTACATCAGCGAATCCTAAAATGGAATCACCATTAGTGTTTTCAAAAAAATATTATTAATATGGCAGTTATTCCATTTGATATATTAGAATCTGATTTTAGACCTATTGATTTTTCAAAAACATATGAGTATGCTACACTACTAAGGAAACCAGTACCACATACGGTATGTTTTGAAGAAGTGGTGAATAAAGAACCAGTTAAATTTGGGTTCTTTAAAAGATTATTGTTCCCTAAAAAGTATAAGAATTATCGTATTAAAAATACTCCTATCAGGTATCAAAACATCTCAGGTGCGGAACTGAGACTAAACGAAATTTCGCGAATTAAAATAAGTAACAAACATTATTAATTATATTATTATGGCTAAGACAGCAAAAGCATCAGAAAAAGTACAAGACATGAACGTTGAAACAATGCAGGAATTATTAGATCAAGCTGCAAAAGAGAAGAAGTCTCCAGTTCAAATGTTAGCTAACCTTTCTGAAGAATTAGGTAAGAAGTTAAAAGTGAGTAAGTTTATTAAGTATGTTAAAGAGGATGCTAATATCCAAATTAATAAAATGGAACGTGAATTGGAACAAACAGATGAGAATTTGTTAGAATCATTTTATGACATTAAAGATTTAGGTAATAGTGAAGAATCTCGTATGAGATGGTTTGCTAAAGGCGTTGCTCTAGAAGAAGCTAAAGCTAAACTTAGAGAAACTATTGCAAACTGGAAACAGTTCTTAACATATTTTGAACCACAAGTAGCATAGGCATGGGGATTATAATTTACAAAATTATACCCGTGGTACAGTACTACGTGTGTAGAACGAAACCAATATATGAATTTAAAACAGAAGGAGTTAGATCTGGAAGTTTAATCATTTTATAATACATTTAACCGTTGTAGCAGGCTGCCTAGGTGGGTTCGATTCCCACTAACGGTTCACGACGTAAGTTGATATTCAAATAAATAAGTTTTAATTAAATAAAAATAAAATAATATGTTAGATTTTAAAAGAGCTCAAAAATTAGAAAAAGGTGATATTTTAATAGCAATGGATGATTCGTCATTTGGAGGTAGATTTTTATGTAAATATCAAACTATTGAAATTACTTCTGTGGGCGAAGTTGTAGAAGAAAGAGATTGTTGTGATGAGGATGAACAATACATTAAGGTTAGTTTTAAAATATTATCCGGTAATAATAAATCCGATAAAGTTAATAATACAACCGTATACAATTGGTCTAATTCAATAGATATCGTTAAGCAAAATGAAGTGTCAATTAAAGAATATTATGCCAACAGGAGGGAGATTGTTAAAGAAGAAATTGATAATCTTCATAAGTCAATTGAAAAGGAATGGTCTCGTATATATGCGTTAGATTCTAATGAAATAGAATCTTTAAGTGTTAAAAACATTGATGATTTCAAAGATAATAAATTAGGTGAATCTCTTAAGACTATTATTACTGCCGTAAACAGTGATGAAGTTACCGACTATAAAGCGTTGGCAGGTCAATTAAGACCTATACTTAAAGAAGTAGCTTAATAATATAGAGAAAGGGGCCCAATAAGCCCCTTTTTAGTATCAAATTTTAAAGTTAATTAATATGGGGAAGATAACAATCCACAGAGCTCTAACAGAGCTAAAAACAATAGATAATCGCATTGATAGACATATCAATGGTCTTAGCGTAGTAGGTCATTATTCTAGAGATAAGAAACTATTTGATTTCAAACCACTAAAGGATTTTGAACAACAAGCTATAAGTGATTACCAATCTATTAATGATCTGATTGATCGTCAGACTAAATTAAAATCTGCAATTAATATTGCAAATGCCACGACAAAAGTAACAGTTGGTGATAAAGAGATGACTATTCTTGAAGCTATTAATTTTAAGAATACAGTTCAATGGAAACGTGATTTGTTAAACAGACTACAATCCAATCGTAGAAGTAGAACTATGGAAATTGAACGTCACAATACTCAGGTTAATGTTAAAGCAGATAACCTTGCTGAGATTGCTCTAGGTAAAGATGGTGTAAAAACTAAATCCGAAGACGTAGAAACAATCAGAAAACCTTATATTGAAGGTAACGAGTTATTGTTATCTGATCCAATTAATGTGGATCTAACAATAGACAATTTAACTACCGAAATCTCTAATTTTGAGATGGAAGTTGATGCTAGTTTGTCTGAAATTAATGCAACTACTTTCATAGAAGTTGCGTAGAAAACAAAAAATAAAGGTTAATTACACGAAAATCTTTTAATACAATCCCCTATTATCATAAGGGTTAATATGATAACTTTCTTATAAACACTGATTGCTAATCAGAAGTTTATGTTTTGTAGGTTCGAATCCTACCATCCCCTCTAAATAATAATATAAGGGGATGTGGCGGAAGGGTATACGCACTTGATTTAGGTTCAAGCAAACATATAATAAGAAAAGTTTAAAGTTTAACACTTAAAGGTTACCTAGTATACTAGGCGGTATTCAACAGAATATCGAAGCTTAAAGATTAAAGATCTTACACGATCAAAGTTGAACTTACAAAGATTAAACATTTTTCAAATCCTTGAGAAAGTTTGATATGAGTTGATTGTTTATCATTAAGATTTGTACAAGGCTGTGTGATTAGCCTTTTTTATTTAGACCATTGGTGTATAGGAGCACGCATCCCTCTAGGGGATTGAGGCGGCGGAGTTCGAATCTCTGTCTGGTCACATAGTTCATAGAGTATATTTTTGGTTAATATATGATAGAGGGAGAGTAGTTAACTCCCTCTTTTTTATTTATAGTATGAGAAAGAAAGAAAGAATACCAGTTCTATTGAATTTGATAGACTGGAATAAGTTAGAAGAATCATTTAGTTTAAATTTCTCTAATATTGAAAAGGATGAAACAATCCTTATACAAATAGATGATTATTGGAATAAGAATCCAGATCAGCGTTTTGGACAAATGCTTATCAATTTAGGAATTGCCGAAAACAATTACTATTTGTGGAATGAGGAATGTAATCAGTTCTTAAAAGATCAGGGAGTTGACCCAAAAGAATACACTTTATGGGGAGTTAATTTTGATAAAGATAGAAATAGATTGCCTGAAACAACATGGAAATTAGCTAAAGATTTAGATACAGATCACATAGAAGCAATATTAGAAGATTATTCATATGCAATGTTTATTAATAAGTTCTATGCTACTCTGTTTAAAAGTATTTTAGAAGATAGGGAATAGACATGAGTAAAATTTATTGGACAATGAAAGATGGATCTAAAATAGACGTAGACGATATGTCACTGAACCATCTACGTAATGCATTAAAAATGTTAATCCGCAAAAAACAAAATAATAAAATATTAAGATGTTGTAATATGGAGCCATATGCTTTTGATTACATGTATAAATAAAACTAGGGTGTGTAGGTTGAGATCTCCTACATAAAATAGTAATTATAGATGTGAGCTAGAAACTTACCTATAATGCAAAAGGCTAGTAACTCCATTAATTTGGAACTACTAGCCTTTACTATTTTTAAATATATTTCACTTTCTCATTGCCGCAAAGCAGGGAGACGCACAGACTTATTGATTAAACCATTTGACTTGATCTTCTGGATGTAATCCTTTAGTTATATTATATGCCCATGGAAGCATCCTATATAAGTTCTTTTCAAACTTATATTGACCTTTCCAGTTTCCTTGTTGATATTTCTCAAGACCATCAACACCCGGTATTAAATTACCAGCTAATCTAAATATATTCTCAAATATACTCATAGATGCTGCTGGTGATTTAAATAATCTAAGTGTTTCTACTGGATTGGTAAAGAATAATAATTCTGTTTTAAGTCTAACTGATTGGTAATTAACAGTATTGGCCAACCAGTATTTAAACTTGTCTTCTTCATCATCTATATCTCCTAATAAACTAGTCATTGCATAAGATAATAGTACACTAGATAATACTGCTGTAGCCTCTACTGCTGTACGTCTAATATTAGCCTTCTCCATATCAGATAGTTTAGACCACTCTAATCCCATTGCATTAAACTTTTGAGCTCTAAGAGATCTCATTAAGTTTCTAATATATTTAGCAGTTGTTCTATAATTACCTTCAACATCAGCTTCTATTTGCTCATTATATTCTTTACGACCAAATCTGCGTTGAGCACCTTTTGGTATAAATTTACGGAATTGGAATGCCATTCTACCAAGAGCATATCTCTGTATAGCAACCTTACCTTCCATCCTATAATCACCATGCAATCTAGCTAATACCTCTCTGACTTTCATTGTAAATACAATTTTATCGTCTTCAGTCCACTTAGATTCTTTCTCAGACACCTTATCGTTTAGTTTAAGATTACCTTTGGAATCTTGCTCATACATGTCTAACATCGAACCTAATACGTTACCATCCTTATCTTTAGCCACTACTCTATCTAACATAGATAAACCAAATCTCATTTGCATGAAATGTTCTCCCGCATTTGTATTAAAGTATAGCGTATCTGTTTTCATTAAGTTCTTAAACTTACTATCATTATTGAATTTATTACCATCGTAGTCATTCAAGAAATGAAACTCATCTTCTAGCTGATTCAATATATTACCTGACTTTCTAGCACCAATATCATTTAATATACCAAACATATTCTTACGATATAACTTAGATGCTTTTTGTAAGCTTTTATTTGTAGTAAATTCACCAGCAATAGCTTCTGCTCTCTGCATTGTTTCACCTAATACAACATTGGCACTACCAGCTAATACGTTAAGAGATAACATGTTTAATGAAGCATATCTAGTTATTAAATCAATACCCTTAGCCACATCTATCTTAACATTCTTAAACTCAATTTCCCCTAAATCACCTACTTGATTATCACCATACACTACTTGTTTAACCCAGTCTTCAAATTGAGTATACATATTACTTGTGGCTTCCTCTATCTTGTCTTTCTCATTAAGGAATGAGTTCCATTTAGGACGTAATTTGCTATCTGTCTTGATAACCTCTCTTGTT
>Ga0193953_1000475_pt1 | contig 21796 bp, 19 predicted proteins | sample BB_4_MG_FD_140325 | JGI IMG/M metagenome (GOLD analysis project Ga0193953, IMG submission 140325) | Microbial mat bacterial communities from the Broadkill River, Lewes, Delaware, United States - BB_4_MG | ecosystem: Environmental > Aquatic > Freshwater > River > Microbial mats | place: USA... | reverse complement strand
TTTGAGTGGCTCAAAAATGTTTTAGTCAATGTTAGACTTAAGAAAAGAGAGTTTAGAAAGCTTCTCAATCTACTCAAAAACAGCTTTGGAAAGGTGGATTTTGATTTTGTCGTGGAGTGAGACTTTTATATAAAATATCGGTCATAATATTGTTAAGTCCTTATTTTGTCAATGGTTTAACCCAAATTATGCATTAGAAATTAATCTTTGACTAGTTCTTGATCAGCAATATGAATCTTGGTTGACATCTGCTTCTCCATTGCAGCAATCTCATCGCTTCCATCAATAGCAATCTTTGGATCAGTTTTAAGTTCTTTTAGATCGATCTTATTAGGATAGTCAATCTTTTGTAAAACATGCTTGATAGCATTGAGGCGTGCTTGCTTTTTGTTGTTGGCTTTGATTACTGTCCAAGGGCTTGATCGGTTGTGCGATGCCATGAGCATTGAAAACTTTGCCACACTGTACTCATCCCATTTACTTTGGGCTAGTTGATCAACAGGAGAGAGTTTATGCTGTTTGAGTGGATCGGTTTTGCGTGATTCAAAACGACGATTTTGCTCATCTTTGCTAATTGAGAGATAAAACTTAATGAGTTTAGTCCCTGAAGAGATGATCATATTTTCATATTTTGGAACTTTTTCCAAAAACTCCATATGCTCTTGTTGGGAACAAAAGCCCATCACAGGCTCAACTCCTGCTCGGTTGTACCAGCTCCTATCCATGATGACAATCTCACCTGCGGAAGGGAGATGTTTGGAGTAACGTTGAAAATACCACTGGGTTCGCTCCACATCACTGGGCTTTTCAAGTGCCACGACCCTAAGACCCCTAGGATTGAGGTGCTCGGTAATTCGGCGGATAATTCCTCCTTTTCCTGCGGCATCTCGACCTTCAAATAAAATCAATATCTTCATCCCCTTCTCTTTGGCATAAGTCTGCATCTTAAGGAGTTCGACTTGGAGCTTCACTAGCTCTTTTTCATACTCAATGGTCTCAATCTTTCGCCAAATGGGTATTTTCCCCTCTCGCTTTTTCTTTTTTTTCTTTTTCTCCACCTCTTGCTCTAACGCTTCTATACTCTTTTGTTCATTGTCATTTTTCTTTTTCTCTTTTTTTCCCATAAAATCTCCTTTTTAGTCAAGTTGTATAGAGTATCATAACTTCTAGTAATACTCTAGTAAACTAAGGTTTATTAATTGTATCCTATACACTATTATAGAGCAAAAATTATTAAAAATTTGTTATTTTTCGTTTTTCTTATAATAACTATATCTTTTTGCCTTTTTTTTCGATATAATGCGATCCATTACATCTAGTATCTTTCTATCTTAACATTAATCAAAATGGAAATTTCAATTGACCTAAAGTTAGCGTCTCATTAAACGTAAGAGATATTTGGCTTTAGCTAATATAGATCGATATTTAATGAAAAACTAACATAAAGAGTATAAATGAAATTTAACGATTTTAACTTCAAGTCCTCACTTCAAGAGGCAATCGACGCAGCAGGATTTAAAGAACCAAGCCCTATTCAAAAAGAAGCCATCCCTTTCGTATTAGAAGGCAAAGATGTTATCGCCCAAGCCCATACAGGTACAGGAAAAACGGCAGCCTTTGGTCTGCCAATGCTCAACATGATGAGTGGTTCTAAAGGAATCGAAGCGTTGGTTATCGTACCCACTCGTGAACTAGCAATGCAAGTAAGTGATGAACTCTACCGCTTTGGACGACTCTCAAACATTAAAACCGCTACGGTTTATGGTGGAACGGCGTATAAAAAACAATTGGATAGAATTGCACAAGCCAATATCATCGTAGCCACTCCAGGAAGACTCCAAGATCTGCTCAAAAGCGGAAAACTTAAAATCAAACCAGATTTTATTGTATTGGATGAAGCTGATGAGATGTTGGATATGGGATTTCTCGATGAGATCAAAGAGATCTTTAGAATGTTTGATTATGAAAAGCAGACATTGATGTTCTCAGCAACCATGCCAAAAGCGATCAAAATATTAGCCAATGAGATTTTGGTAGATCCTGCAACCATCACCATTACCAAAAAAGACAGCACCAACAAAAACATCTCACAAGATTACTATGTAATGGCAGAGAGTGAGCGTGATGATGCTCTGATTCGTCTGATTGATTTTAAAAATCCAGCCAAAGCGATTATCTTTTGTCGTATGAAGCGTGAAGTTGATAGACTCGTAACACACCTTGTCGCTTCAGGATTTAAGGCAAAAGGACTGCATGGTGATATGGAGCAACGTCAAAGAGAAGTCGTTATTCGTGCCTTCAAGCAAGGTCATGTCGATATCTTTGTGGCAACTGATGTAGCGGCTCGTGGACTTGATGTCAATGATGTAAGCCATGTCTTTAACTACCATATCCCATTTGACAGTGAGAGCTACGTTCACCGTATTGGACGGACAGGTCGAGCGGGTAAAGAGGGAGAGGCGATTACATTGGTCACTCCCAATGAGCTTAGAGCTCTTCAAAAGATTCAAAAAGATATCGGCTCAAAGATCACAACCAAAGTGATCCCAACCAAAAATGAGCTTATTGACTCTCAACAAGATAGTTTAGTGGCACAAATTCTTGATGCCCCCAACTTGGATGAGTCGCATGAGATTATCAAAAAACTCTCATCCAGTCTTGATATTACGACCATTGCTTATAAATTGGTCTCTCTTCTTAAAGCACAAAATGAGATTATGGGTGCCAATGTCATTGGTATGAACCTAGAGCAGATTGAGCGATTGATCGAGCAAAAAGCTAATCAACGAGACGATGGTGGACGTAATCGTGGTAGAGGGCGTAACCGTGGTCGAAGAAACTTTAGCAACAACCGTAACCGAAGCGGTGGTTCAGGTGGTGGTAACCGAAATAGAAACCAAAACAGATCAAGAGATTAATCTTGTTTTCACCTCTTTGGAGGTGAAAAATATTCTACCCCAAAAGATATACTAAAATTGTAATTTAACGATTACTCTTCATGCTTCGAATATAGATCTCTATATTGGTATTGAGGTGTTCAAGCTCCTCAGTGTATCGACTAACATAGTTGGAGATTTTATTGTATCGTTTATGATCGAGCAGCTGTTCAATCTCATGAAGCAATCGATACATATCGTTAGCTCCCAAAATATCACTTAAGCTCTTCATATTGCTCACAAGCTCTTTGGTATGGATATAGTCATGCTCTTTGATATACTGCTGGAGCAATTCATCACTTGTACCGTATGCACCTTGAAACTCTTTGATCAACTCAAGGTAGGTTGATTCATCATGATTGGCCTGCATAATACCGCGTGTAATATCCAAAATATGCTCACTCTGCGTCAATTTGGCAAAAGGAGAGGAGAGATTGGTTTTTTCTAAAAAACAATTTAGAATTGTATAGATGTTGGTTACTTTAATGGGTTTAAGAATATAGGCATTGATCCCAATGCTTATAATATCATTGGGAATATGCTCACGATCGACAACTGCTACAAGTGGAATTTTTTGATAATTTTCATGTGTGCGAATCATTTTGGCTAAGACAAACCCCCGATTATGGTTGATTTCAAGATTAATGAGCATCAAATCAAAACGGTTATAGTATTGACTTAGTTGCGTAATAGCCTCTTGAGAGTTTTTGGCTAAAGCGTATTTAACTCCACTTCCTTTGATCGTATCACTGTAGATCTTATGGTGCAGTTCATTATCATCTATGATCAATAGGGATGATCCCAAATAATCTTTTAAGAACGATTTGCTTGCCTCTTGTGTCTCAGGTAGTGGCTCAAAATACTGCTTGGGGAGATGAGACTCAAACTGCTCTTCAATCTTTTCACTGTAGATAATCTCCGCTTCACACTGCACTATCTTGGGTTGATTATAAGTCTTCAAAAAGACCTTAAGAGCCGATGAGGGACTAATAGGTTTGGGAATATATCGATCAATGCTAGAGTCTGCAACCTGTTTATAGTGGGTATTAAGAATATTATGCATAGCAATGACATTTAACTCTTTTTCATTTTGTACCTCTTTGAAGGTATCTAAGATCCTATGCGTTATCATTGAGTGCTCTATTAATATGATGTCAAATCGTTTGATAACATCAACATCTTCTAAACTAAAATCAGCAATACGCTTGACATTGGGCAAAAAGTGTAAAAACGAGCTTTTGAGTGCATCACCAATATCTTCATTACGCTCAATAATACCAATAGATTTATCTTGAAGATCCTTATGAGATACCACTTGAGAGTTCAAAGCATACTCTTGTTGACGCTGTGTATCAATCTCCAAGGGTACATTAACCGCAAAAACATTCCCCCTACCCTCTCGTGAGATAAACTTGAGTGAACCTCCCATCAAAGTTGCAAACTCTTTGGATAAAAAGAGACCATGTTTACTTGAGGCATTGTGAAAGGGTACAAAGAGTTTTGCCTCTTGAGCCTTATTGACTCCACCACTGCTATCTATGATTTTAAACTCAAGTATCATACTCTTACGATCGGTTTTAAAAGTAGAGATAATAAGTTTGACAAAACCACTTGAGGTATGAGAGTAAGCATAATCGATGATGTTAATCAATATCTCTCCAAGTCTGCGATAATCCCCTACAATATAGTGAGGAACATTGGTATTGACATGATAGATAAGCTCAACCGACTCACCCTTATAGTTTTGAGAGACAAACATCGTCACCGCTTCAAGAAGACGATTGATATCAAAGGAGCGTTTCACAAGCTTTAGATTACCCGATTTGGCTTTGAGAAAATCGATCACTTGATTGCTGGTATCGGTTAAGATTTTATCGGTATCTTGAATGCGTTTAAACTTATGGCGTAGTACCCCAGGGGTAAGCTCTTTGATGGGTTCATTGATGATTTTATCTCTTGCTCGAATCATATCTTTGGTTGAGCGTTCGATTTTGTAGCCCAAGTTATTTAATATCTCATCATATTTTGCAGAGAGTCTACTTTTAGCGTGTTTGAGCTTGGTATGTTGAACTTTTAAAATAGTGTATTTACGATAGAGTTGATTGAGCATTACAAAATTAATAATGAGAAAAATGATAAAAAGAATCAATAACCAAATAGAGTCGTACCCATTAGATAGGATAGTTTGTTTATAATTGCTTTGAATATGACTATGGTTTTGTTTAAGGATTGTATAGAGCAAAGTAGGCGTGTCATCACTCTCAAAATCTTTAAACTTAATATGAAAGTGATCTTCACTTACTGCCACTTCAAAACTAAAAGGGTAACGTTTATGGAGCTCTGCTATCAGAGTGTCTTGTTTAAGATGGGTTAGAGCTTCTATCGCTTCTGTTTTAGAAGCATAAGAGCCTACAGTTAGGTAGTGCATCTCTTTAGTGTAAGATAAACTTATTAAAAAGAGTAAGATAAGAACAACGCGCATTAGAAACCTTTTAGAAACCTTGTAATGATCTAATAAATTTAAATAAACGTCATTATAACAACTTTTTACCTAAGAGTGATAATATTCAACACTATAATTAATTTATATCTAATATTTTTTGGGTATAATAATGCCCTATTAATTATTTTGCACACAGCAAAAATTTGGATTAGAGAGGGGGTGATTTTGATATGCCAGGAATTGTTTTAAGTCAACGTGATTCATTTGATGATGCGTATAGAAAATTTAAAAGACAATGCGATAGAAACCTTATCGTAACAGAAGCAAGAGCGAGACAATACTACGAAACTGCTACTGAAAAGAAGAAAAAAGAGAAAATCGCTACTCGTAAGAAGATCCTCAAAAAGCTCTTTATGCTTAGAAGATACGAGTCAAGACTCTAATACCTTGTGGGCTTTGCCCACACTTCTACACAATTTTAACTACCTTTTAATCAATTATACTTTTTTTAAAATCAATTTCAACCCATCCATTTCTGCATCCCAAAAACAATTATTATTTAAATACTATATATTAATTTGCAATATTTACCTTTTTATTTTATACTTTTAAAAATAAAAGGAGTAAGTGATGAAAGTATCCAAAAAAGCCAAACAAAAAACCAAAATAAAATTGATTGAATCTGCGGTGGAGGTGATTATTGAAAAAGGGTATAAGTCTGCTTCGATGCGAGAGATTGCCAAGCGTGCAGGCGTGAGTGACCCCACCATCTACAACTACTTCCCTACCAAAGAACAGATTCTCTACGCCTACATTGAACTTAAACATACCCAAGCGATGCAGATGCTCAAAAACATTGAGGATTTTGAGACCTACTCTTTGCGAGAGCAGATACAAAGCCTTATTGAAGCCGAACTTGAACTCTACTTAAAAGACCGTGAGTTTATCCAAGAGATTTTTGATTTGGCTTTTTACTCCTCCTCAGTCAAGCTTGAAGAGCTCTATCATACCAAAGAGCTCTTTACGGAGATGATCAAAGAGATGTTTGCCCTCTCTATTGAGGCGGGTGAGATTGAGCCTCAACCATTTTCTGAGTTTGTACCGCTTCTCTTTTGGGACTACTTTATCGCTGTGGTTGCCTATTGGCTAAAAGATGATTCGCAAAGCTTTAGCAACACCACACGCTTTGTGGATTACTCTATGGAGATTATTGAGAGTGTCATCAAAGCCAATTTGTTCTCAAAGATATCAGACTTTGGGCTTTTTTTATTTAAAACCCATATTCTAAGTAAAATCTCTAAATTTGGGATGAAGCCATCTAAGTTTGATTCGGTTAAACGTAAATTTATGGAGGTACTCGATGAGTAAGAGTAAGGTAATACCTCAAAACCACTTTGCCAAATCCAAAATAATTGGCAAAGCGACACTCAAAATTGGCGTTGCCAAAGGCAAGAGTTTGGTCAAACGTAAATTTCTCTCTCCAAGCAAAAAAGAGCAAGAGAAGAAAGAGAACAACGAAAAGATTGCTGAGATCATTATGGAGGCTTTGGGAGAGATCAAAGGGGTATCGGTCAAAATTGCTCAGCAAATTAGTTTGAACCTTACCTTTTTGCCCCAAGAGTTTATTACCAAAATGGAACGCTCTTTTAATCAAATTCCTCCACTTAATCGTGCCATAATACGCAAAGTGATCAAGAGTGAACTGAATGGCTACCCCCATGAGCTCTTTAGCTCTTTTGATAGTGAAGTCTTTGCCGCTGCCTCATTGGGGCAGGTACACCAAGCGACCCTTGATGATGCGTGTGTGGTTGTCAAAATCCAATACCCTGGTATCGAAGCATCGATTACAAACGATATGAAGGTGATGCGTTTTGTATTGCAAAAAGCAACCCAATCCAAACAGATCAATCACCTAGTTTCCGAAATCTCTGAGCGTCTCTATGAGGAGATTGATTATGAGCTTGAAGCTAGCAATCAAGCATTTTTTGCTTCGCATCTACAAAATCCTCATATCATTATTCCAAAAGTTTATCGTAAATATAGCACCTCCAGAGTCATTACCACCCAAAAACTTGATGGATTGATACTGCGAGATTTTTTGGCTACCCATCCAAGCCAAGAGGAGCGTAACCACTATGCCAATCTGCTCTTTCAAAGCTTTTTTGATTCGCTCTATAGCTTATACGCCATTCATGCTGATCCCAACCCTGGTAACTATCTCTTTATGGAGGATAAAAAGCTAGGGATGATTGATTTTGGGTGTATCAAACGAGTAGATAAAAAGTTTTTAAACCTCTACTCCAAACTTCACCTTGCCCTTATTGAACGCAAAGATGAAGCGATGATTATGGAGTTTTACTATCAATTGGGGATGATTGACAAGGATGAGGGTGAGAAGATGAAAGCGTTTTACTATAAGGTGCTCTACCCCCTTGATAGTCTCTATATTGAGCCCTTTATTGAAGGGGAGTTTGATTTTAAAAAGCATCATGATTTTTCTAGCCGTGGATTTAAAGCCCTGATGCAGATTCAAAAAGGCAATGGCTACGAGATGGATAAGCTCAATCAAGAGTTTATCTTTTTAGACCGTACACTTCTAGGACTCTATGCCATCTTTGAGAAGCTTGGTGCAGTGGTGGATACAAGCTATGCAGTAAGGCTTATGAGGAGTGAGATATGAAAACACTCATCATCAATCCACCCCATCAAGCCATTGGTAGTCGTATCCCCATCGAGCACCTACCTCCATTGGGGCTTCTCTATATTGGTGGTTCACTGCTGGATGAGGGGTATGAGGTGGAGCTTCTTGATGCCGATTATGACAATCAATCACTTGATGAGATTATGGCGTATCTGCAAAACTATCAACCCAATTGTGTGCTGATTGGACACTCGGGTTCCACTTCGGCTCATCCCATCATTATGGAGATCACTCAAGCCATCAAAGCCTATAATGAAGATATTATCACCATCTATGGAGGGGTTTTTCCTAGTTATCACTTTGTAGAGATATTCAAATATGAAAACTCTATTGATTATATCGTACGGGGTGAGGGAGAGGAGATTATCAAAAATCTAATAAATGCTCTACAGTATAAACAAAACTTGGCACAAGTTGAAGGGATTGTTTATAAAGAGAACGGTACACTTGTCATCACTCCCAATGCCACACCTATTAGAGATTTGGATGCCTACCGCGTGGGGTGGGAGCTCATTAACATAGCCAAATACAGCTACTGGGGAGAAAAACGAGCGGTGGTGATGCAGTTTTCACGAGGTTGTCCCCACCACTGCAACTACTGCGGTCAACGCCTCTTTTGGCAAAAGTGGCGACACCGAGATCCTCAAAAGTTTGCTAGCGAAATTGCATGGCTTCACCGTGAACACGGGGTAGAGGTGGTCAATCTAGCCGATGAGAACCCCACCTCCTCCAAAAGAGTATGGCAAGAGTTGCTTGAAGCCATCATTGCTCAAAATATCGATATTACTATTGTGGGTTCAACACGAGCAGATGATATTGTGCGTGATAAGGATATTTTACACCTCTACAAAAAAGCAGGAGTGGCTAGATTTCTACTTGGTATAGAAAACTACGATGAAATTCAATTAGCCAAGATCAAAAAAGGAAGCTCCATCGCCAAAGATCGACTCGCTATTGCACTCTTGCGTCAACATAAAATCCTCTCTATGGCTACCTATGTCTTTGGCTTTGGGGATGAGCGTGGGCGTGACTATATTCGAGGAGCCAAACAGATTATCGATTATGACCCCGATCAAATTCAACTGCTCTACGCCACACCCCACAAGTGGACACCCTATTTTTATGATGTCAAAAGCAAACGGGTGGTGGAGTATGATTTAAAAAAGTGGGACTATAAACATCAGGTGATGGAGACAAGACTTGCTCCATGGAGGCTCTTTTTAACCATTAAGATCATTGAGATCATGGTGCAACTGCGTCCCATCGCTCTCTACCGACTCGTTTTCTATCCCGATAAAAAGATACGTGATTCGATCAAATGGTACTATAGAGTGGGAAGAAAAGTGTGGTTTTATGAGATCTATCATTTTGTCTTTAAAAATACTATGGTGAAAAATGGAAAAAGTATGAGTGAATTTTGGAACTATTACCCCACTACACCTAACACAAAAAAGTAATATATGCTAAGATAGATAAGAAAAGATGGAATACTAAAATAGACTGCTATATTATCGCTTTCATCCTCTTTACTTTGACATTTTTGCATTATTACGTTTGAAAACAGATGGTTAGATTTGAAGAGATGAACGATTAACCTTTGTGGTGTATAATCACTTCTAAGAATATTTACGAGGAGTTTTAATGAAGCGATTAGTAGCTTTAGTAGTGCTATCAATGCTGTTTGCACTCAATAGTTTTGCATTAGAGGCAAACGGTGTAGATGATAATATCTACCACATCAAAGATATCAACGGGGTGAGTTATACAGTAGAGGCACTGCCTAATGGATTGGACTTTAAAGAGCTTAAAGGTAAGGTTATTTTTTTAGAGTTTTTTGGTCATCGTTGTCCTCCCTGTCTCAAATCGATTCCAAAATATATTAAACTTCAAGAGAAATATAAAGATCAACTTGCTATTGTTGCTATTGAGGTTCAAGGTTTGAGTACGGCACAGACAAAAGCTTTTGCAAAAGAGAAAGGTATCAACTACATTACCATCTCTCAGATGGATGCAGGGATGCTAACAGAGCATGTAGCCGCACGGGCAAGTTGGAGTGGAGCCATCCCCTATTTGATTATTCTTGATCAAGATGGTGGAGTACAGACAATGCAAGCAGGTATGATACCTGAAGATGCTTTGGCAAATGTCATTGAGAGTCTTGTCAAAGAGGCTAAAGAGAAAAAATCCTCTCCATCTACAAGCGAGAGCAACACTACTGCAAAGTAGTGTGATTGTTAATTTAAACACTTAAGTAAAATATATGTTTTTTTAGATATAATCGCAAAACTTATTCACTAGATTTTTAGTGAGATTTATAATATTAATAAAAAAAAAGGCTAAACGATGGCAAAAAGATGTAGTGTTACAGGAAAAGGACCATTAGTAGGAAACAACGTTTCTCACGCTAATAACAAGACAAAAAGAAGACAACTTCCAAATCTTAGAAGTGTAAAAGTCACCTTAGAAGATGGAACAACGAAAAAAATCAAAGTGGCTGCTTCAACGCTTCGAACAATGAAGAAAAAGTCTGCTCAGTAGTACTCCTTGAATAGTTTCAAGGGGTACTAACCCGAATGAGTAATATCTACAAAATTAAAAAGTTTCTTGGTTGGAAAATCAACCCAACACCTCATATTGATCTTACAGATGAATATTACGCTCAGCTAAAACCCTTTCGATATCCCTTTATTTTAACTGTATTGGTCATGTTGATTGGTACACTTGGTTATGTTTTTATTGAAGAGTACCCCTTGATGGATGCTGTCTATCAGACAGGTATTACCTTTACAACCGTTGGATTTGGTGAACAAAGACCTCTTTCCGATGTGGGGCGTATCTTTACCATTACACTCATTATCTTTGGGTTTTTAGCATTTACCATCTCTGTAGGTATTGTTGCGGAGGTTTTTCAACGAGGATATTTTCAAGAAATTTTACGGGAGAGAAAGATGCTTTTTGAAATTGCACGACTAAAACAGCACTTTGTTGTCTGTTATCACAATGAGTTTACCCAGCAAGTCACCAAGGAGCTTCGCGCCAATCATATCCCTTTTGTCGTTGTAGACCCACGAGAGGATATGGAGCAGATTGCTCACAAGTATCAATATCCCTACTATATCTCTGCTGAACCTCACACCCAAGAGGCGATACTTAAATCCTATCTATCTTCAGCCAAAGGAGTGATAGTCTTAGCCAATAATGCAGCCGATAATATTGCAATTGTAGCCTCTGTACGACTCTATGAAGAGGAGATTGAGCGAAAGCGTAAGTATCTTATTATCGCCAGTGCTAATTCAGTGGAAGATGAACAAAAGCTTCTAAAACTTGGTGCGGACAAAGTGGTAACTGCAGCTAAATTGATGGCTCAAAGGGTTAATGCCATGGCGGTACGTCCTGATATGGAGAACCTGCTTCAAGAGTTTTTATATCGTCAAGATACTCCTTTGGATATGGAAGAGGTCAAAGTTCCCAAAAGCTCTTGGTTGACACTACTCAAAATTCGTGATGCCAAGTTTAAAAATGTCTCCGATGTAACCATTATTGGTATTAAGTACAAAGATAATAAGTTTATTCCTATGCCATCAGAGTATATTACCATATTGCCAGAATCCAGACTGCTCTATATCGGTACAGGTGAAGGAATAAGCCGTGTACGAAAAATTATTCGCAAAAAAGAGAAACCACAGGAGTTGAAGTATGTTTAGTATTTTTCCAATTAAAGGCAATGTAACTGCTGCCAATGGATTTTATTGTGATGGTGTTAATGTTGGTATGCGTAAAGGGAGTGAAGATGGTGATGTTGCCTTTATTCGATCCGATAAGCTTTGCGATGTTAGTTCAGTCTTTACACGCAACAAGTTTCAAGCAGCCCCCATTGTGCATTACAAAAAATACCCCCAGAATTTTCAGACTGATTTTTTGTTGGTCAATGCCAAAAATGCCAATGCCATGACGGGAGCTAAAGGGGTAGAGGATATTGATGCCATCTTTGATAAGCTTTCAAAAAAAATAGAGATCACCAATCCCATTATGAGCTCTACGGGTGTAATTGGGTATCGTTTGGATGTTGATAGAGTTAGCTCTGCTTTTGAAGCGTTTGATTTTGAGGCTACAAACTCAAACAAACTAGCTCGCTCAATTATGACTACCGACAGTTTTGAAAAGGAGCTGGCTTTTGATGTGGTACTTGATGATGGTAGCAACTTTAAGATAGGTGCAATCTGTAAGGGAGCTGGGATGATTAACCCTGCTATGGCTACGATGCTTTGCTTTATCACCACCGATGCCAATATCCCTAAAGATGATATGGATGAGCTTTTAAGCCAAGCAACAGAGCAATCGTTTAATCGTATCTCCGTTGATGGGGATACCTCGACCAATGATACGGTAATGCTACTGGCCAATAAAAGCTCAAATGCCTATCACAAAGATGCCTTTAGAGAGGCTCTGAATATGATTACTTTTAACTTAGCGATGATGATACTCAAAGATGGTGAGGGAGCTAATAAGCTTGTCTCCTTTGAGGTCAAAGGAGCTAAGAGCCTAGAAGATGCCCAAAAAGCCTCAAGAGCATTAAGTAATTCGTTGCTTGTTAAAACCGCACTCTTTGGCGAAGACCCCAACTGGGGACGCATCGCTTCAACCATTGGGGCAAGTGAGATAGCCTGTGATGAAGAGCTACTGACCATCTACTACGATGACTTGCTTATTTACTCCAATGAGTTTAGAGAGCTTGATAAAGAGCGAGAAGATCAAGCCTATAAGATTATGAAGCAAGCAAGCTTCAAAGTGGTTTGTGATTTGGGCTTGGGAGAGCATAGCTATAAAAGCTATGGATGCGACCTAAGCTATGAATACGTCAAAATCAATGCGGAGTATCGTACTTAATTAGAGTATCAACTCCTCTAACTCCTCTTGGGACATGGGCTTATAATAATAGTAGCCTTGAATTTCAAAACAGCCGTGTTGGTTCAAAAACTCCTTTTGTGCCTCATGCTCTACCCCTTCGGCAATAATATCCAAATTCATACTTTGTGCCATAGATATAATGGTCTTAACAATCACTTGAGAATCCTTATTATTGACCACATCATCGATAAAGCTTTTATCAATTTTGAGTTTGTGGATGGGGAGCTGTTTAAGATAGGCTAGTGAGGAGTATCCTGTACCAAAATCATCAATGGCAATTTCAATTCCTACATCTGCGAGTTGATTTAATTTTTCAATCGCATTGAGGGGGTCTTTCATGATTTGAGACTCGGTAATCTCTAGTTCTAAGACGTGAGGTTCAATGCCATTTTGATGCAAAAGTGCCAAGACATCTTCGACATAATGGGTGTAATTAAGCTCTACCAATGAGAGATTGAGTGAAATTTTATCAAGCTTTGCCCCTTTGGCTCTCCAGAGGGCAAAAATTTTGAGTGCCTGAGCCATTATATAGCTATCGAGTTTTGAGATGAGTCCAATATCTTCAGCCAAAGGGATAAAGACGGTAGGGGAGATGGACTCACCCTTGTGTGGAGTCCAGCGTGCGAGAACTTCTACCCCTACAATTTCACCGTTTTGGCTATTGACTTGGGGTTGATAGTAGAGTTTAAACTCTTCACTCTCAATGGCACTACGCAATTTAGACTCTATGCGTGAACGCTCAATCACCTTTTCACCCAAATCAGCGGTGTAGAATTGATAGGTATTGCGACTGATATGTTTGGCATGATACATTGCGATATCGGCATTTCTAAGCAGAGCATCGCCACTTTTGGCATCTTGAGGATAGAGTGTTACACCAATACTAAAGGTGGTATAGAAGGTACGGTAGTGAATAAAGTGTGGTTTGGCTACCCTTAGGGTAATGCTTTTGATCACATCAACAATATCTTGCTTGTTGTGAATATCTTTTAAAATAATAATAAACTCATCTCCACCCAAACGTGCCACGAAATCTTGCTTAGATATGCTTTGGGTAAGTATCTGAGCAATAGTAACAAGCAAGGCATCCCCTATGGTGTGACCATGCGTATCATTGATCTCTTTAAAGTGGTCAAGGTCTAAGAACATGATGGCAAAGTTGCTTTTTTGCTTATGAGCTTCCTCTATCAACTCATCAAGCTCTTTTTTAAGATACTCACGATTGGGTAGATTGGTCAGTGAATCGTGGAGTGCTTGATGCTTTAGTTTCTCTTGGGCTTTGGTGATTTCACTGATATCAACATGCGTACCAATCAATCGAACCGCTTGACCGCTGCTATCAAAGACCTTTTTGGCACGGGCTAGGACAGGGAGATAGTTCCCATCTTTTTGCTTCATACGAAACTTGATCTCATAGCGTGTCTCAGTGCTCGATAGATAGTGCCTGAGATACTCTAGTGTATTTTCTTTATCATCAGGATGAAGGTTCTCCTGCCATGTATCAAAACTGTTTTCAAGCTCATCATCACTGTATCCTAGCATCTCTTTCCATCTAGGAGAGAAGTAGACTTGATAGGTAATAAGATCAAAATCCCATAACCCATCACTACTCCCTTCAAGAGCCAGTTTAAGTCTCTCTTGGCTCTCATTAAGCTCAATAACATAACTGTGAAGTGAGTTTTGCATCACTTCAAAAGCTTTTGTCATGGAGGCAATCTCATCTTTGGTTGTGATCTTTGGCAGCTTTACATCAAAATTTCTTTGCGATATTTTTTTGGCTGCGTAGGTGAGTTGCTTGAGATGCGTCGTCATACGGCTAACACTAAACCATGCAATAATAGAACCCAGTAAAATAGCTAAAAAGGCAAAGAAGGTCGCCTCTTGGATCATATGCTTAATGGCTAGATTGAAGTTGTATTGATCAAGAATAATACGCACATAACCAATCACATGACCATCAGCATAGATCTTTGTAACAGTATCCACAAGCTCATCATGAATCAGTTGATAAAATTGTGTTTCGTTGCGATCGATATGGGTAAGCAGTGCTTTACTGCTATCATCAACCAAGGTTTGATTGAAGTAGCGATTGGGTTTTGCCGCACGCACACGAAAATCTCTATCAAGTACAAAGACCATATAACTGCTTGAGATATTTTCCGTCTCTAAAATCAGCTCATTAAGAGCAACGAGATCATTATTAAGCAAGATCGCAGAGGCGTTAGAAGCTAAAATAGCAGCAGAGTCACGCCCTTTTTTAAGAAGTTGTTGGTGAATAAACTCTGATTCTTTTTGAATAAGGTCATAGACGACGATTCCGATCAAAAGGGTATGTATCAGCATAATATTGACAAAAAGACGCAGGGCAATGGAGTTGGAGTATTTTTGGAGTATCACTTGGTCACTCCTTTTGCCCGATTGTATTTATCCAAAAACTGTTGAACAATAGTGTATTGTGCATCGTTTGCCTCTTCAAACCCTGCAAACCCTGCACTCTTTAACATCTTTTTACCCTCTGGATGATTGTCTAGGGTGATAAGTAACTTTACGATTTTTGGGATTAATTCTCCATCGATATCGTCACGTACTACAAAGCCATTATTGATAAGAGGCTTTGTCTCCCATACGACCTCCATTTGTGCTGCTTTTTTGGGGTTTTCTTTGCTCCAAGCTTCCCACGGAGGTGGCCATGTAGCCCCTACAAGTGTATCCCCACTGTAGGCATTGAGGATAGAAGAGTATTGCGAACCCACAAACTTTTTTTCAATATCACGGTTAATATCAAGTCCGTTCTCATAGAGATAGTAGAGGGGCATCATCGTTGCAGCTAGTGCTGTGGGTGCAGGAAAGCTTACAGCTTTGGATTGAAGTTGTTTGACATTTTTAAGCTTTAACTCTTTTCGGGCAACGAAGATACCTCGAAAGACAGAATCGGGCTTCATCTTGGCAATCACACGGTAGCCGTATTGTAGAGAGTTATAGGTCTGAAAGGGATTAGGCAGTGAAAAGGCAAAGGTACGGGCATAGAGTTTTTTATCATAAGCAGGATAATCTTTGGAGGTCTCTAGTATAAACTCTACGTTATCAAGTTTTGATTCCAAATAATCAAGTATTGGTCGATAGGAGACAAACATCTTTTTGGAGTTAAGATAGGGGTGGATACCTATTTTATAGATTTTTTTATGAAACTCTACCCCTTTGGGTTCGTATCGTTTGGATGTTTGGGTCTCGTTACAACTGATACACAATAGTAGTGATAACAAGAGAAGATAAGTTAGTTTATGCATAATAGTAATTATAGTATCTTAAGACTTAAAATAATTATTTTTAATAGTTAAAGAGAGAAAATAGATGAGGATACTCCTCATCTTAACTGTTTGGAGTCTCCTCTTTTTGTGCTCCACCTGATGGTGCAACAAACTGGTCGTTGAGTTTTTGGATTGTCTGGCGGCTCTGTTTCATCAGTTCATCAAGCTGCTCTTTGATACCTTTTTTCCACTCACGCTTCTCAAGTCCAAAGATAGAGTTCCACCATCGTGTCTTGTGCATGATTGCTTTGGCAACATCCTTATCTTTCTCTCTCCACTGCTTTGAAGCCCGTCTTGCGAAGAAGTTTCTAATTTTAAAGTGAACAATAAAAAAGAGAAGAGCCGTTGCACCAACAACTCCTCCCAATACTTCTATTGAACTGCCAATATCAAAGAGAACTTGCAGTGCAAAAAGCAGTGTAACCAATAGAGCCGCAACAACGCCACTGCTCCAAAATACCTTTTTACTCCAGCCTTGAAGGGCTTCTTGAAGTAGAGGAATCTTCTCTTCTTTGATGGACTTTGAGAAATCTTCTAAAGCTTTAATGATACGGTAAGCTCGTTCAATCTTGACCTTATCCATACGCTCTAAAATTTTTGCCATATCGGCATCTTTTTTGCCTTTGAGTCTTGCTTCTAAGGCTTCATCCTCGATATTATTAGCAGCATTTTCATTATAGATAGAGTAGAAGTTTCCAGAGATCAAACCCTCTTGCGAAAGAGCCCTTTGCCATGAGCCAATGACATCTTCAAGGTTATCCTCTTTGGCTGTGGTATCGATTTGGTTGAGGATATAGAGCACCTTGTTGGCATCACGGTGTGCCATAGTGTTTGCTACCAAATGGTTGAGTGTATCTCGCATAGCCCCAGGTTCTGGGTGTCGTGCATCAAAGAAAATGAGTACCAAATCCGACATATTTACAATATGATCGGTAATTTTGAGTATTCCATCACGTTGACTGTCCGCATCAAACCCTGGAGAGTCAATGAGAATCTTGCCTTTGAGCTTATCAGCATTGAGGGTTTTAAGTTGCAAGTAGAGATTGACACGATTCCCTTCACCTGGATCTACCTTGTTGACCTCTTCGGAAATATTATAAAATGGAAAGCGTGGATCGGCATCAAGTGCAAGTCCTGGTAGGGTTGTTGCCTCTTCATTGCTACCGTAGCAGACTACAGTAAACTTATCATCAATGGCTTGGTTTCCACTCTCTTGAATATTTTTACCCACATAGTTGTTGATAAAGGTTGATTTACCTGCAGAGAAAGTCCCCAAAATGGAGATCATCGGCCACCATGAGATATGACTGGTGTAGCTCTCATCGTAGTTGATAAAGCCCATGGAGTGACCCAGTCTATCAAGGTGTTCATATTTACTGATTACATCAACCAGTATGGGGTTTTCAGAGGATAGATACTCTTTGAGTTTAGCGTAGCGTTCTTTTGGCATCATGGCTAGATCCTTCATCGTTTAAGTTTAAATTAGAGATATTGTACCCTATTGATTTTAATAAGAGAGTAAAAAGATCTAAAATCACTTTTAATTATCATTGAAGTGTTTCAAGATGATATTGTTCTCTCTTGCTTTATCTCCCCACTGCCAAAAGATAGAGGATATTGTTGCTTGTCTTTAAAAATGCTTGGGTCTCCTCATCGTAATAGGCTCCAATGCCGCTGCATCCAATATCTTTAATAGTTGCTCTTAGATAGATAATATGAGCGATAAATCCACTGAGAATATTGACCTTTTGGTATTTGTCAATCTCATTGGATGTAAAATAGAGAGTAAAGGCACTCTGACCCCCTAAGTTTTGTTCTAGGGCAAGGTAGCGAGACTTTTGAGAGAAGTCCCCATCGGCTATCAGTTCCCCATTTTGATAGAGTCCTTGCTCTATTCCCTCTACTCTATGAATCGTATAGAATAGATCAATACGGTGAGTGTTGGCAAAGGCAACCAATCCATCCATAATAAACTCAAACTCCTCTTTGCTGATACTCTGCATTCTAAAAGCACGAATGGAGCGGCGTTTGATAATCGCATCTTTTAAAACTTCTCGATCAATATCTTTAAAAAACTCCATACTTGTAATCGTTTCATCGTTAAAAGCTGCACTTTGAGCATACGCCTCTTCAATAAAGCTATTGCTCTCAAGATAGTCACTCCCTGCTACATAGGAGAGGTTTTGGGCTAGTTTACTTACCTCTTGATCGGTTGGGGTAGTTGAGCCAATAGAAGCGGTAAACATCTCATCATTTCGAAAGCCAAAGGCATCGTTAAGAGCCAACTTATCAAAATAAAAATCGATTTGGCTTGTACGCTCTTGAAGTTCCAAGTAGGCTTGTATTGCTCCCAATTGATGCCCACTATCAAGAAAAATATAGCGAATAGAGCGATTACGGTACTTCCAAGAGCTTCTAAAATAGATTGATGAGATTAAAAAGGTCAGCCCTTTTTGTTTGTGTTGATTTGGGAAGTAGTACTCTATGCCATCTTTGTTTAACTCATGCAACAGTACAAGCGTAGCCAAGCGTGGCTCATAGTGGTAGATTCCGCTAATAAGCCCCTTAATACCACGAATCTGAATATAGACCTCAAAAGGATACAACGCCCCTGCACTGGGTACTGATCGGAGTAGATGTTTGCCTGTTGGGTACTCTTTAGAGTAGGTGATAGCACCAACAAGGTTAAGGTTTTTTAATTCTTCATAATCACTTATCTTATAACGAGGATAGAAGTGAGGATAGGATTTAAAAGCAGAGGGTTGGGTCTGCCAATCGAGAAAAAAAGAGTTTTTACGAACAGAGAGGTAGGAGTGGTTGGTTTGGGTATGAAATGGTGGCATGGTCTTCTCCTAGGGGCGATATTTTTTAGTCAGTCGTGCATAATCATAAAAGTCACTGAGCATTAAATAGCGGATTTGCTTATCTTCAAACTTTTTGACAAGTGGCTCAAAATCTTCTTGATAGAGAGCAACATCATGGGCAAACTCTTTGGGAAACTCAAGCTTCTCTTCTCGTAATCGACTAAAACACTCCAAAAACTCAACAAAGAGTCGATCGACAAGTGTAATCTGTTCATCACTAGGGGTTTTGAGAAAACCTTTGAGCTTCTCAAACTCTTGACATATGGCTACTAAACAGGGTTTCATATCACTCCTTTGGCACTACTTATGCAATAAATATACCAAAAGAGGATTAAAATTTATCTATCACTACTCCTGTGTTGCTTCATCAACTTCTTCAACTGCTTTAGCTTCTCTGGCTGGTTTGTCTTTGGCTACAGCTAAAATCTCAATATAGCACGATTGCCACTTTTGCTCTAGTGTCTTATCGAGTTCTTTCATGATTTCAGGGAATTTCACTACTGTTGCCTCCTTAGGAGTCGCCCCAAATCGACAGTTAAAATCCCAATACATGGTTTCACTATTCTCTAACTTCTTCTTACGTTCACGCTTGGTATATTTACGCAGTTCATACTTAATCGCTTCAATGGTACGTTCGGGCTTTTTATTAGACTCTTGGAGTTGAAATGTTTTTTTCAAAGATAACCTTTTTTAGCAATTATAGCATAATCCCAAATCATACAATAGGATTTTAGTCAATAGCATTGATGCTTGTGGCACAATCTCTGGATTTGGTATAACGACTACTGACTCCTCACGCATCTTGCAAAATTCTCTCCTCGTACCGCATCGCCTTGTGGTCCATGAGTAATAGCACCATCTACGATTGTATAACCACCCTGCTTGGTATTGAGACTATCTATATCTTTGGGATCGCTTCGTTGAGCTCCTGCACCGTGAACATCAAGCCAAGAGCCATTCATATACCCCATCGCCCGTCCAAAGCTAATATAAACCCCATTGGCTCCGTTTTGCATATTCTTATGCGTGGTAGAACTCCAATAGAAGCCATAATCACTCACTCCCTCTTCATTGGTGATGGGTGTGGCATTAAAGAGACTACTCAGTGCCGCCGATGAACTGGTATCGGGTGAACGGGTATAATCTACAATTGAGTGCAACTCTTTGGCATTGGGCAGTCGCCAATCGCTGTGATTTGCAAGGCTAAGGTTTTCACAATAATTAATGGCACTCTCCCAAGAGACACCACCGCCATTATCGCTCTTTTGCCACATTAGCCCTGTAGCGGTGTCACTAATCGTCTCATCACCATTATCTACCAAGCTATTTTCTCCATAGCGCTCACTGCCTCGTACACACTGCACATAATAGCTCTTATTAGATGTACCGTAGCCTTTGATACGCCCATCGGCTAGGTTTAGCCCAAACATCGCCTCGCTGCCGTTCATCACAGAGTAGACATAGATACTCGTCGTCGCCCACTGTGCATCAATCACTCGTTCACCTGCACGCGTATCACCATAACCAAAGGCAAAGATAGAGTCATCAATAAAAGGTACTAGTGTAGAAGTATCGGTTCCACTAAATCCACTGGGGTCTTCACCGCTAAAATCCATCAAGGAGTAGAGCGTTTTGATATCAGGCAGTCGCCAATCGCTATAGCCTCCAAGGGTGAGACTAGCACAGTAGCTTAGGGCATCACTTTGGGAGAGTTTGTCATCGGCATTAATCGTACCATCACTGTTGGTATCGGGGCTTTGTTGCCAAGTGAGGTTGGTATTATTATCCGTAACTGTACCATCCCCGTTATTGGTATAAGAGGGTTCATTGTTACTGTAAGCCCCATCTTGACCGCTACCACTACAGCTTTCTTGGCTACCACTGGCATCGTAACACTTTTGTTGATTGGTATCGACGATAGGGTAGGTAATGGTAGTGGTTGTAGTGGCATTACCTTCATTGGATACGGAGTTCTCTTGTGTTCTATCCTCTGTATTTTCAACTGCCAATCCACCATTAGAAAAGCTACCCCCTCCACATCCTACAAGTATCCATGCACTGAGTAATCCTAAGGTATAAACTCTTTTCATGACTATTTTCTCCTTGGCTTATGATTCGTGGGGATACAAGCAAAGTATTTACCATCGGGTGTATTTTTGCAAGACCCCTCTATCGTATTACCTCGTGGAGTAGTAACAGAACAACTGCTATTTTCAGCCTTACCACTACAAGCACTAATCGCCTCTTGGGGTGGCACTCTTTTGCCCTTTTGCGGTGCATTTTCATTGGCTATGAGTAGTGTAAGTGTTGCTAGGCTTAGAGTCAGTAGTACTTTTTTCATTTTTCTTTCCTTTGTTTGGTTATTTGTATTATAGGAAGCTAATAGAAACAGTGGGTAACACAAAGTAAATGAAGGGTAACAAGTGTTAAGAGTTTTTATTTGTTGTGCAACACGGTCGCACCTACGGGTTTAAAATAGGTGCAAAATTATGCTATACTATATAAAAATTTGCAAAAGCCATCCTATAAAAGATAGCTTAAAATAAAAGGAAAATTGAAAAAAGACAATAAAAACCTAACAGTGAATTGTTAAAGAACTAAAGAGGGCTAAAACCTTCTGTAGTTTCATCCTCTAA
>Ga0193953_1000469_pt1 | contig 21904 bp, 19 predicted proteins | sample BB_4_MG_FD_140325 | JGI IMG/M metagenome (GOLD analysis project Ga0193953, IMG submission 140325) | Microbial mat bacterial communities from the Broadkill River, Lewes, Delaware, United States - BB_4_MG | ecosystem: Environmental > Aquatic > Freshwater > River > Microbial mats | place: USA... | reverse complement strand
CCTGGAAATTTATGTGCCATGAAATCAATCAACTGCTCCGCCTTTTCCTGTTTGAAAGCTTCATATTCAGCCCCGCGATTTTCAACGCTGGTATTGGCCCATTTGGCCACTTCCTGATAATTCATATACGTGATGGCCACACCGCCATCGGCCCATTGTTCCGATTTGGAGATAGCCGGCGTGTAAAACATGTAATGCTCCGGCCATTCCTCTGGTCGATAAGCCGTGGTCCAGGCATTCTCACTGGCAAAATGATGGTGGTTGAAATTCAGATAAGGCTGGGTTTCCGGTTTAAAATCCAGATACAAGGTAAACATCCCCATGGTATTGGGCAGCTGACTGATACGTTGCTTATGGGCCCGTTTAGTAATCGCATCCTCCACTAAATTCAAAGTGACAGATGGATGCACATTGGAAATAAAACGTTTCGCTGTAATGCGTTCCCCATCTTCCAGTTCCGCATAATCAATACCGGATTTTTCACCCCCCAGCTTCACCACACGTGCCTTTCGCCGGATTACACCACCATGATTAGTAATGGTTTTGGCTATGGCGCGTGGCAATTGCGAGCTGCCATCCACCAAACGCCAGGAGCTTCGTATGAAACTACTGTTGATTAATGCATGAACATAGAGCGGTGTTTTATCCGCCACCCCTCCATATAAAGAGTTCAAACCAGCCAACACCTGTTGCAGGCGTGTATCGCCGATGGTGTTTTTTATATAATCAAAAGCATTGACCTGTAAATATTTCTCATCAATAACCTGAGACTTCGTATCCAATGAATAAAGCGGAAAGGAAGAACTAATCTCATTGAGGTAGTTCATATAATTCCGCAAGTTATCCCGCTCTCTCGGAAAATGAGAAGCTAATGTTTCTACAAAATGATCGTGTCCCTGGGCAAATGGATATTCTTTGTCGTCACCTTTAAAACTGATACGTTCAAAACCATCCGCATCCATCCGTCTTAAATTCAATTGATCGAGAATACCAAAATAACTGAAATAGCGATTTAGCGTTTCGCCCTCCCCCAGACTCTCCGTATAATTCAATCCGGTATTGAAAATGACGCCATTACGCGCAAAAGATTGCATACCTCCACCAATCACGCTATTCTGCTCCAACACACACACATGCATCCCTTCACGGGCCAGAATGTTAGCACACAACAGCCCGCCTAATCCGGCTCCTATTATAACTGCATCATAGTGTGACATTCTCTGTAGTTTTAGGTTGCGGTTTCAAAACAAACACCACATTAGATGTGAAACGGGCATTATCAATGCGCTCAAATGAAAAGTTATTTCGTTTGGCAATAGCTTCTATTGCCCGGCCGGATGTATAGGATAAGGACTCATAATTGGTTTTATTGAAGCGAAAAAAGCGGGTGGAGAAAAACTCTGTACGCTTTGTCACTTTGGTGCGTTCCTCCAGATCAGAATCCGCATCGCGTATAATGATCATACCCTGCTCACTTACGTTTTTCATGCATTTTTCAATGAGTGATACCTGCTCTTCCCGGGGGAAATAATGCAATACATCATTAATGACAAACACATCACTGGCGGATAGTTCATCACAGGTCACATCTTTGTATTCGAAACGCACATTGTTTTTATCTACATAGGCTTGCTGAGCGACGGCAATTTTTTCAGCATCATAATCCACTCCTAAAATAGTGCGCTTCGATGAACATAGGGCAAGCATACCCGAGAGAAAACCATATCCACAACCGATGTCCGTAATGATTGCATCATTGGGGATTAAATCGTGAAAGAACTGGTAATTCTTTTCCAACCGGACTTTTACCTTCATGTACCACTCCAATACCGGCCCTTTGTAGATGTAGCGACTAAAAAGCTGTGTCTGGTAATATTCAGGCGTCTCAATCTCTTGCTTCAACACTTCCTGTTCCGCCATCATATATTGACGCATCCCCTTTGCCTGTGGGCGATAAGATTGCCCCTCTTCCACATGTTGAACAGGTTGGCGATCCAATGCTTTTAGAGTCATCTGTCCCGCCCGCAGAAAAAACTCTTTTTTATGCAAACAATCATCCACGCCATGAATCAATACCGGCTGTATATCCAGATTTAATTTATCTGCCAGATAAAAGGCACCTTGCTGAAAACGACTCATCACCCCGTTAGCCGATCGTGTTCCTTCAGGGAAAACCATGATTGAATAACCTTGCGCCACTTTTCGTTGTAATCGCCCAAGGTTGTGATCAATCCCTTTAAAAGCCGGATAGTAATCGGCAAAACGAACCGCACAACCAAAAAACACACTGTTCCAAACCCATTTATTGGTCATAATCACCATTTTAGGATTTAGCAGTAACACCAATGATAAATCAAGATGCGACAAATGATTGGCAATAATAACAGAAGGCTGATCAAAATTAAGCTTATCCAGGTCAATTAGTTTTCTTCGAACCGGAGCCGCCACAAACTTAATAAATCGCATATTTCCATAGATAAACCGATGAAACAGCGCTTTAACAGCGCGGCGGCGAAGCGGTAAAATCCACATCACCGGTATCATCAGGGTTAACAACATGGACCCCACTACGAAAACGAATAAGATAACAATGGAAACAATAAGATTTTGTGCCGTAATGGGTTGATAGCGTTTCTTTCGCTTGTAAAATATTAAAGAACGAAAGAACAATGGCAATAAGGTAAACGATACTACAACCACCGACAAGATACCCAGAACAGATACCAAAGCAATTGATTTCAAAGCCGGATGCTGCGCAAATAGCAATACGCCTATTCCCACCACCGTAGTAATAGCTGACAATATAACTGAAAGCCGATAAGGCTTGAGATGAAACTGACCGTATTTATGCTCATCCATCAATCCTTTCATCAGGAAGATGCAATAATCTATACCCAAACCAAAGATAAAAGTGGAGATGATCACGTTAAAAATATTGAACTCAACTCCTAAAAGCTTCATTAAACCCAAGGTCCAGTTCCAACTAATAAATAGTGGGATAAAAGCCACGATGGCCAACTCAATGCGACCAAAGAATAGCAACAGTACGACAAATACCAATATCATGGAAACTGCCACCAGGATGCTGAAATCCTCGTTGAGTACATCAAAAAACTGATTGACAAAATACTGCCGGTCGAATACCAACACCTCTTGATGGTCATCAAAATGAGCATAGAATGAGTCTTTATGCTCCGGATCAACTTTCAACAAAGTGATGATTGACACCTCATCATCTGTTTCATTCAGATAATTCTTCAAAAACAATTGCTCCAATGGTGCCTGATCCGTCCGCTGTATGTAATCAAAAGGTTGATTAATCCATTGATAAAAAGCAGAAAAGGCTTTTTCCTTAAAATGAAAAGCTTTTCCATATGCTATCATCTGCTCTTTCACCTGCTCGCGCCCCATCCGATCCCAGAATGCATTCCACTGATCGAGCTTCTGCTGTTGCACTGCTTCTGATAATAATAAGTCGGTGGCAGAGGTCCGTTCCCGGATGATACCGATGGCCTGCAAACTATCCAAATCAGCCGTCAAGGCTTCTGATTTTTGCAAAGCCTCCTCACGGCTATTTCCGGTGGTGACCATATACACAGCTCCCAATGTCTGGGCACTGAATGATTCCAGGTTGGCCTCCGCTTTCTTTAGTTTGGGCGACATATAGTTCAATGAACCAATGTCCGAATTAAAATGCACTTTATTGGGCATAAAAACCATCACCAGCGATATGACAGTGACTACCAACACCAGCCAGCGATTGCGCTCAAAACTATAACCAGCGAAACGATCCAGGCGCGTCTCATTATATTTTTTCTCCCATCCCGAACGAAATACTTTCCGCTGTAATAACACAGGTACCAGAGTTAACACGAAGAAGGCCGCAAAGATAACACTCAAAGCAGCAAACAATCCCAATTGATTGAGGGCCTTGGAACGCACTACAAACAGACAGATAAACGTGCCCCCTGTAGTGAGACTACTCATGATCATGGGCTCTGCAATACTTTTCACGGTCGCCTTCACACTGCGATTATCCCGCAGATGCGTAAAAAAGTGCAAGGAATAATCCACTGCAATGCCTAACAAAACAGCACCGACACCCAAGGCTATGGCCGATATTTCACCTTCCATGTAGTGCAACACCGACAGCGCCAGGCCAGCACCCAGAATAACCGGGAAAGCCATCAATGCAAAGATCCGAATACGGCGGAACATCAAAAAGAAGAGCAGTGTTAAAATAATCATCGCTGCCGTGACCGTCAGCATGATATCATACTGAATACGGTGGGCATTTGCTACCGCTACGGCTGTCCCTCCATAGTACTCCACGCCAATGGTGGGATGAGCTGCATAATGCTCCAATAACTGATCGATACGGTCAATCAGGACTTTATTTTTAGCTGTATTACCTGATCCAAAAACCGGCATGATGAAAGCCAGCAGATGCTGCTCGTCGGCTGTAAATACCGAGGAATTTATCACGGTGAAATTGTCATCAATCTTAAACTTCTCCAGGCGCTTCAGAGCATGAGGCGTCATACTCAGGGGATCTTTAAAAATGAATTTTTTAGTGGCGACGCCAGCCGGTGACACCAGCGACATAAAATTCTTACGCAGTGTTGATTTTAAATTATCAGCTTGCAGGTTCGCCTCGATACGTACATAATCAGCCGAATCCAGGTAAAAAGGCAGATGGTCGTAAAAATAATCATACAACGATAGATACATGGACTCATCCATCTTAAACAACACTTCTTTCACACGGCTCGTGTCAGCCTCCAGGGCCTCCATGATGGGCTCAGCAAAAGCGATGAGTGAATCAGTGGAAACAGGTTGTCCGTCCTTCCCATAAAAATGAAAGATGATGCGATCCGACAAGTTCGAATGCTTCAGTATCACATTCACTTGTTCAATGCGACTGTCATTGGGTATGATAGAAGTGATGTCTTCGGTAAACGAAAGACGCGACAGTGAAAAGGCTATGAACAGGATCAAGCCTGCTATCACGCCCCAGAACACTCGCCTGTGATGACTTAAAAACTGAACAATGGTTGCAAAAATTGACCCCATAATTTATTTCCCCTTTCGTAAAAATGATAACACACCATATCCTATCAAAAAGGAGAAAAAACCGGCAACAGTGGCAAACATCACCGCCCCTATCAGGTATTGTTCCAGGTCTTGCCAGACCATTTCAAAAGTAAATTCATCCGGTAAATGCAATTGCCACGCTTCCTGGTTTAGCAATAATCCACCCGTAGCATAACTGAGGTACAGGATTAATGGTATCATGGGTGGCAGACTGATGTTGGCAAAAATAAAAAAGATGGCTTTATTGATCTTTAGGAGATGTGCCAATGCAAATCCCACCAATAATTGATAGCCCCAAATGGGGACTATTCCCATAAACACACCATAACCAATGGCAATGGCCACTTTTACATTTGATTCATCAGCCCCGAATACATCTTCACGCATGGCTTGTTTGAATCCTTTTTTTCGATACCGACGAACAATATTACGTGGCCAGTACCAGGCAAAAGCCAGGGTCACCAGAATCGTATTTACCACGCTGATGCGGAAAAAATCTTTGAATGGCCGAAAGTGCGACACCCGCTCTTCCTGCGGCGGATAATAAACATCAATGGGAACATAAGTTAGTTCAACACCGGCCCAGGCTGCTTTGGCCAATACTTCAATCTCAAATTCATATTTACGGGAATAAAATTTTATATCATCCAATGCTTTGATTGGATATAAGCGGTAACCCGATTGTGTGTCGGGCATATCAAAGCCGGTCTCTACCTTCACCCAGAAGTTAGAAAACCGATTGCCGAAACTGCTCTTGGCCGGTACATTATCCACTGTCATGTTGCGTGCTCCAATGATAATAGCATTGGGATACTCCTTAAGATGCGCCACAAATTTGGGCAAGTCAGAGGCTTTATGTTGCCCGTCTGAATCAATGGTGATGGCATGCGAATATCCCAACTCCACCGCTTTTTTAAATCCAGTGCGTAAGGCCACACCTTTACCCCTATTGCGTGAATACCCTACCACTTCAATGGTATCATACGCTCGTAAAACATCAGAGGTCGAATCCACCGATCCGTCATTCACGACAAGAATCTGTTGGGTGTACTCCAGCAGACTATCAATCACAGATGCAATAGTCTGCTCGTTATTATATGTGGGCACAATCACGCAACACCCCGTATTGGCAAGTATATCTTTCATCACTTCTCTTCCTCAAAATTAAATGTAGCCCGTAAACGCATACACATAGTGTCCCCATGATTCAAACGAGCCGTCACTTTATAGCGTTGCTCATCCAGCTTTTGCAGGGTTATTTCACAACTCAGCAGGTTCATTGATTGCGGCTGAATCATGGACAAAAATTTCACATCTTTCGCCTCTCCCATGGCTACCTTCTGTCCCAAATGATGTGACAAGATCGTCTTCACCATGTGCACCTGACAAACACCCGGCACCACCGGATTACCGGGAAAATGACCTTCATATAAGGCATGAGTGGGGTTCAATTCTATTTTCGCCTCAATGTTAGCATCTGCTGATTTAAGGATCTGATAGGTAAAAAAGTCGTGCAATCCAGCCATTATTCTTCCTTAATTTTTTTGAGTTTCATTTTAAAGGGCAGTCCAGTATGTCGAATCCATATCTCCTCCGGTAAGTCACTGTTAATATAAATAAATGAATACTTCACAGACGAAAACCAGCCCTGTCTGCGCTTCACGCTCACCAATCGGTGATCAGTAACCCGATGGTACAAAGCAAACTGTCCCTTCTCTGTTTTTATCTTTGTCCGCTCCACTCCCTTTTTTGGTGTTTTATTGCGCGATTTAAGCACCTCACAAGTCCGTATCCCATTAACAAGGAAACCAAAATCACCCTTCATGAGTTCAATCAGACCGGGTTTGTTTAAAAACTCTTGTGCATTCATCAATTGGGCCGAGTCTTTTGTGAACTGGAAATCCAACAGATTCAGGCCGAACTCACTGAGTACGACCATCCGTTTCCTATCATCCGGCATCTGCTTAAAAAAATACAAACCAGAGAAGTGTTTCTTAAACACATCCATCGAGCCTTTATAAGTAACGGTATTGTAACCGCCTCCCAACACAGCCACCACCACTGAATCAACCGGCTGCAATTTATTTTCCGTTGCAGACACGGATTCACTCCAGCTCACAGCCAACAGGCAAAAGAAAAAAGGTAATATCGTTCGTAAAAATGCAGGCATTCAACATCGTTTTTCGACCCGCAAAAATAGCTAATGATTTTTAGAATGCTATACATAATAGGGGATTTATAGGGAAATCTCTATTAAAGTGATATTCGCTATCCATCGAAAAAATGAAAGTATTCCATATTTAACCAACGCACTGTTACCTGACTTTGTGTCACTTTTATGAGGCTCTGAAGTGCCTTGAGGTCTCTGTACAGTGCCCTGAAGGTATATTGCAGCACCAAACCGTCATTGCACAAGGTTTTGATTGAATTTTGCGCTGGTTTGAAAACCTTCTTCTTGTGTTTTATCAATCATTTTATTATTCCTCCCGGCCTCTACGCCTTGGATTCGCTATTATAAATCACCGGCATCTGCCCCTTCCATTTATTCCAGACATCACCATTTGTGATTAATTCAGCCATGAAATGCCCTACATTAATTCGACTGGTTTGCCCAGAATTAAAAATCGGATTTCTAACAGGTGAGGGATAAACTTCATATTCAGAAACACTTTCCCTATCAATTAAGCCATCCGGCCGCACAGCTACCCACTCAACACCTTTACTGTTTTGACCAACATTCTTCCTCAGGTAATCAGCCGCTTGCTCATTATCCACATGCGGAGGCAACACCAAACGCAAAAGTCCGATGACACATCTTTGACCTATTGAAATCGGCTCTTGCAAATCACGATTGCGATTACCAGTTGTATTCATCAACACATATTTGGCTGGCTTTTCCGATTTGTTGCTCTCAATGGCCTGACACAACCGCCGAGTTGCATCTGTCACTAAGCGGTGAGGGGCACCAAATAATCCCTTCCAGGTCAGATTGTGTCCCAGGCACGATGCGACTGCATCACACCCTTTCACATGCCGGGCCATCTCAGCATCCGATAATTCTAAAATACTGGCACCAATCACAGTCAGATGCTTATGGTTCTTCAGAGTTTCCGGTAACTTTTCGGGTGATCGCACAATCACTTTCACATTCTCTCCGCGATTGAGCAACTGCTCGACCAGCAAACGCCCTGTCGCGCCACTGGCACCAACTACAAGAATAGTCATAAACTTCGTTTTTTATTAGTACAAAACTATTTCACACAACGAATTAATCATTTTAACGCCTGTCTCCATCAGGCAATAACGTTTTTTGCCCGATGTCACACCTTGGTAAATTACCACTTAAAAATGGCAGCCCGAAATAATACCATCCACAAAGCTCTACATTTTCAACTCAAAATCAAGCTCCAAACAATGCGAAACCAATTTAGCGATTCGGTACGACTTCTGCCATCCACCACAAAATTCAGGACTTAAAGCGATGGTCACCACAGCTATTTTTTTCATCGATCGCTTGATGTTTTCACATACCGTAACAATGAAATCATCTGTCAAATACTGCAGGTGATCCTCCCCCATTTCAATAAAAAAATAATCCAAATCCAGATTCACAATCCACTGGTTATCGCTGGTTGCATCAATATCATCCGCCAGTTGATGGATCAACTGAAAAGCTTCTATTTCACAATCACCCTTGCCTGGGTCTAAATACACTTCCTTTCGATTTCCAATCCGTTGCGTTGCGTAATACTTACGGGCAAAAAGACTGTCATAAACCTGCTGAAGATTCAGTATGTAGGTATCGTAGCGAAACAAAGGAACCGATTTTCCGTCCTCCATTGGTTGCCTTAGATTTAAATAAGCATCGAGTGAACAATTTTGCAGATCAAAGCCAACATCAATTATCTGACTTTTTACAGACTGAGCATCACCCTGTAAGTCGTAATGGCCATCAATGTGGTATAAATTGTATGATTTCCCCGTATGCAATTGATTGATCCAACACCAACCAGCAGCCAAATGATTATCCATGACGTAAACCTTACCGCTTTGATAGAGAAAATTCAATTGCGAACTCCAGGAGTACCGGAGGGGATATTTTGGCTCTTTGATCCACATACTGTATCGTTTACGTTTCTGTGAACATTTCCAATGTTCTGAACTATGGAAATGATACTAAATTTGATCAAATTGTTTCCCCAAAAAGGATGCCTTCCCTTCAGAAAATTACCCAATCCGATTATTACTCAAACTCGTTGATCTGCTTCACAAAAAAACCGACTTTCTTCGTTTCTATATCGTTCAATGATTTCAGCTTTAAATGCCGTCGATACTTTCCGCCACCTTCCAATACGTGTTCCGGATCATTCAATTTATAGCCATAACTAAACTCAAACGAAACATGATTCTTATACACAAATACACCACCAAAATCCTCCTTTAAAGAAAAGATAATACCGCCATACATCATACGCTCTTCTACTTCGGGATAGTGCTCAAAGACTATTTTGCGGAGCATTTCCAGTACCTCGTACTTGATATCATCCCCATGCTTTGATTGCTCCAAAAATTCCCGGACTTGGGGGTTGGTCGATTCCATCTTCATGATGTTATTGTTTTTTTATCAATTGCCGCCTGACTAAATCCCAAATTAATCAACTCAATAATCATTAAAAAGAATACCTTTAAAATATGTTTCTTCACAAAAAGATTGGTTTATTAATCCGTATAGGTCTCCTTACTTTTAATGCTTTGTTTAATTATATCAAACAACTCATTGGTGTTTCGATTAACGGATAATTCGGGTAAATCATCAAAATCAAAGAATTCAGACACCTCTGTTTCATTACTGCCACGTAACTCTCCATTCATTAAATCACATAAAACCACAATCTTATAAAAATGATACTCCAAGGGTGGAAAATTATGCTTATTCGTATCTACGATGGCCAAAATGCGGTTGGCGGTTACTTGTAAACCTGTTTCTTCCAAAACTTCTTTCTCGGCCATTTCACCGGGTGAATAATTAACGTCGGCATAACCGCCAGGCAAGGACCATCTGCGATCGGAGCGCTCTTTGGTAAGCAGTATTTGATTATCACGTAACACTACTGCCCGGATATCCACTTTGGGTGTTTGAAAGCCTGTTTCACAGGTAAACAAATCCCGAATTTTCTCCAGCTTGGCATCCGTAACATGCCCCACCAATTGAACACTTAAATTGCGAAGTTCCTCAAACCGTTCCCGGTCAAAATCATCATGGGTAAACCGAAGACCGGTTTGTGAAATGGCTTGTATACGCTTGGCTATCTTTAATATCTCGTGTTCCAAAATTTACTTTTTCGTTAGCACTACCGCGAATCCAATCCCAGGCAGCTAATTAATAAAATTACGGCTTAATGACTCAATTTAATCCTCACCAGTTGCTCCACATCCCCTAACAAAGATTCATTCTTAATATCAAAATTAATCCCGCGCCCTTCAGCATATTTCCGGGCTTGTGCCAATTCCACTTTAATGAAGTCAGAAACATCACTCTCCATAATCGCATCGGTGGCTTTTTGTCCGGTCCGAATACAAAAGCTACCTTAAAATAGCCCTCTCGTGGTAACAGGTACACAATGGCTCTTTTCTTGTCCTTAATGCGAAAACTCCAGCCATACTTCTTGCCCGGATAATTCCATTCAGCCACACCTTTGGGGTATTGACGAAATACAAAATCATAAATGTGTTGCCACAATGCATAGGAGGAAGCCAATCTATCTACCAAATCCTGATTGGCAGGCTCGGTCGCTTTATCGGTGAAAATACTGATATCACTCATGGGATTAATGGATTGATTTTATCTATCAGCTAAATATAAATCTTTAAATCGATATTTCTTATTTTAATGATGAGTTATGTTTATCATTACCACAGGGCCATCATATTTAAATGCATTTGCCATGATCATTCCCTAACCATTCAAAGCTGTTCATTTTGTTTACCTATCGTTTCAAGGGCGCTTCCCAAATATCCTTTTTCACCATTCCATTATTCTCTTCCTTAATTTTATCCATGGCAAAATCATCCTCCAAAATTCCCATTTTCTTTACCTTATTACTCATGGCATAGGTATTTAATTGAATAATCGGACTCAAATTTATTTTCCACTTACCCATCTCCTTTGTAAAAGTAAAAATCAGCGTTTTACTCGTTCGATTAAGCTTAATCCTGGCCTTTGCCTTGTTCTTTTTTATTTCCTTCACCTCAATAAACGCCAGATCAAACAGATAATCATAACGTATTATCATGTGATTATTAATGGCAAAGTTCAAAAATGATGCAACATCCAAGTTCTCAATCTCCTCCTTGCTCAACTTATTGCGAGTAGATAAGATTAAAATTCGATCAACTACATTGAGCTTATACACGGTTGGTTCCTGCGAATATTTGATATGCTCTAATATCCTCTGGTAATAGTTTTTGGTATTTTGATTCAACAGCGGCACAACTTGATCGCCTGAAGAAACCAGGATACCTGTTCGATAATCATTAAAACACTGCTTGATGGCTTCCGATTCTTTTTTCGAAACACATGAAATAGTGATCACCATCATGCAAAAACAAAAGACTAATTTTCTCATAATATTTTGATTCATATACCAATATTCTCGTCGTACTTTATTAAGCTAAAACAAACACTAGTAACAAATACCGTTCGCTAAAGCAAAGGTCACTATTAAAACTGCCATCAACACCCACTTGCATGGTGTTTAACATTCACTTACAAACCTGTACCCCTTTACGATAGAGAAATGAGCTGGCCTCTACTTTAAATTTTCTCCCACTCCTCAATCTCTCCCGCTATGATTACAAACAAAGGGTGCGGTTCAATGTTGTCCACACCTGCTAATTGCTGAAACTTATTGGGATCCCTTATTTGTAACTTATTCTGCAAATGCACCATTTCATAATTCACCTGCCCTTTTGTGACATGAATTTTGGCGGGACTATAATCAAAACTAATCTTTGACCTATTGAAGTGATACCCTCGTTCTAAAGCCTCTTCATAAACGGCAGTCAAATACTGATTAATACCACCAACGGGATCGTTCAATTCTTTGAATCTTAAGAGTTGCGGATGATTCTTATACCGTTTACTAATCAAAATGCGCCTTTAGTGCGTTTCACTTCTAAACGCCCCTTTGATTATGTATCGGCAATACCAGCGCAATTTGATATTTAATTGGTATAAAACGCGCTTTGATAAAATATTCTTTATCGCAGTTTGTTAATCACAAGTAATTTATTCCAACATCCAGTTCAAATAATCATCTAGCAAAACCGAAAAATCTTTTGTAAATTGATGACCAAGGCCTGCATTGATGGTTAACATACCGTTTCCTTCTAGACTATCTACTCTGGCTATTAAGTTTCTCTGGTTTTCTAGAGCCCAATCGTTTTCACCTGTTATAATAGCTATCTTTTTACTTTCGCTAACAAAAGCATTAATGGAACCATCACCTACATTTGGAATAACCGGACAGTTTAAAACTAAGCCATAAACAGGAATAAATTCATTAAAAACATAATCGATTGCTTGCTTTCCACCTGCCGACATACCAAGAAATATCACTTTATCCTTATTCACAGGGTATTCTTTCAAAATCTGTCTATATATTTCTTTGAATTCCTTGTTCGTTCTTTCATCATTCAACTTCCATTGGTAGGTGGCTTTACTCATGTGTATGTAAGACTGAATGTATACGGTTACAAATTTATTTTGTAGTACCTTAGATGTCCATACCGCTTTTGCGTGTTGAAGATTCTTGTTGTTACCATGGAAAACAAATGATACAGGATACTCTTTATCTTTTGAGTAATTTACAGGCAGAACGACCTCATATTCCACCTGAGCCAAATTATTTAAGCTATCACCAATTTGTTGATCAATTTTCAAGAGTCTGAGAAACGCCGGATTATTTTCCAAATGCTTGTATTCCCATTTACTTATCCCAAAGAAATCCCTTTTATTTAAACCATATTCCCAATTCGCTAATTGCTTGGTGTCTTGTTTCGTTTTTTTGTATAAAAAGCTAAGTATTGAAGTCGCCTTTTCATCGTGATCAGGAAATTGACTTCTTGCATATTCCAATACAAGTATTGTAGAGTCCAGGTCATTTGCACGAAAGTACACCCGTGATAATGAATCCAATTGCTCGAAAGAGTTGTAATTGTCAAACTGGCCCAGTGCTGTATGACTTATAACACACAGCATGAAAGTTGCAACAGAAAGTTTCATATTCATTTAAGGTTATGGAGTTCTTATTTCACTTTTTCAAACGGTACCTGAAGTCATTTTGATATACATTTGGTATTACAATGAGATTTAGTTATTCGCTATCTGCAACGATTTGCATGCTGCCTATTGTCCCGCCAATGGAGCAGGCAAAGGGAATTTCACCCTATCCTGAAAGCTTTCAGGACACACAGCACCGAACTCGATAGCCTCCCATCACGCAACGCATATTATACAATCGACACTAATTTAACAAGAAAAGTCTAATAATCAATCGCCCAAAGCAAGAAGACTATCCATGCCACAATCACGTCGCTGTCGCAGCGTTTCGTTCAACTGCCTTCATGACTGAGAGGAGTGCAATATATGAAGACCTATTTATAAGTGTTAGTACTTCATGAGACCCAAAGATTTATTCTGCACTCTATTTTCCATTTGCCCTCATGTTTTTTCACCCAGATAATATCTCCTGTTCCACATTCTCCGCCGCAAATGTGTTCCTGATAGAAAACTGCACACGTCCGATCTCCATTAAATACTATTCGAGAAAGTTTTAAGTCCCCAATAAAGCGGAATCCAACCATATTTTTATACCTGGGATATTCTCTCCTTAACTGATTAATCTCTCTTAGTTCATACCTACCTGTGTTTAATACTTTTGCCAAAACATTGTCACGTAGTTTGTATTTAGCACTATCTATTAAAAAACTCATCAACGGAAGAATTGCTGTTCCATCAAGAGAGTCAGGGATATAAGATTGTAAATATTCTATCCGATTTAAAATATTCTCGCGCTCATAATTAAAAGGAGAAATTAATGTGTCACTAAAAGCAATTACTAAATCAAGAGAATCTACTTGAGGTTCTTTGATTAAGAAATTAAATTCACTTTCCCATTGAGTATACTTCATTGAGTCCTCTTTATTTTCACATAATTTCAGTGAATATGGATAAGGTGGATTTGGAAATGGCTTATAATAGTTTTCAGTTCCCATTAACTCAATAAAAACATCATTTAGAACCTTTATTTCTTCTCTTTTGCTATATTTTTTATGACTATTACATGAAATGAGAAATAATCCCCCAATTATTAAGGCACATATTTTATTCACTTTTATCATGTTGATAGGATTTTTTATTCATATTTCTTTTATGGACTATACTGCAATAAAATTGCCAATAACGACTTACCGTTCAATTAGGCAAAAGGAATTTCACCCCATCCCGAAAGCTTTCGGGACTCACAGACCCCTACGTGATAGTCTCCCATCATACGGCTCCTGTTATCTAAACTAATACCGACTTAACAAAAATCATCTGATATCAATCGCAAAAGCAGGAAGCCTCTCCATGGCCCCAGCATGGCACTGTCGCAGCGTTTCGTTCAACTGCCTTCATAACCTGGTGAGATGCACCTTAGGCAGGCCTATTGGCAATTAGCTGCAGTTATTGCCTTATGCCAAGTCAATTAAAAATCCCAAACCCCATACAGATAAAGAGAATGTAAACATGCCTAATAAATAAGATAAAAATGCTTTCCAATAGTTTACTGTTCTTGTCTTATCAAAAAAATGACCAATCGCCCAGGAGCAATAAATAATCCCAATAAGCCCAGCCATTGGCATCAAGTTGAGCTTAATTAAGCCATCGAAAGCACCGAAAATAGAAAACAGTAACATCTGCATTCCCATAACAAAACATAAAAGAATAAGTATTTCAAAAAGATTATAGCCATACTTTTTAAAAAATATCTTTATCCAGGCAGAAATAAATATTGCTAATAATATGTTTGCATATCCATAATTATTTTGAATCCAGCTAAAAAGTAATGCAGTTTTGGAATTGTCTTCAAAACTAAAATTCACATAGCCATCTTCAAACTGAAACAATCGAATTGCCACGGTATAAATTAAAGAACATACTACAACAAACACGATTGGTTTTACAAGTCGGTTTCGGTCTTCATTTATAAATCCCCTGATATTTTGCCCTGGATTTGTCAGCAACTCTTTTATTGTAAATAAAATGCCTTTTTGAAAGTTTAAAACACTCCCAATTTCACTTAAAAGGTATTGACCATTGATTCTTTTGACCCTTGCGGGTTTTCCACAATTGGAACAAAAATTCCCAGTTAATTCAACATTACATTGCCTACAGACATTCATTTGTCTTTCATATTTAATTCACTATGTACTTTCAAAGCTCACCAACGGGTAGCTTAGGCCTCGTAGAAACCGTACATGCCAGTTTCCCGGCAGACGGGCTCAGGCACTTTTATCCCAACAGTTATCGGGACCCTATGAAGGAAGTCCCAGCTGTTTGAATTGGTTTCCGAATTAACAAAAGTAGTGATTTGCTTGCATTCTAAATGCTAATTTTTGGCGCGGTGTGGTACACTTACTTAAATATCACCTCAAAGAAAGGAGCGTTATATCCATTACAAACCAAAACGATTGATAAGAAATCAATCGTTGCTTTTGTATCGGCACTAACCATTATAATTGGCAAAATGCTTTAACAATCATTTTGAAATACAATTGGTATAATAAACTCAGGGTTTTTGGAGATCAGCTATTCAAACTCTCTATGCATAGGGAGACCAAGTGGGCAATAAAAAGCCGGCCACCTTGGGTACCGGGCTTTACTATACTCATTTAATTGTTCTTGCTTCGCAATGTTAGTCACAGACAACATTTATTAAGAACGAAGTCAGAGACTTCGCTCAACGGGGCTCAAGTGCTGGCTTCGCAATGGGGCGAGCGATCCGAGAATAAATGCCCCGAATGCGGTGGTGAACTGCAACTCTGGAAAACGTTCCAACGAAAGCGCGCTCCGCCACCGTGTACCTGATCTTGATAAAGCGCTCTTTTACTGACAACAAAGACTTAATGCACGCTGTGCAACCAAGAGAGGTATGCTCATTTGCCAACAAAACCATACTGTTTTGGCATTTGGTGCACAAAAAAGATCTCTTTTTCGGTTGAAGCCCTGTCCGCGGGTTACCATCGGACGCGGATTTACGCCTAAAACTCCTGAATACCACCTGTCAATACAACTGAAAAGGCGATTGAAAACACTATGCTCAACGTTTTGATATACAGCCTGTTCTTTTGAGAATATTTAGTACAACATCTGCCCCAATGTCAAGCGTGTGCAAGCAACGCTTGATTGGGAACTAATTGTTTACTCACAAGAAGAAGTTTCATTGAAATTAATACCTTTAAAACCATCAAGTTTTCTAATATCTTTAATCTGTTCCCCTTCCCATAAGAATGTTGGACTCGAATTAAATTTTCTATTTTGATTGTATTCCTTATCAATCAACACATATCTAGAATTGTTAATTTTTGCTGAAATTTCTCTAATCTGAGAATTCGAAAAGCCTATGTTTTTGGCAATAATTTCCCAGGAATCGGATTTATTGTCATATCGTTCCAAAAAATACTCATTAAATAATTTAGGGTATTCATCTCTAATACAAATTTGCACAAGATTCTCAATAACCTCTAACTCACCATGTAAACTTGTAAATGTATCGTCTGATTTTGAGAAGATATAACGAACCTTTAATTCTGTTTTTAGACCTTCATTATCATCTAGATAATGAATCAAAGAAGATACTGCCTTTTGTCCATAGGAACATAGGGACATGATGTATATCTCAACAGTATTCTCCATAACAGGGTAAATGTGACTTACATTTAAAGAACCGTCGGCATTTAATAAACATGATACAACAACTTCTTGGTTTAAGTAATTAGAGATTGATACCTCCTCATCGTTTTGTATTAAAATATATCCATCTTTAAGATTTGACACAAAATAGTTATTATCAATCTCTTCAATATATCCCTTTGTGTAAAATTCATACTTTAAAGGATTTTCTAGTGCAGAATTTATTTTTTGAGTTATCAATTTTGCGGTTGATATTTTCCATTTTATTCCATTATCTATTTTTGAAATATCATTAGGTATAAGTTGCATGGTATACTCAGAAAGATAATACTTAATTGCATTCAACGAAGAGATGTCATTTATTGCTAAAATACAAGTTAACCCGTTTGTGCTTTTATTTAACTTAACATTATATTCTATTTTTGAATTATAAGTATATATACCATTAAAAACAGCTTGACTAAAAATTGGATATTCTTCCGATTTTATCTCAATTAAATATTTAGGCTTAAGTACTCCACTTTGACCGAAACAAACAAAACTAACTACAATGCAAAGATTAATTGTAAATAATAATTTCATATCTATTTTTTTATTGAGCACACACACAGCATATAACATCACCTGTTCTTTGAGAACTAACATACTCAGGACCGCGATAAGATTTAGAACAGCTACCTAAATCAGAAGTTACATTACAACTTGTGGTATGAGGACCAACACTTACAACAACTTTTGATGAACCACCACATATTGTAGAACAACGCATATTATCTGCATGGTCAGCACAAACAGCAACTGTATTTACTGATGGCCCTGGAGTTCCTTGCAAATCAACATAGTTCCCCCAAGATCCATTTGGATTCTGAAAGCGTAATTGTGTTCCATTCCATTGGTGAGCTGGTGCATTACCTTGCTCCCCTTTTAAATCTGTTAAAGCTCCCCAAGAACCATCAGGATTTTGAAATTGAAGATTTGTACCAGCCCATTGATGCCCAGGCATATCTCCTTTAAGATTTACATACTCTCCCCAAGTATCATCATTATTTTGGAATCTCAAATTAGTTCCATCCCATTCATGCATAGGCACATTACCTATTTCTCCTTGAGTTCCTTGCATACCGTTAGCACCTTTGAGAGAAAGCAACCATTCGGGTTCCGTACCAGTGTAACCATTACTTACAGCAATTTGATAAGCCGATGCACCGTCTGTTCCATCAGCTCCTGCTTCTCCTTGTAATCCTTTAATTCCCTGCTCTCCTTGAGGTCCAGCTATTGATGAACCCGAATTTTTGGCATACAATGCATATGGGACACTTAAAAGCTGACTTATTCCCGTTATAGAGTAATCTATTCCACCAGTGGGATCGACTTCTGTTTTTATAAAATACCTATGTGCACTCCAATCAATCGTTTCCCACCCGCTTTCTTCACCAAACACAAGACTAACTAAGCCGTTAGAATTTGTATCCGAAATTTGGTTTTCGCTGTAAACAACTTCTCCTTCTTCTGCGCCTTTTAAAATACTTATTTGTATTCTAATTGCTTGATTTACGACTAAATTATTGTCTGCATTGCGTATTACAGCTTGGTAGCTCATTTTCTCAGGAGCTTGAGCAAATGTTAGGAGTGTTAGAAAAGTAGCAAATAGAGTAAATGTTATTTTTTGCATAGTTTATTAGTTTTTTATGATTTTGAATTCTTTGATTGATTTGTCTTTTAAATATACTTTTATAAAATATATTGACGATACGTAGTCACTCATGTTAATTTGAGTCTCCAAATCTGTAATTCTTTTTCTTTGTAGCAGTTTTCCCTGTACATCAAATAACTGAAATGAAAGTTCTTCTGACCTCTCCATTTCAATGGATAACTTAAGTAAATTAGTAACAGGGTTAGGGTATACAGATATTTGAACCAAACTTATTTGGTTATATTCAATTCCTGTTGTTATAAAAATCTCGTAGGTTTGCTGTACGCCATTGGCAATACTACCTCCCAAGCCACTATGTGTTCTATACACCACTTGTCCAACGCTGTAGCTTAAACTTCCACCACTCCCTAAGGCTTCGCCTCCACTGGAGTTTGTAGAATTTTGTGCTTGTGTAAATACAACAGTAAGCAGCAGATTACACATTATGAGGATTTGTTTTTTTATTTTCATAGACATATTATTTTATACTAATTCTAAGTTTATATTTTCTTAGGCAGTCAATTTCTTATGTTTTTGTTTGGTAATCGGGATAGAATAGCAGATTACTCCACCTATCCCCCATATAGCCCTAGTCTGTATTTAAAAAAAATCTATTTTTTTTTTACGAACATCTTACAATGTCGTCACCTCATTCACAATAACCATTGTAAATACCCCTGGCCCCGCTTCCAATCGTGGGTTTAAAACTACACATTCCCCTTCTGTTTTACAAATAATATCAAATGTATGATTGCTGGCTTCTTTAGGGTTCTATTTGCTTTACAATAAAGCCCGTTTGATTGTGACCAGCCCTTTTAACCAAACCTCCAATCACCTCTACACATGAACTTTCGCACCTCACAATAAAGAAAAAGCGCAATTATTAGTGGACTTTCTCAAACATTGGTAATAACTTAAATGGAGTGTTGAGTAGTGGTATTATGGTGTCCGAAACTGCTTGCCGGACCAAGTCGCCGGACAGTTATTGTAAACATTTAAACCATTAAAAAATGAAAACTACAAAGAGTTACAATTGTAAAGATGTGACCATGGTCATGGCTGCGCAAATTATTGTCGGTTTCCTCGAGAAGTACCAGGCTGAACTGGTATTGGCGCGTAGTAACTGGACCATGGAATATGTGACTGGCCTGAAGGATCGCATTAATCATATCATCACCAACTACGTGGGGCTCGACCGCTACAACCTGCTGCGTCAGGCCACTTCAGAACTCAACAGCATGATCATACCGGCCCATCGGGACCTCTCTTTTCTGAAAGCTCAAATCGAAACGGATTTTATGGGAGGTTCTGAAAATATTTTGAAAGAACTGGGTTTAACCACTAAACTCACACAGGCTAAGAAAGGCAGCCAGGAGGCCCTCAGTGCAGTGCTATTAACCTTCCGCCGGGGTATGAACGAGCAATTAAAAGAACGCATCGTTGACAAAGGTACCAATCCGGCTCTGATTGAACGCATCATTGGGTATACCGACCAGGTGATAGATAAAAATACCCGGCAAGAGCAATTAAAACTTCAAACCACCAATATATCCCACGTGGCCCGTGTGGCATTGAATGAATTATATAGCGAAATTATAGGTATCTGCAAAATTGCTTCCAGGTACTATGTGGATGAACCAGCTAAGAAAAATAACTTCACCTTCAGTCAGGTGATCAAACGCATGAACCAGCATGCGATAGCTGAGCCCGATAAGGCCTAGTGGCCATATTAATTAAAAATATTGCCCGATTCCTGGTCAATCGACCGGGGACCGGGCTTTTTCATCCACCAAATGGGTTGCCCTTTCAAGGCCTTCCCCGAATCGTTTAGTCTTCTCTCTTAATCATTTTGTTATTCCGGTAGATTTGTTTACACCGAAAGAGATTGCTTTGCACCTGATACAGATAGTTCTGCTTTCGACGGTAATTGGTTTGATATTTTCATTGATTCTAAAGCTCCAGACATACATTGATGATTATTTCCACTGGTTAATTTTGCTTCCGACAAACATTGTTTTGCACCCGGAGCTGATTGATTTGCTGTTACCATTGATTGGTTAGCTCCCGGCACAGATATTTGATTATTTTAAAGAGAAAGCCTTATTTAACATATACACACAAGCACTGACATATATGATTCTTAAGAATTGAAATGTCTAGTTTTATTATTTAAGGAAACAGTCCTGCCTATAGCCATCTCTAGCATAATCATCATAGAGATCAACATCAAACCTCCACCCACTTCGCATGGCGGATCCGCGTCCTCTGCGGTAAAAAAAGTCTTAAAAACCCATCTAATACTGTGCCGATCAGAACTTGATTGCTAAGGTGATCCAGGCCTGTTTTCCTTGTTGAAAAGAAGTCAGCTTCACATTATCCAGTTTATCCTGGTAATACTTGAGCTTCCGGTTCCCTACCGAATTGAGGATAATACCAGTCACCGCCATAGGTACACCAATCACCAGCCCTACAATACCTGCAACGCCTGATCCGTCAGTGGTGTTGTATTGGGTCTCACCATGGTAATTTTCTGTTTCTTCCCAATCCGCACTGGCTACCAAAATGGTACTGACAATTGTTAATCCACCCCCCACAATGGCCAGGGTGGATCCTGTCTTTTTCATTTTAGTGTAACTTTGCACTTTGGATTGATACATCTGACGATCACTCTCTTTTAGTTGCCCAAAAGAGGCCATGGTAAGCAGTAACATTAGGCTTGTTACAAATAGATTCTTCATAAATCTGGTTAATTATAGGTTGATTTACTTATTCGCGATTGAATCAATTACTATCGCCCCAATCATTCAATATATGGCTATTTTTCATATGGAATAGCTAATTAATTGTGCCGCTAAATAATAATACTCCTACCCCTGGGAATTTCCATTGTTATTAATGGGGTACCTGTTTTTACATAAGCTGCAAGGCTCCTACTTTTCTACAATCAAAAAAGCTGGCAAAAAGTCCGCCGACTACAGCACTCACTTACCCACTATCTTCTTGTTGATGTCGGTCAAGCAACTTAGATCTGTGCACTGTTTCCGGGTAGAGCGGATCGTTACCTCACCGCTCCCCCACAGACCCGTACGAGCAGATTTCCTGCATACGGTTCCTCCTAAATCGGCTTCGCTGAAAGATAGGAATGAAAAATTCTCGGTTTT
>Ga0193953_1000467_pt1 | contig 21987 bp, 16 predicted proteins | sample BB_4_MG_FD_140325 | JGI IMG/M metagenome (GOLD analysis project Ga0193953, IMG submission 140325) | Microbial mat bacterial communities from the Broadkill River, Lewes, Delaware, United States - BB_4_MG | ecosystem: Environmental > Aquatic > Freshwater > River > Microbial mats | place: USA... | reverse complement strand
TCCTCTCGTGTTAGTAGTGATATTTGGTTTATATCATTGGAGAGTAGTGTATCATGGGTTGATTTAATCTTATCTTGTAAATTTTTGAGTTTGGTAATTGAGATAGATTGTACAATGGTATTAACCGAGTAAAACCCACCTGCTATAAGTTCTCTTGGCTGACCAAAGCCAAGGGTTTGATTGGGACGGTAGAGTTTTTGTGCGATGGTATATTTATCGCCTAGTGCTGTCTCAGGAAGCTCAAATATTACCTCTCCATTAAGCTTTAGTTGCGGTTTGACATGGATATATAGAGGGATACTACTTGGCAATTGCGAAGCATCGGTGATATTACCCTCAGGCAAGAGAGCATTAAGTGCGGCTTCATCGCTACTCGTGGCAGGGGCAAAAGATAGCGTAACCTTTTCGTTATTGAGCTTTGCCATAGGGAGGGTAATAATTTTTTTGCCATTCATAAACTCATTAATCGCAAACTCTTGGGTTGTACCTGCTATATAAAACTCCATCTTTTGCTGAAGTGATGATGGGATCTTAGCGTATCTTGCTCCTACAATAGAGGAGATAAAGGGAAGGGTATTGGGCAAGATATTTGTTTCAGCCTTGATAACTCTTTTACCACCAATAATATCATAGAGGGAGGTTTTATTGAGATCATAATTGACATCAATATACTCTTTGATATTAACCTGTGCATCATTTAAAGCTCCCTCTAAAATGGTATTATCAAAGCCTGTAGCCCAGCCTTGGGTTGCGTTTATATCTCCACTAGCTATAAAGCTATTGACAGTTGAGTTAATATCAATTCCTGAAATTGCCATCACATCAATTCCTTTGGAGTATTCATAGGTTTTAAAGCTACCATCCAAGGCTACCCAGCTATCGGCTACTCTATTTTTAGCTCCACGGCTAGGGAAATAATCTGTGGCTACCTCTACCCAAATATGCTCCATCTGAATTTTGCTAATTTGACCTCCCTCAGCAGGAAAAGGTGCGATGGGAATATCCCCTTTGGATGCGTAGTTGATGGCTGTATAGATATTTTCAAATCCTCCAATCCAGTTTTTAAATTTATTGGCATCTACTGTAATCGTACCGTGTACATATCGTGCAGGGATTTTGGAGGCTCGAAAGAGGGCTATCATGAGTGAAGATATATCCATCGCATTTCCTCGTTTAGCTCCTAATGTCAAATCAGCACTCTGTACCGCTCCCCATGTGGGGATATATTCGATGTTGTTGCGTACAAAGTTATAGATTTGCACAGGGTCGTAGTTTAGCTCCTCAGCTTTATCCGCAATGGCTTGGGTAATGACTATCTCATCAGTAGTGGCAAGATAGTCAGGATTGGAAGCACCTGCTAGAGTATCGTATTTAAAATCCCCTAGTGCTGCATAGGAAGGCAGAGGATTATTCACAAAGCCCATGGAGATAAACTCATCTTGGCTAGTTTTGGGTTTGGTGGGTTTGGTTTTTTTGAGCTCAAAGGGCAATTGAGCAGGGTCAAAGCGTTGGTGGGTATCTTTTTTATAGCTTGTGAGGTTAATATCACTGCTGTCGTAAGGCTCTATATTTTGTTCATCAATATAGCGTGAGCCGATATTATCAATGACACCATTAAGTTTGTTTTTTTTGCCTTTGTACTTCTCTTGCATCTTGACTACACGCTCTTTAAAAATATCGGGAAGATTTTTAGAAGCAATATCATCTAGCATTGCATTAAAGCTCTCATCAATATAGCTCTGCTCATCTTTCATAAGCTTTTGCAGCTCTTTAAGCTCTTTGGCAAGGGCTTTTTTATCTGCTTTTGAAAGATTACTACTGTTTTGCAGTGTTTCGATGATCGTTATGGATCGGTCACTGTACTCAGAGAGCCTTTTGGGAGCATCTTGAATATACTCGATGTTTTTCTTCTCTACTGCCTTTACCCCTGCGGCAAAGGTAGGGGTGGCAAAGACCCATAGTATAAGTATGGCTGAGAGAATGAAGCTAAGGGCATTAACAGCCTTGGGTGAGCTTTGAAAATACTCTAATGGATTGATGGTTTGGGCTTTATAGAACATTAGTTGTCTCCTTTTTGGATTTTGATTTCAATGGTACGGATGGTGTGGTCGATGGCTACTCGTAACTCTTTAACCGCTTCTTTTTGCTCGATAGCATCCAAGGTATCGGTAGCACTGAGTAGATTGGATAGTGCTTTGTTAAGGTCACTATTTTCATATTTTTGTGCTTTTTCTAGGCTTGTGATGACTTGTTTGAGCTTTTGCTGGTCTTGTTTATCATTGAGTGTAACGGCATTGGCACTATTTACTATCGCTTCAAGGCTTTGTGTAGCGACAAGATTAATGGTTTGTGTTAGATTAATCTGCTCGATTGCATCTCCATCAAGTGTAGAGGTTACTTTGGCATTAAGTTCTAAAGGAAGTGATGAACGAACCCAAAAAGAGTATGTTTGTTTTTGCTCCTCTTCTAGGCTGCTCTCCCAAGTGGCTGAAGTTTGATTAAACTCTCCTCCTAATGTATCGATAATGCTTCCATTACTCAGGCTTACTTCCACTCGCACAGGAGTAGCGATACCTTGGTTTTGAAGTGAAAGGATCATCGGCACGAGTTCATTGAAGCTGTAAGCTTCTTTGGTGATTTTAAGCTCCTCTAAAAGCTCTAAAAGCAGCTGTTCATAGTGTGCTTCAAGTGTGGCATGGATTAGCAGATCATACCCTACAAAGAGTACGGTGGCATTGCCGTAGTGGTATTTGCTCACGGCATTGCTCTGCTCTTCATTGGAGTAGTTGGCAATCAAAGTACTTTCACTTGTCGAGTAGATCATAGGTGAACTCTTATCAAGCAGTAAGGCTTCAAAATAGGTGTAGTTGGCATCTTGGATTTGCGTGAGAAGTGTACCGCTGTAGTGTCCCGAGTATTTAATGCCCACCGCATCGTGCAAGATGGAGTTACGGCTATCATGCACCCCCGCAAGCATCAATCCATCACCTCTAAATACACTCTCTCTTAGCTCTTGCTGTAACTCTTTGGAGAGTTTAACGCTCTCACTAAAGGAGAGATAGGTGTTGTAAGCTCCACTTCGCAGTTCTGCTTCAAAATTATCGGCATCGGTCACAATGGTATAGCTGTAGCCGTGTGTTGTTAAGAGGTTTTCCAAATAGGCTCTTTGAGCATCGAGTGGTGTGTAGTCTTTGAGATTATAGGGCTCTTCACAAGGTTCCTTATCGCACGGGTCAAGGAGTATCAATAATCTTCCTCGATTGCTGTATGATAACTCTCCCTCCATCAAAATTGGTGGCATCTCCACGGTAATAGAGACCGAGGCATTGGCTTCAATTCCATGACTATCGACTACTGTGTATCTAAAGCTATCCTCCCCTATAAATTTACTATTTGGTCTGTAGATAAAGCTACCGTTACTATCACGTACTAGAGCTCCATTAGTTGGCTGTGTATACGATTTGATCGTTGGTTTGCCATCTTCTACATCACTGTCATTGGCTAAAACATCAAAACTGATAGGCTTATCTCTATAGGTAGTGATAGTATCACCGTTGGCAACGGGTGGATTATTGAGCAGGTTAAAGAGTGCATTGTCAAGTATCTTCCACTCTCCATTAATCTTGGCAGATAAGGCACAACTGTACTGGCTGACATTGTATTCATTGGTATCAAAGGCATAGCTCCATGATTGCGACTCCGTAGCATTGATATCAATGGTTTGCTTTTTTGTCGCATACAGAGTGTAATTGTTAATATCAAATACCTCTACTTTAATAGGCATTTCCATCAGAGCTTGATTAGAGAGATTTGAGATACCGTAGCGGCAAACCTGATTAGCACCAACATAGAGTTGTCGTGACTGTGTATCGATAGAACCGATAAAATTAACATTTAGATCATCTACAATCTCAATCGTTCGTGATGTGCTTTCAATCACACTGCCATTGCTGTCACTCACAGTAGTTTGGATGGTATAGTTACCCTCTGATAAATTTTGATAGCTGTAGGGATAGGTATAGCCTCTTTGGGTACTAGGTAGTAGCTCATCAATGTTAATCGTATGCGTACCAACGACTTCACCATGGCTATTCACAATTGCAATAGTTAAGTTCATATCATCAGCAATAGAGTTGCTACTCTCATTACTTATAAGTGTATCAATGGTAATGGTATCGGTGCTATTATAGCTAAGCTTATCCGTCATGGTTGTGACCTTAAGGCTTTGGCTACTGTCATCGATAATTCTAAAGGTAGCTGTTGCCTCATCGACAATATTTCCATTGGTATCTTTGAGGATTGCTTTGGCTAGGTACTCACCGCTTAAAATCGTACCGTTTTGATAGATTTCACTTAGCGTTACTGAGCTATTGGCTTCAATCGTGCCAAGGTTAAAGTTGCCTAGCTCTTGGATAAGGTTGTTGTTGGTATCGGTGATTTGGAGGGTGGTACTATACTCATAAGCAAGACGACCATTATTTGTTGTTAGTGAGGTTACAGAGATATTATCATCTACTCTATAGCTCTTTTTATCTGTTTGTATAGAGATATTAGCAAAAGGATAAGAGGCTTGAACTGTAGTTGCAATTACATTATTTACTCTTGAACACTCGACCAAGCTCTCTTCCATATCTCCTATAATATATACTTTATCACCATCATTAAGTTCAATATTATCAATGGTAACTTCTAAATATTGATTGGTCGATAGATTTTGATCTAAAGTATAATACCCTAGCACTTTACCACCATTTTCAGGTGCATCACTCATGACTGAGATTTTGACTCCACTAGGAATGGTTAATAATCCCGCATTACCAACAACAAATCGAATTGATAGATTATTATCTTTACCATTATCGATAATGGAGACTTTTCCTACGGTTAAATCTCCTGTGGTTGTTTGTTGTTCAAACTTAACAGCTAATGAGTTAGAAATATCTTGATAGTTTCTCGCTACTGTAACAGTACCAAACTCACCACCAGCAGGTTGTGGATAAACAATTTGATTGAGTGCACTCCAATAAATGCTTCCTATTGCAATTACATCAATGACATCGACTCCTTTGGATACTGCATAATCTCTACTATATACTGATTGACCATACCAATAACCATCACCTGAAAGTGTAATTGCTTTATAGCGACTCTGATCTTCGAGTAGAGATAATTTATTGGCTGCTGAGCGTAAACAACCATCAACATTACTATAACCATAAAAACGAGTATTACTAAGAGTGTTGGCAATATCATCTATATTGTATTGATCAATTACAGTTGGTTCTAAAAATGTTCTTCTATCTGTCATAATTGTAAGTCGTACTGAACCATCTCTAGGGAATTTTTCAGGATTTCGTAGTGCATCAATTAACCCTGCTTTTTGAATATTAGCCAGTGAACCAACACTTCCTGAGTAATCAAAACAAACGGCTAAATCAATACTACCTCGTTTACCTCCACAAGATTTTGCAGTAGTAGAGTAATTATTGGTCTCATTAATCTCGATATTTTCATTACGACTATCGATATAGATAGATAGTGGTTGCTCTCTAAAGCTGGTTGTCGTATTGATTTCTATAGAGAGTGTAATTGTCTCATCTTGATTGAGTTGCCTATCTACTCTTTGAGTAATAATTTCTCTATCAACTCCTACTGTATAGTTACCATCATAGTTTACATCGATATAAGATGTAACATCAAAAGCATTGCTAGGTACATAGCCTTTATTAATAACAGTAATATTTATATCACCCTCTAGTTTTAAAGTTTGTGGGTCATAACTTAGATGATTTGTATTGATACTATCAATTAATAGATCAGAGCGTAAATCATTTTCAGTAATGGGTCTTAAAGAGATAGCTCCCAAATCAATCGTATCAAGTCTTTGTAACCAAATAGGTATAGTAATACTCTTATATCCATCCTTAACAAAAGAAATATTCACATCATACGATTTAATACTTTCTGCACTGAAGCTACCATTAATATCTGTTACTAAGTCTCTATTTGTTACTAAACCTGTAATATGGATAGCTACACCACTAAGAGGTTCATTGCTAACGGAATCAACTACCACCCCACTAATAGAGGCATTGTTTTCTCCCTCTTCCAAAACAATAGGTGCAAGAGCAGGTGAGATATTTAGCCCTGAACCATCAATAATGGTCGTAAATTCAATGGATTGATAACCTAGCTTAGAAAATCGTAAATGTACCTCTGTAGGGTTATCGATAGCAACTGCATAAGAGCCATCCATCTTAGTATAGAGCATTGAGCTATTACTATCTAATCGATACTCTACCAATACATCTTCAAGTGGTTTGGTACTATTAGCATCGCTTACAACCCCTACAATCGAGAGATTACCATCAGCAGTTGGGATGATAAAGTCTATCTTCTCTAAAGAGGCATTAAAGTAGAGCATGGTATTGGCAGGGATGTTTACACCATTTTGTAAACTTAAATATCCACTTTTATTAATCATAATAGTTTGACTACCTGAAGAGATAGAGTTGATGAGATAATTACCACTGCTATCAGTTGTAGCACTTTTTGTACCAATTGTAACCGTTGCCCCATTAATAGGCTCATTGGTATCGCTATCTGTGATACTACCTTTGAGAATGGATACGGTAGAGTCTTGATTTTTGCTTAGGCGAATCATCCCTAAATCAATATCCTCTCCCACCATTGTCATAGAAGAGCTAAGGTTGGCATACTCACTATCGACTATTTGCAGTAGATAACTGCCATTGCGTAGCCCACCAAAGCTAAACTCTCCTTGTACATTGGTCGTTAGTGTAAGGTTGTTTTCGCCTATTAAATTCACACGGATGCCACTTAGTGGAGTATTGCTCTCATCATCGATTAGTGTTCCACTAAGAGTAGCTAGATCAGGATTGGGTACTTCTTGATTGGCTAATTCCAAAGCTTGAATCACCAAAGCGGTCGTATAGATACTATCTTCCCAGCTTCCATTGGGTTGTTGGATGGATGATAGGTAATCGATTGTATCTCTAAAATCCTCATTGGTATAGCTAAGTGGTGCAATAGAGTGTAAGACCAAGGCACTTTGGTAAACCTCTCCATAGCTTCCATCACTTTGGATATATGAGATAAGATAATCTCTTGCACTTACAAGATAAGAAGAGAGATTAAAGCTTTTTCTCTCTAGCCATAAGGCACGTAAAACAATAGAAGTGGTATAGATAGTATCATCTGTAATCATAGCATCTTGCCATGAACCATTGCTTTTTTGTTTGGAAATCAAATAAGATACCAAACTACTCGTGATACTTTGATCTTTTACGATAGAGAGAGCCTCAAGAGCTAAAGCACTATCCAATGGATTACTCTGATATCCTATGCTATGCCCAAATCCACCATCCAAGTTTTGCAATGTTTTAAGCTCTTCAACTAAAAGAGTACTATCTATACTTAATTGTTTATAAGTAATAATCTTATTAGCTAAAAACTGTGTGCTATTTAGCTCTAATGAGAATATTATCTCACTATTACCACCTTCATTGAGTACCAACATTGACTCCTTATATATTTGATAAGGTGTAGCTATGTCATTACTTGATGAGTTATTATCTAAACTATTTTTAAGCCATAGTCTAGAATTATCCAAATTTAGTGCATTTATTGAAGTGACTATCAAAAAATACAAAATAATCAATCTAAAAACCATATAAACTCCTTTTTTTAATTAACAAATATATTCTATTTATTAAATTATAAAATAAATAAGAATTTTTTAATATATTTTGCTTTTTTAAAATATATTGCTACTATATGTAACGAGAATATTAAATATTATATATAAAAAAATATAATTATATTAATTTATAACTATATTAACTATGGAGACCAAAACTATTTTAGGAGTTAAAAATAGTGTTAAAAGCAGCTGAGTTTTATTTGGTATGGATATTAAAGATATGATTATTTTCTATAAAGCTTTCTATGGTAGATAAGCAAATTTTTGAGTTTAAATACTTTAAAGCTTTACAAAAGTATTTAAAACTTCTCCTAGTATTTATTTTGAATCAAAAAAGTATAAAGTATCTGTACTGTAGTCGGTACCTCATCTATTGATAGATAGGTAACGATATTTTTGTTTTCTTTACTCGTTACGAAGCTCCAAAATAAGTACCGCGTGATGAATTTCCACTTTTCCCATTAAGCCCCACCCAAGCCCAACTCAATCGATCACTCACTCACTCCCAAACTGTGAGACCGTGAAGTTTGCGAGAAAAAGTATAAGTATGTAGTTTAAGTTTTACAGGTAGTGTATATATCTTGTAGCAATAAAGAGACTCTTAACGACAATTTATCTATAATAAAGCCAAAATATAAAAATAAGCAAGATAATGAAAAAAGAGGAATAGAATATTATGTTGGATCTATTGATAATTGGTTCAGGTGGGGCAGGGCTTAGTACAGCGTTGAATGCAAAAGCCAAAGGTTTGAATGTTTTAGTTGTAGGTAAAGCATATCCTACAAACTCTCAAACCTCTATGGCTCAAGGAGGGATGAATGCCTCACTTGGAAATCGAGATGATGACAGTGTGGCATCGCATATTGAAGATACGCTCAAATCCTCCAAAGGCTTGGGGGATGAAGTGATGATCGAGGCGATGTGTCAAGATGCTGCCCCTGCGGTGGAGTGGCTTGAATCAATCGGAGTGCCCTTTTCACGTGATGAGCAGAGCCATATTGCCCAGCGTCGTTTGGGTGGGGCTACGCATAAGCGTGCTTGTTACTCTCAAGACTATACAGGGCTCAAGATTCTTCATACGCTCTACGATAACGCTATCAAAGAGGAGTTAAAGTTTTTAAACGAGCACTATCTCATCAATCTTATCACCACGCAAGATGAAGCCAATCGCATTTTAGGGGCAACATTTTTGGATATCTCCAAAGGTGAGGTGGTAGAGATTCGTGCCAAAGCGGTGGTGATGGCTACGGGGGGATACAGCTCTATCTATCACAACTTTACAACCAATGCTTATGGGGTAAGCGGTGATGGTATATCTGCCACCATTCGTGCTGGTGGGTATCTAAGCGATATTGAATTTGTTCAGTTTCACCCAACTGCTCTTAAAAGCAGTGGTATTTTGATTTCGGAAAGTGCAAGAGGGGAGGGGGGATACCTGCTCAATGGCAAAGGCGAACGCTTTGTGGATGAGCTTAAACCCCGTGATGAGGTAGCACGAGCCATTACTGATCAAATAGAGCAGGGGGAAGAGGTCTTTTTGGATATTCGACATCTTGGCGAAGCCAAACTCATGGAGCTTTTGCCTCAAGAGGTGCATTTGTGTAAATTGCATGAGGGGGTTGATCCTGCTTGTGAGCTCATTCCCATTAAACCTGTTGCTCATTATAGTATGGGTGGAATCGAAGTGAAGCGAAACTTGGAAGTGCGAGGCATTAAGGGGTGTTTTGCCGTTGGTGAGTGCTCCAATGCCAAGATTCATGGAGCCAATCGTTTGGGCGGTAATTCACTGCTTGAGATCATTACCATGGGGCGAAGAGTGAGTGAGTCAATCAAGAGCTATATTGATGAGTTTAGCGAGGATAACGCCATAGCCACTACACAACTTAACTCCGATAGAGGCTTTATCCGTGCGGTTTATGACTTTAGCAATCAGATTAATTTTTATGAAAAGCGTGAGTTTATGGGCAAGATTTTTTATCACAATGCAGGAATCAAACGCGATGAGACCAAACTCAAAGCGGTTTTAGCTGCTGTGCGTCAGATGCAAAAAGAGATTACCTTTATGGGAATTGGTGATAAGTCCAAAGAGAACAACTATAACTTGGTAGAGTTTTTGGAGTTTGGTAATGCTTTGGAGCTTAGTGAAATACTGCTTGTTGGAGCCATTAGCCGCAAAGAGTCACGAGGGGCTCACTACCGTGAAGATTATCCACGAATGGATGAGAGCTATGCAAAACATACTCTTCAATGGAAAGAGGATGGGGTGCTTTGTGCAGACTTTGAAAAGCGGTATTTGTAGTAGATAGAGAGGAGGGGGTCAAGTATGTATCATGCATGGTTAAGTAGTACATTTCACGATAAAATTCTTTGTGAAGCCTGTTCTCAGCGTTGTATTTTGGATGAGGGTGAAATAGGTCGTTGCGGTGTTAGAGAGGTAGTAGATGGTAAATTACGACTGCTTGTCTATGAAAAGGCAGCAGCTTTTAATATCGATCCTGTAGAGAAAAAACCCCTCTATCACTTTATGCCCACAAGCGATATTCTCTCACTAGGGACGGTAGGGTGTAACTTCTCTTGTCAATTTTGTCAAAATGCTGAGATTTCACAATACCCCAAAGAGCATGAGGGGAAGATATTTGGCGAAGAGGCAAAAGCCAAAGATGTGATTGATATAGCCAAAAGGCGAGGGTGTGGCTCGATTGCCTATACCTACAATGAACCCGTTGTCTTTTTTGAATACGCCTATGAGATGGCAAAGCTAGCTCATGAGCATGAGCTTAAAAATGTCTTTGTGACGAGCGGATATGAGACACACAAAGCCATTGATACCATTGCCCCCTATTTGGATGCTATGAATATCGACCTTAAATCCTTTTCCAATGATTTTTATAAAGAGGTGTGCGGGGCTAAACTCAAACCTGTACTTGATACCATTGCCTATGCTCATAAAAAAGGAATTTGGATTGAGATTACAACCTTACTCATTCCAGGGCTTAACGATAGTGAGGAGGAGCTTGCTCAAATAGCTCAATTTATCGCCTCTATTGCACCCACGATACCGTGGCATATTAGTGGATTTTTCCCTGCTTACAAGATGCAAGATATTGAGCCAACTCCTGTTAATAAATTGATCAAAGCTTATGAGATTGGTAAAGAGGCAGGATTGGAGTATCTCTATATTGGTAATGTTCATGATAGTAAACATCAATCAACTTATTGTCCTCGTTGCGGTGAGTTGCTTATTAAGCGTGATCGTTATAACGTAGTGATTGAATCATTTGAACAAGGAAGATGTACAAAGTGTAATCATAAAATTGAGGGTATTTTTAGATAGCCCCCAGCTTTTTGGGAAAAGGAGGAGTATGGGGGCTAAAAAAATTAGTTTACTGCTACTTCTACAGGGTCTGATTCCCATACACCGTGCTTGGTACAGTAGCTGTGTGCTACAAGGTTCATCTTTTTACCCGTTGCAAGTACATTGAATGTTACTTTTGCATGACCTTTGTGATCATCACCACCAAGCATACCTGCCATAAAGTCAGCTTTTGCTAATAGTGTCTCACCATTGAAGAGTGAAATACTCGCAATATAGTGATCCATATTGTCTGGGTGTGTATACTCTTTACCGTTTTGAACTGTTACTTCAAACATCTCTCCACCATTTACAGACTCTACTGTATGAATAAATGGTGAGTGTCTATCGATATAATCTTTTTTTGCTTCTCTCTCTACTGTGTCGATATCAACATATCGGTTAATCTTTGGCATAATTTCTCCTTAAGTTTTTGTTGTTTTGTAACATCATTATTTTATCTAAGTGATGTTTATAATTGAATTATAGCACAATTTTTTTTAAATAGGATAAAAATACTCTTATTTTATTCTATTTTTGGATTTATCGCTACACTATGATCCTATCAATGCGTTGAGCAACAAAATTAAAACTCAACCCTAACCCCCACATATACAGTCCGTGGAGAAGAGCCATACCCATAAAACTCTTGATAGTTCTCATCCAAGATATTGTTGGCTTTGAGATAGATTTTGCTTTTCTCACTTAGCTTATAGTTGACAATCGCATCGACAAGCGAGTATTTACCGTTTTCGACCACCTCAGAGCTGAAGTCGGGATTAAACTTCATATCCTTTTTGCTTCCAATGTATCGGTAGCCCAGTCCAATATGCAGGTTACTCAGGTAATAATCTACCCCAACCTTGACGCTATCTTTGGCTAGTCGTAAAATCTCATCGCCATTGGCATCTTTGGCATTGGTACGGGTGTAGCCAAGGTTTAGCCAGATGTTTTCAAAGAGAGAACGCTTGTACCCCACTTCAAAGCCTTTGATTTTACTCTCTCCTGCACTGTTGATATACCCATCGGTAAAGTCGATACGGTCATTAATAGTATTATGAAAATATCGCAAGCTTGCTCCATGGTAGCTCAAACCAATATCAAAGCTCTTGATGCTCTCAGGTTGCAAGTTAGCATTTCCTACCTTGCCCCAATCAGAGGCAGGTGCATAGAGCTGATAGAGTGTAGGGACATTATACGCCGTGCCGTAGTTAGCAGTTAAAGCCAAATCTTTATTGATATTGTGTTTGAGCCCTAGTTTGAATGTCGTTTTATTATCAAACTGATCATTGCTATCAAAGCGTAGCGACTCAGTGATGATCGTTGAGCCCCACTGATTGCTGTTGGTTAGATACAATGAGGAGTTTGAGTATTTTTCATTTAGTTCATTAAGGTGTTTGGATTCTTTGTGCAGTGCTCCGATCACAAAGAATGAATCTTTGTTGTAGTGTTTATTAAATTTAGCTCCTATCTCTTGGTGCTCGCCATCATATCTGGGTGTTCCCCACGCTTCATCAAGATAGTGTCGTGAGAAGGTTGACTTTTGCCAATAGAGGCTAATATCTCCCCAGTCATTGTTGCTATCATACCCAACGTGAAAGAATCGATCTTTGCTCTTGACATCGTACTTTCCATCAGGATCGCCAAAGGGGTCAGATTCAAGTGTGGCATCGATCATCTTATAGAGTGCATGGATGCTATTGTTGGCATTGATATTGACCCCAAGCGTTAGCGATGTAGTATGGTTGGTGTAGCTATCCGCCTCATAATCTTCAGGGTTATCGCCTGATGGGACAATCGAGCTAAAAGAGTTGGATTTTAGGCTATCGTGAGAGAGGTTAATATAGTAGTTATCCTCTTTGTGACTCAGCGTCACTCCTGCCTCTTTGGTGCCAAAACTTCCTGTTTTTAGATGCAGACTCCCATGCGTGCCATCGGATGGTTTTTTGGTAATGATATTGATCACACCTCCACTCGCATTGGCTCCCCAAACTGCCCCTTGGCTACCTTTGAGTACCTCGATACGCTCGATATTTTCAAGTAGCAGATGCTCTAGGGGTGAGGTGTTGTTTAGCGTAGAGGGGTCATTGTAGCTAATGCCATCAATGAGTATCAATACATTTTTACCGCTTAGTCCATTGATTGTGACCGTTGATTGCGTACCCAAGCCTCCTGAGCTTTGAATCTCAACTCCCCCAATTGATTGCAGGGCATTATTGAGCGTGATAAACTCTTTCTCTTTGATATCATCAGAGCTTAAAATATTTATAGAAGATGTGGTGCTTTTTAGGGTTTGGTTAATATTGTTGGCAGTTGTTACGTTGATTGTCCCTAGATTGGTGGGTGATGCTTGCAGTAGTGAAATAGCAGTTAAACTTAATAGTGTTGTTCTTTTCATGGTTTTCCTTTGTGTTTGTTATTTTGTTTTTGATTGAATAATGGCACTAAGATGCGTGGTAATGAGCTTGATTTTAAGCGTATCGATGCGTTGATTGTTTAAGTGTTCAACAGCATAGGTGTGGCTATGCAATAGGGCATTGACACTCGAAGCCAACATCCCAAAAAAACTAAAATAGACTTTGGGTACATAGAGCATATCGTCCTCCTTTCATAAATTTCTTTTGATTCAAAAAGATCGATATTATACAATAAAATGAGAGATAAATTAAAAGTAGAGAGGCAAAAGAAGTGAGGATAGATATTAAGATAGCTATGCAACAGATGGATAAGCAAGGGTATTTGAGAGGGTGGTAGAAATATGATACTACCACGTAAACTCTAGCCTCTTCTAAGCCCCTTTAACCCAATAAAGATATAGATCTCTTCTATCTGTCCTACAAAAAGCCCTTGGGCATTGTTGATCTTTTCGCCGATGGCTGCTAGGTAGGTGGCGGTATTTTGATCGGGCAGTTCGATAATAGCTTCGGATAAAAAGTCGATATTCTCACTCTCGCCATACTCTTTGATACGCAGGGAGTCTTTAGCTATACTTTCATCTATATCAGGGTTACTCCATGCCCACTCCCATGTGCTATCCTCACTTGAGAAGCTACCATAGATTTGCCCCTCTGCCTCAACCAAACTGCCATCTTGGAGTTTGATAAAAAATTTACCACTCTCTTGATCCAATCCCCACTCAGAGTAGCTATCAAAGCCCCACTGCTCATTTAAAATATCATTTTTTTCATTATGCTCACCAATAGCACTCTCTAAAAATTTACTGCTTGCTTTAGAATTAAACACATTTTGCTCCATTTTTTAATAGGTGTATTATAAACAAAACTCTCTTTGAGTTGCTGAAGTTTTATCATGTTATAATATATCAAATTACGATATAAGGGGAGTAGTGTTATGGGGTTTGTCAAAAACTTAATGCATAAGATCAAAAAAAATAGAGATATGAAGCCGCTTAAGAATGAAAATCTAAACTATAATGATAATCTAATTGCTATGCTCAAAAATGACCATGAAGAGCTTTTTACTCTCTACCGTAGCATACAAGAGCAGTTTAAGAGTGATAGTGATTTTGAGAAGATGAAAAGTGTGATGAATGACTTTAAAGTAGCTCTCGAGATTCATTTGATGGTAGAGGATGCACAGCTTTATGGGTATATAAAAAATATCAATCAAGATAATGAGATGACATATGAGTTTGTCAATGATGTGCAAAAAGAGATGGCAAAAGTTGCTAAAAAGGTTTTACTTTTTATAGATAAATATACCAATGAGAAGAAGTATGCAAAACAGAGTGAGCACTTTTTAGATGATTTGGGAGAGGTTGGTATGGTCTTGACCCAGCGTTTTGATATGGAAGAGAAACAACTCTACAGTCTCTATAAGGCAGAGTAGTACCTATTATCCATGCAAAATAGAAAAAAGTTTGTGGGTATTGATTTGGCTTGGAAACGTACTAACCCTAGTTTTGTTGTAGTCCTTGATCAAGATGCACGTATTATGTATCAAAAAAAGCTTGAATTTGATAAAATTTTGCCCTTTTTGCAAACCCAAATTGAGCCTAAAGAAGCCATTATTGGTGTAGATGCCCCTTTGATTGTTAATAACGAAACGGGAAACCGCAGGACTGAGATTGAATTTTTAAAGTCATATTCCAAATACAGGCTTGGGGCTTATCCCGTCAATCGTCAACTTTTATTGCGAACTTATGGAGGTATTATTGGTGAAGAGCTTTGCAGTTTGTTAAATGAGTATAAAATGGTAGAGGTCTACCCTCATGCTACGATACTCAATCTCTTTAATGACCGTAAGGTCTTACCCTATAAATACAAAAAGGGGCGTAATAAAGCCTTTTATATTGAGCAATTGAAAATTTATGGAGCGTTTTTAGATACGGTGGTGGGTAATATTGATCATAGCCTATTGGATACTTCAACAATCAAAACTCTAAAAGTCTATGAAGATTATCTTGATTCCATCACCTGTGCCTATACGCTCTATTATTATCATAGATACCCAACAAAGTATGAAATATTTGGAAGCACAGAGGAGGGGTTACTTATTGTACCTACCTAAGAGTATGACTATTTTCGAGCTTTATGAAAATATTTTTTGACATACTCTTTGGTATGGGGCAAAGTGCACTCTGAGCAGTCGTGATGAATAGCATCTTCAGTGATAAAGCGTTTGCCATCTTTGGAGTGGATAGCACACTTGGAGTGGAGTGTTTTTTTGGCTTCAATCTCCATACCTTCATCATCGTAGCGAAAGTTTGGACAGCCACAGAGATAGCAGTTTAGTTCCTTCATATCATGACACTTCTTGTTCTCTTTGTAGAGTGGGCAGAAGTTGGGTTCATGTATTTTCATATTCTCATAATCAAAATAGTCGATAATCTCATCGATGCTTTTGCCCTCTAATGCAGCTAAAATTTGTTGATGTTTTTGTTGATGAATTTTAAACCAGTCGTCGTATCTCAAATCTAATCCTATTTATGATAAAATATTTTACTAAAAACCTGAGTTTGGTAGAGTATTACAGTTGATTTTTTGAAAGTAACAATATTATACATTTTGTTTTCTAAAATTTATCATATTTTTTTAATATTCTCTCAAACTCAGGTGGTAATTTTATAAAAAGGCAAATATCTATGTCAAAAAAAGAAGTTAAAAAAGTTGTATTAGCGTACTCAGGTGGGCTTGATACAAGTATTATTTTAAAATGGCTTCAAGATGAGTACAACGCAGAGGTGATCACATTTACAGCTGATCTTGGTCAAGGTGAAGAGGTAGAACCTGCACGTCAAAAAGCATTGGATATGGGAATTAAACCCGAAAATATCTTTATTTTGGATATCAAAGAGGAGTTTGTACGAGACTTTGTATTCCCAATGTTTAGAGCCAATACGATCTATGAGGGTGAGTATCTATTAGGTACCTCTATCGCACGACCACTGATTTCTAAAAAGCAGATCGAAATAGCCAACCAAATGGGAGCCGATGCCGTAAGCCACGGAGCAACAGGAAAAGGAAACGATCAAGTACGATTTGAGCTTGGGTATTTGGCACTTAAACCCGATGTTACCGTTATTGCACCGTGGAGAGAGTGGGATCTAAACAGCCGTGAAAAGCTACTTGCTTATGCCAAAGAACATGGGATTGAGATCGCTCAAAAGCACCTTGATGAGGATGGAAATCCAGCGGTTAGTCCCTATTCAATGGATGCCAACTTGTTGCATATCTCTTATGAAGGTCTATCACTTGAAGACCCTAACGCTGAACCCGAAGAGAATATGTGGCTATGGACAAGCTCTCCTGAGAATGCCCCTGATGAGGCGGAGTATATTACTATTAGCTACAAAGAGGGTGACCCCATTGCTATCAACGGCGAAGCAATGAGCCCTGCAACTATTTTAGAAACACTCAATCAATACGGCAACAAACACGGTATCGGACGGCTTGATATTGTAGAGAATCGATACGTAGGTATGAAGGCACGTGGATGCTATGAGACCCCAGGCGGAACGATTATGCTCAAAGCCCACCGTGCCATTGAATCGATCTGTTTAGATCGTGAAGCCGCCCACCTCAAAGATGAGTTGATGCCACGATACGCTAAGCTTATCTATCAAGGATACTGGTGGTCACCCGAGCGTGAAATGCTCCAAGCAGCCATTGATGCAACCCAAAAATTTGTTGAAGGGGATGTCAAACTCAAACTCTATAAAGGCAATGTGATGGTAGTAGGAAGAACCTCCCCCACTAGCCTCTTTAGTGAAGCTCACTCAACCTTTGAAGAGGATGAGGTATACGATCAAAGCGATGCAGAAGGCTTTATCAAACTAAATGCTCTACGTATGATGATTGCAGGGGATGCACACAATAGAAAGTAATTACTCGTTCCACAATTACGAGAGTGTGAAATAACTATCTTAAAATTCCGTAGGGTGCATTTCAATCTAAACCCACCCCACAAGACCTTCAAGAAATCATAACTCAACTCCTAAAAAAGAGTTGAGCTGAGATTTAGCCTCTATGAGAGTATCATAATCATAATGATTAAAAAACTCAACCATTGATAAGAATACCCAAAAACCAGCTAATAGAGAGGGGTAAGTATACTCTTTCCCTTTATCGAGCTGTCTACCACTAAGTTTAACGAGTAGCTCCTTAAACTCTTTTGCTTTACTATCTTTTGTATCGGCTAACTTCCAAACCAATGTACAAGGGTGTCAATTTATTGCACTTTAACTCGTATCAAAGCTCCCTGTTTTGGGAAGCTCTATTGAACGTTAGAACCTCAAAACAAATTTATCGATATTGATAATTGCATACCTTTGTGGTATAATAGAACCAAAAAGGAGGGATGGAGTAAATGTCTATAGATGAAATTAAAAGATTGGAAATAAATGAGAGGATTGCGGTAGTTGAAGAGATATGGGATTCTATTGCACAGGATGAAAAGTGTGTGACATTAAGTGAATACGAAAAGAGTATCTTAGATAAACGATTAGCCTCTTTTGAACAAAACCCTCACAATCTTATATCATGGGATACAATCAAAAAAAAGCTTCACAAATAAAATGTATACTATTGATTTTTTACCTGAAGTTTATGATGATATTGCTATTGCCTACAGTTGGTATGAAGAGCAAAAGATAGGACTAGGAGAGAAGTTTATATCCGAACTCGAAAATGCTTACACAACTATTGGACAAAGTCCAAAAGTGTACCAAATACTCTATAAAAATACAAGACGCAAACTGATAAAGCACTTTCCTTATGGAGTTTTCTTTCGACTGATAGAAGGTCAAATTATCATTGTAGCCATTATTCATACTAAACGCAATCCTCTATACTTTCAAGAAAGACTTTAATTTTCTCGCTACGAAGCTCCAGCTTCGTAGTGTTTTATTGGTATTTTGACATTTAATTAAAGTTTTGACTCTAATAGGGCATTCCAAAGCTGGAGCTTTGGAAGGAGTAAGATACCAATGCCCCGTCAAAACTAACTATCTTTAATAGAGTTAGCTATCTCCAACGCTCTTGTTTTGGCTCTCTCTACATCCTCATCAATCACAAGCGATACTGCCATTCGTCGTCCGATATGTGATTCAGGTTTTCCAAATACCCGTACAAAGCTGTTTGCACTAAAGGCAGATGAGGGAATCTCTAGGGATGGAGTGTGGGATTCATTGCTGGCTTTGTAGGCTCCACTTGCCCCTGCTTTGAAAAATTCAAATTCTAATGGCAATCCAAGTACTGCACGGATATGCAGGGCAAATTCACTTTGAGATTGGGTGATAAGTGTCACCATGCCTGTATCGTGTGGGCGTGGGCTTAGTTCTGAAAAGTAGACCTCGTCACCTTTGACAAAAAACTCCACCCCAAAGATTCCTCGACCACCAAGCCCATCGGTGACGGCTTTGGCGATCTCTTGAGCTTTTTGCAGTGCCACTTCGCTCATGGGCATGGGTTGCCATGAGAGGATATAATCTCCATCTTGCTGTTGGTGTCCGATGGGTTCACAAAAGACGGTTTCGTTTTCATTTCGGGCTGTAAGTAGGGTAATCTCATAATCAAAAGGAACAAACTCCTCTACGATAAGCTCAGAACTATCCCCACGTGCCTCTTTGGCAATCTCCCATGATGTGGCTATATCTTCTGGCGTTTTGGCGATGCTCTGCCCGTGTCCTGAAGAGCTCATTACAGGTTTAATTACACAAGGAAAACCAATTTGACTCCCTGCTGCTTCAAGTTCTTCAAGAGTTTTGACAAAGAGGTAGTTGCTTGTCTTTAGTCCAAGCTCCTCAGAGGCGAATACACGAATGTTTTTACGGTTCATGGTCTTATTGACTGCTTCGGCATTGGGGATGACATGAAAGCCTCTATCCTCTGCTTCAAAGAGAGCATCAATAGAGATCGCTTCAACTTCGGGCAAAATAAAGCTAGGTTGATGCTCTTGGATGACCTCCAAAAGGGCTGCTTTATCTTGCATATTGACAACTACGGAGTGGTTTGCCACAAGATGAGCAGGGGCATTGGCATATTTATCAACGGCAACGACCTCAATACCCAATCTTTGGGCTTCAATGGCAACCTCTTTGCCAAGCTCTCCCGAGCCAAGGAGCATGATTTTGATTGCATTGGGTTGTAGGGGTGTGGTAAAATTCATATAGAGTTCCTGATTTTTTGGATTGATTATACTCTATTTATTCTAAAAAAATAAGATAAAAATTATGATATAATAGCTCTTAAAAACTATAGAAAGATAGAAATGGCAATTAATATTATCGCAAACAATAAAAAAGCATTCCATGATTATGAGATCATCGAAAAGTTTGAGGCAGGATTGGTGCTTAAAGGGAGTGAAGTCAAAGCCCTAAGAGCCAAACGGGTCAATATCAAAGACAGCTACTGCCGCTTTATCAAAGGCGAACTCTTTTTGGTCAATGCCCATATCTCACATCTTGATACCACCAATCAACACTACGTACCTGAGAGCACCACACCACGAAAGCTATTATTGCATAAAAAACAATTGGATAAACTCTACTCCAAAAGCACCAAAGAGGCACTGACTATTGTGCCATTGATGATCTATTTTAATGAAAAAAACCGTGCCAAAGCCTCGATTGGTCTGGCAAAAGGTAAAAAACTCCACGATAAACGCAATGACCTCAAGAAAAAAACACTCGATAGAGAGGCTGCATCTGCGATGAAGAGTAAGGGTAGGGAGTATTGACACTCCCCTTTGCAAAGTCTCTAAAAGCTTTATCTAATCATTATTATGTTGGATAGGTTGGGATTGATGATCTAAATCAAGTTGATTAATGCGTTCTTCTAATTTAGAACTACTGACAAGCATAACATTTTCAATATTTCCTAATGTCTCTCGTACTGTTGTTTGATCAAGTTCAAAGCGTGACACAAGTAGCGAGTAGGTCGGAGTGCCCTCACTCCGACAAATGGTTTTGTTACAATAATATCTTTGACGTTATAATAAGTGTCGGAGTCAGGAGACTGCCGACCTACGGGAATTTACATTGAGTTGATTAGTGCAAATTTTGAGGTTAAATTAAAGGGGGTAGAGCTATTTATAGTTATAATACAAATCATGTATTCGTTCAGTTAATTGATTGTCTTCAATTAATACTATTTTAGATACATCACCAAGAGTTTTTTCAATATCAATATGATTTATTCTTCGTTTTGAGAATATTCCAATATCAGCCAAATTATTTGAAGTTCCTAAATATTTTCCAATTGTTATACTTTTCATTATAGGATGAGTAATATTGTCTCTATCTAGTATAAGTAAATGAGTTTTTTTACTTTTAGTATGTGTTAGGTATATATATACTTGATATTCATTCTGTAAATTATAATATCCTTTAGCAATTACAGTTTGACTGTAAATTTCTTTAACATCATTTGATGAACTGATGACTATATTAGTTTCAACGACTTTAGACTTGCCTTGCAGAGCATCATATGAATTATATTGATAAAGATACCATTCACCAGCTAACACTTTTAAAATTTCATCTTCTTCTTGATTCATTGTTTTAGGTAGTTTCAGAAACTCATCAAACCCATAACTCAACTCATAAATTTTTTTATAGTTATAATCCAAAGTCTCAATAATGTTTATATCTTTTGTCACTTTTAAAATAGCTCGTTTTTCATACATATTCTTGTAAATTGCAAGTTCTTTCAATCCATCATAGGTAAAGTTATAGCTAATAAGATTGAGTTTCTCTAAATCTGACTTTAAAACAAATCGAACATTAATATTATGTTTTATAAATATTTGTATATTCTCTTTAAAGTCATTATTTATTTCACTTATACTATTTAAAATATATATTCTATTGACTTTAAGACCTTTTTTAACTAATTCAATATGTAACTGTATATAACGTATTGTATATTTATTGTCTTTATCAAAAATTCTACTATCTTTCCCATTTGGTGGTATATAAACACTATTACAAAAATTACCTTTTTTTTCTGCTGTTGTAACTCACTCCACGACAAAGCAAAAAAATTATGGTAAACTTATAAGAAAAGATTAGAGTGTGTAAAAGATATGAAACATTTAGAAGATATAAAAGAGTTATTGGGAGAGTATTATAAGTGGGATTCAAGACGATTGAGTTTTTTGGGTAATACGATTAGTGGTATTTATACGAAGTAGAAGTGTAAACCTGCAAAAAGTAGCAGAGAGTATAGAAGGAAAACCTAAAGTAGCATCAAACTATAGAAGATTGCAAAGACTTTTTAAACTCCAAGATATTGATTATAAAATGACAGCTAAACTATTATCAAGTGTGTTGCCTGATGATGAGAAGTGGATATTGACAATGGATAGAACCAATTGGAAGCTAGGACAATCCAATATCAATTTACTTGTGTTAGGAGTAGCCTATAAAGGGATGGCAATACCTATATTGTGG
>Ga0193953_1000465_pt1 | contig 22016 bp, 15 predicted proteins | sample BB_4_MG_FD_140325 | JGI IMG/M metagenome (GOLD analysis project Ga0193953, IMG submission 140325) | Microbial mat bacterial communities from the Broadkill River, Lewes, Delaware, United States - BB_4_MG | ecosystem: Environmental > Aquatic > Freshwater > River > Microbial mats | place: USA... | reverse complement strand
TTTTTTTCAAACCTACAAGAACGATGTTTCTATCCATGATAAAGGAATGTTAAATAAATCACTATGTACTGTTAAATATTTAAGAGGTTGTTTATAAAATATTTAACAAAAACATAGTAAGAGAATAGATACAAAATAGTATTTTCGCCAAACTACTAATAACTATAGAATCGATGAAAAAAACGTTTAGAATTGTAAGTGTACTGGAAGGAGTTTCGTACTTATTGTTACTGTTTATTGCAACTCCAATAAAGTATACATTGGGAATTGATACCTACGTGAAAATGTTAGGAATGCCACACGGAATTTTATTTATAGGTTATGTGATTTTGGCTCTTATGATAAAGTCTGAAATGGAATGGAAATCTAAAACAACTTTAATTGTATTAGCAGCTTCAGTTATCCCTTTTGGAACCTTTTATATTGATAAAAAATATTTAAGAGATTAACCACCACTTACTGGTGGAATAATTGCAATTATATCACCCTCTTTAATTTTTAAATCTTCATTTGCGTATTCTTCATTAACAGCAATGGCGAATTCGTTGATGTTTGTAAGATTTGGATATTCAGAGATTAGTTTGTTTTTTAAATCTTTTATAGATGTGTTTTCCTGCATCTCAAAAGTTTGTGATGTTTTACCAGTTAAATCTGTAGTAATCCCGAAAAATAATAATTGAATTTTCATGATGCTAAAATAATAATAGCCTGTGAATTATCACAGGCTATTTATAACTATAACTTAAAACTTTTTTGCAATATCTTTTGGAATAGCATCTTTATGTACCCCAATTGAAATAGTTTTGTACTGTACAAAAGCTTCTGAAGCGTAAAAATATCCATCATATTTACTATTTACACCCCAAGAATTCTTCACTTTAAAATATTTATTACCCTTTTGATCCTTAGCAATTCCTACTATAATCATTCCGTGATCATCAGTTGTTTCATAACTGTCAAAACCTTGCTGACGTAATTCTTGAGTAATTATTTTTTCAGGAACAATGTTTTCAAAAGAAAGCATTTGTTTTTTGCGATCTTGTGCTGTTAATTTTTCCCAACGTAAACGTTCAGAATTATCTAATTCTTCAATATTGAATTCAGGAACAACAGCAAACCCTTTTGAATGTTGAAATCCTTTTTCACTAACATCACTTGACCATCCAACTGCATACCCTTTTTTAATTGAGTTTTCAATGATTGCCATAAGTTCGTTCATAGGAATATTTTGATATTGACCAAACGATGAGTTATCTGGTACTTCTAATACAAAAGGACTGTAAAATGGATGATGCGTAAATGATGTAAGATACATATAGTCATCAGGATTAATTCCAACTACTTCTTTTGCAAATGATTTTGGGGTATATCTAATACCATCTGAATAAGTAAATGATTCCGGTACCTTTCCTAGATAAGTATCTAAAATTGCATTGATTCCTTTTTGCCATACACTTGATAATGATTTATTTCTGTTTTTAATAACACCATCTAAATATCCTACCAATACAGCTTCTAATTCACCATGAATATGTACAGGCTTTTGATTAGGCCATAAATAGTCTAAGCCTTGGTACACATTTTCAGGAACCATTCCATACTTTTTAATAACTTCTAATGGGTCATTCATTTCAGCTCCCTGACCAAAGTTAATTTTTCCGTGCATACGAACATATAAAACTGCTTTATCAAAGTAGTTATGACGAACTACGAACAATTCAGATAAATTTTCAAGATTGTTATTTATGCGAATCATTTCGCATTCCATCCATCCACCAGCTGCATAACTCCAACAAGTTCCAGCTCTATCCTGGCTTTCAATAGGAGTTGTTTTTACCGTTTTGATATCTTTAAATTGATATCCTTGGTTTTTTTTGTTTTGTCCATTTGCAGTAATTACCACAAATGAAATTAATAATATTAAAATATGTTTCATTATTGAATAATTTAGATTGAATTAAATTAGAGCAAAACTAATAAAAGATAGAGAGTTGAGATTTCCTAACTCCTTATATTTATGTTAAAACCATTATTTAGAACAGGTCTAAATAATTAAGAGTGTAATCGTAATCACAAAACGATTAACCTTATGAGCTAAATTTGTTAATACTCAATTTATTTTATAAAAAAATGAAGTATGGTTTTATAATAGATAACCGAAAATGTATTGGTTGTCACGCTTGTACAACTGCTTGTAAGTCAGAACACGATGTGGCAGTTGGTGTTAACAGAACTTATGTTAAACAAGTCGAAAAAGGTGAATTTCCTGATACTAGAAGAATTTTCTCAGTGATGCGATGCAATCACTGTACAGATGCTCCTTGTGTTGAAATTTGTCCGGTTGAAGCATTATACACACGTGAAGACGGTATAGTGGATTTTGATAACAACCGATGTATTGGTTGTAAATCATGTATGCAAGCTTGTCCGTATGATGCATTGTATATTGATCCAAATACAAATACTGCAGCTAAATGTAATTATTGTGCTCATAGAGTTGATGTTGGTAGGGAGCCAGCCTGTGTGTCTGTTTGCCCTGAGCATGCAATTATTGCGGGAGATATGCACAATCCTTCAACTGAAATTTCTCAATTATTGGCACGACAAGCAGTAAAAGTTCGTAAACCTGAAAAAGGAACAAATCCAAACCTATTTTATATTGATGGCGATGATGCTTCATTAGTGCCGGAAGCAACTGCAAAATCTGGTCCTGGATTATGGAACTCTCAAGCAACAGGTGTTGGTCACTTTGCAAAAGCAGCCGAAAAAATGATGCATACCAATGGAGATGTAGATTTATTACAAATGACAATAGATAATGACATACAGGCCGCCTATCAAAGAAAAGAATCAGAAAACCCAAATTATATTGATGTTTTAACAGGAAAAGCCCGTAGAGTTTACGATACCCCAGACAAAGGAATACTTTGGGGCTGGGAAGTTTCAGCGTATGTGTTTACAAAAGCCATTGCTGCTGGAGCTTTCTTAATTCCATTTATGGCAATTATGTTGGGATATGAAGTTTCAGCTACCGCAAAATTATGGTCCGCAGGAATTTCATTAACTTTCTTAGCATTAACAGGTTTATTCTTAGTAATGGATTTAGACAGGCCAGATCGTTTTTTAAATGTTTTATTACGTCCACAATGGAATTCGTGGTTGGTAAAAGGTGGATATACCATTACTGTTTTCGGATTGTTAGTAACAGTTTGGGGAGCAATGACATTTTTTGAAATTGAAATGGGTGAAACAGTGTTATTATGGGTTACTGCGGTGTTTGCAGTATTGCTTGCTATTTATACGGCATTCTTATTTGCGCAGGCAAAAGGTCGCGATTTTTGGCAAAGTCCAACATTACCATTACATATGTTAGTACATAGTGTTATGGCTGGGACAGCAATTTTTACTTTAGCTGCAATGATATTCGGAAATGAAAACTGGATGCATATTTTAACAAATACAATGATAATAGCATTAGTTGTTAATCTATTCACCTTAGTAACTGAATTAACAATTACACATCCTACAACTTCAGCAAAAACAGTTGTGAAAATGATTACTAAGGGACGATATAAAAATCTGTTTTGGATTGTAACTGTATTGATCGGAAATTTAATTCCATTAGGATTATTAATTTTAGGAAATGGTGAGTTTATATCAGTAATTTCTGGAATATGTGTTTTAATTGGAATTTTAATTACAGAAAAAATTTGGGTGGAAGCTCCTCAGCGAGTTCCGTTGGCTTAATTTATAATATTGAAAAGTTATGGGATATAAAAAACCATCATTTATAGAAAATATTGCAGAAAAATTAGGAATCATTCCTAATCTGCACAAAGAAGGTTATCAGGAATTTGATGGCGATATGCGTCAGTTTTCTGATGAAGAGGTTGCGGAAATGTATGAGAATTTTCCACCACCTGAAAAATGGGATAATTGGGTGGAATATGATCCTAAAGCCTGGCCTAAAAAAGTTAAAAAAACATATCAAATAGTGCCAACAACTTGTTTTAATTGTGAAAGTGCTTGTGGTTTAACGGCGTTTATTGATAAAGAAACTCAAGAGGTTAAAAAGTTTGAAGGAAATCCGCATCATCCTGGAAGTAGAGGTAGAAACTGTGCAAAAGGTCCTGCTTCTATAAATCAGGTAACAGATCCAGATAGAATTTTGTATCCATTAAAACGAAAAGGAAAAAGAGGTGATGGAGAATGGGAACGCGTTTCTTGGGATGATGTTTTAGATACTATTGCTACCCGAATTAGAAAAGCAATTTTAGAAGAGCGTCAAAATGAAATTGCCTACCACGTTGGAAGACCGGGTAATGAGAAATTTATGAACTGGATTCTTCAAGGTTGGGGAATAGATGGTCATAATTCGCATACTAATATTTGTTCTTCAGGAGCACGTTTTGGTTATAACTTATGGTATGGGTATGACAGACCTTCTCCAGATCATGCAGAAGCTAAATTTATTTTATTGGTATCTGCACATTTAGAATCTGGACATTATTTCAATCCACATGCACAGCGAATTATTGAAGGTAAAATGAAAGGTGCAAAATTGGCAACAATGGATCCTCGTTTATCTAATACGGCTAGTATGTCAGATTACTGGCTGCCATCTTATCCAGGAACTGAAGCTGCCGTTTTATTGGCGATGGCTTTAATAATTTTAGAAGAAGGATTATATAATAGAAAATATTTAGAAAATTGGACTAACTGGAAGCAATATTTGGAAGCAAGACACCCTAATAAAGAGGTGACTTTTGAAAATTATATTGCCGAAATGATAGAGGAGTATAAAGAATTCACTCCTGAATTTGCTGAGAAAGAATCTGGTGTAAAAGCTGATATGATTGTTGAAATTGCGCACAAAATTGGTGAAGCAGGTGAGCGATTTGCATCTCATAACTGGCGTGCAGCTGGAGCTTCTAATCTTGGAGGTTGGGCGGTTGCTCGTTGTTTACATTTCTTAACTGTTCTAACAGGTGCTGTTGGAGCGAAAGGAGGAACATCTCCAAATTCATGGAATAAATTTAAGCCAACTCAACCTAATCCTCCAAAACCACAAAAACATTGGAATGAATTGCATTTCCCAAAAGAATATCCCTTAGCATTTTTTGAAATGAGTCAGTTATTGCCGCATTTCTTAAAAGAGGGAAGAGGTAAAATGGATGTATATTTTTCACGTGTATTTAATCCAGTTTGGACTTATCCTGACGGGTTTACGTGGATGGAAATGTTTTCTGATGAAACAAAATTTGGCTTACATGCAGCTTTAACTCCAACTTGGAATGAAACTGCTTTTTATGCCGATTTTGTGTTACCAATGGGATTATCTTCAGAGCGTCACGATTTAAATAGTTATGCTACACATGGTGGAACTTGGGTTGCCTTTCGTCAACCTGTTTTAAGAGAAGCAGCTCGTAGAAATGGGAAACCTGTTAAACTAACATATGAATCTAACCCTGGTGAGGTTTGGGAAGAGGATGAATTCTTTATCGAGCTATCTTGGAGAATTGACCCAGATGGTAGTATGGGGATTAGAAAACATTTTGAGTCACCATACAGACCAGGAGAGAAAATTACAATTGATGAATATTATCAATATGTTTTTGAAAGAATAAAAGGCTTAACCGAAAAGGCAAATGCTGATGGGTTTACAGGACAATTTGCAGCGCTTGAATACATGAAAAAGTATGGAGCTTATGAAATTGAAAAAGGAGAGTCTTACAAAATGAATGAAAATCTACTTACAGCTGAACAATTGAAAGGTTCAGAAGTAGATAATAAAACAGATGTAATATCTAAAAATGGAAAGCCTATTGGAGTAATGGTAAATGGAAAACCTTGTGTAGGATTTCCAACACCATCACGTAAAAATGAGTTTTACTCGCAAACCATGGTAGATTGGAAGTGGCCTGAATATGCTACTCCAAAATATATTAAAAGTCATATTCATCAAGATGTTTTGGATAAATCAAAAGGTGAATATGTATTGGTCCCTACATTTAGGTTGCCAACTTTAATCCATTCTCGTTCTGGAAACGCAAAATGGTTGGTGGAAATATCCAATAGAAATCCAATTTGGATGCATCCTGATGATGCTGCTAAATGGGGATTCAAAACAGGAAATTTAGTGAAACTAAATACTGATATTGGTTATTTTATTGATAAAGTTTGGGTAACTCAAAGTATGAAGCCGGGTGTAGTAGCTTGTTCTCATCATATTGGACGTTGGAGAAGACCGCAAGATAAAATTGGAAATAGATGGGCAACAAATACTGTGAACATTGAAGGAGATGGAAATGGAGGTTGGAAAATGAATACTATTTCAGGAGTGAAACCATTTGAATCTCATGATAAAGATTCTAAGCGAATTTTTTGGAAAGATGGAGGTGTGCATCAAAATATTACTCATGCCGTACATCCAGATCCAATAAGTGGAATGCATACTTGGCATCAAAGAGTTAGAATTGAAAAACCAAAGGAAGGGGAGAAATATGGTGATATCTATGTAGATACCAATAAATCTCATGAAATTTATAAAGAGTGGTTGGCCATGACTAGACCTGCTCCTGGACCAAATGGTGAAAGAAGACCACTTTGGTTTAACAGAGCATTTAAACCTGATGAATCAGTTTATTATATCAAAAAAGATAAACAGAAAAAGACTGGTAAATCGAAAGAAGTTATAAAAAATGAAAAAGATAAGTAATGAAAACTCCCGCGATTGCGGGAGTTTTTGGTCCCTTTAACTTGTTAAAAAATAATAATGAGCTTATTACCTTAAGTTTTTTCTGTTAGTAAAGATTCTTTGGTTTTATAGTAAATAGAGTACCTTTGCATTTACAATTGACATTAAAAAAATCAACAATATTATGGGGAAGCCTAAAAAAAAGAGTGAAGCATTATCATATCATGAATTGCCAACTCCAGGTAAAATTAAAGTTGTTCCTACTAAAAAATATTCAACACAACGCGATCTATCATTGGCATATTCTCCGGGTGTTGCCGAACCATGTTTGGAAATAGAAAAAAATCCTAATGATGCTTATAAATATACTTCAAAAGGTAATTTAGTTGCGGTTATATCAAATGGTACAGCTGTTTTAGGATTAGGAGATATAGGAGCACTTGCGGGGAAACCTGTAATGGAAGGAAAAGGTTTACTTTTTAAAATATTTGCAGATATTGATGTTTTTGATATTGAAGTAGATACTAAAGATGTCGAGAAATTTATTGAAACAGTAAAAAATATTTCTCCAACTTTTGGAGGAATTAATTTGGAAGATATCAAAGCACCTGAAGCATTTGAAATTGAACGAAGATTAAAAGAAGAGTTAGATATTCCGGTGATGCATGATGATCAACATGGAACAGCAATTATTTCTGCTGCAGCTTTAAAAAATGCTGTGGAATTAGCCGAAAAAAATATATCAGAGGTTAAAATAGTAGTAAGTGGTGCTGGTGCGGCGGCGATTTCTTGTACACGATTATATTTGGCTCTTGGAGCTAAAAGAGAAAATGTTGTAATGTGCGACAGTAAAGGTGTAATTAGGAAAGACGCCAAAAATTTAACCGAGCAAAAATCGGAGTTTGCAACCGATAGAGATATTCATACATTGGTGGATGCAATGGCAGATTCGGATGTCTTTATTGGATTGTCTAAAGGAGATTTGGTTACACCAGACATGTTAATGCTTATGGCTGAAAACCCTATTGTTTTTGCAATGGCAAACCCAGATCCTGAAATTGAATATGATTTGGCGGTAAAAACAAGAAAAGACATTATTATGGCCACTGGTCGATCTGATTATCCAAATCAGGTAAATAATGTACTTGGATTTCCATATATTTTTAGAGGAGCTCTAGATGTACGTGCATCTAAAATAAATGAAGAAATGAAAATGGCTGCAGTTCATGCATTGGCTAATTTAGCCAAGGAGTCTGTACCTGAACAGGTAAATATTACTTACGGAGAATCGAATATTCAATTTGGGAAAGATTATATCATTCCAAAACCATTTGATCATAGGTTAATTACTGAAGTACCACCGGCAGTAGCGAAGGCAGCAATGGATTCTGGGGTGGCAAAAGAACCTATTAAAGATTGGGTAGCATATAAAGATACTTTAGCTGAAAGATTAGGAACAGGAAGTAAATTTATGCGTGTGCTAATGACAAGAGCTAAGTCGGAACCTAAATCAATTATTTTTGCTGAGGCTGATCATTTACATGTTTTAAAAGCAGCACAAATTATTCATGATGAGGGAATTGGAAAACCGATTTTATTAGGGAATAAGGAAATTATTGAAGAATTAATGGAGGAAATTAATTTTGATGCTGATGTTCCTGTAATTGATCCTAAATCGGACAAAGAAAATGAAAGAAGAAATAGGTTTGCACAAAAATATTGGGAAAAAAGACAACGAAACGGAATTACATTATTGGCAGCTCAAAAGTTAATGCGTGAGCGTAATTATTTTGCGGCAATGATGGTGAATGAAGGAGAAGGAGATTCTTTAGTAACTGGTTATTCAAGAAGTTACCCAACAGTGGTCAGACCCATGATTGAGTTGATTGGTGTTCAAAAGGGGGTTCGAAAAATTGCGGCAACAAATATTATGTTAACCAATAGAGGTCCAATTTTCTTTTCAGATACTGCAATTAATATCAATCCTGATGCTGAAGATTTAGCTAATATAGCCTATATGACAAGTGTTGGAATGAAAATGTTTGGTTTCGAACCAAATATGGCAATGTTATCATATTCAAATTTTGGTTCATCCGACACTAAAAATGCAGATACTGTTTCAAAAGCAGTTGAAATAATGCATAAGAATTATCCAAAAATAAATGTTGATGGTGAAATACAAGCAGATTTTGCTTTGAATTCAACAATGTTAAAAGAGAAATTTCCTTTTTCTAAATTGAACGGAAAAAAGGTTAATGGACTTATATTTCCTAATCTTGAATCTGCAAATATTGGCTATAAGTTAATGAAAGAATTTAATCAAATTGATTCTGTTGGACCAATCATAATGGGGCTTAAAAAGCCGGTTCATATTATACAACTTGGAGCAAGTGTAGATGAAATTGTTAACATTGCATGTGTGGCTATAGTTCACGCACAGGAAAGGGCAAAAATTAAATAATATTTTGTTACATTTGGGGTTGTTAGAAAACGATATTTATGATAACTCATATTAGAGGTAAATTAGTTGAGAAAAACCCTACCTACGTTGTAATTGAAACAAATGGGGTAGGCTATTTACTTAATATTTCTCTGAATACTTTTTCTCTCTTAACCGATAATGAGGCGGTATTTTTATATACTCATTTGTCGATTAAGGAAGATTCTCATACGCTGTACGGTTTTATTAGTAAAGTTGAACGTGAAATTTTTAGATTACTAATATCTGTTTCTGGTGTTGGTCCTAGCATTGCACGTACTATGTTATCTTCAATGACTACTGATGAAATACAGCAGGCTATTGGATCGGGTAATGTTGGAGTAATTCAATCAGTTAAAGGAATTGGTGCAAAAACGGCTCAAAGAGTTCTTATAGATTTAAAAGATAAAATTTTAAAAAGCTTCGCTATTGATGAAGAATCTGTTTCTGAAAGCAATACGAATAAAAATGAAGCGTTAACTGCTTTAGAGGTTCTTGGATTTAATAAAAAGCAATCCGAGAAAGTATTGGATAAAATTTTGCTTGAAGACAAATCTGCAAGTGTGGAAATGTTGATCAAAAAAGCGCTTAAAAACTTATAAGATTTGAAGAAGAAACAATTTATATTCAAAATAGGTGTATTATTTTTTTTATTGTTGTTTTTTCAATCAACGGTAAAAGCTCAGGTTATTAAAACTGGAGATACTACAAAAATTTCGAAACCTCAAGATACTCTAAATTTAAAATACCCTTTTAATAGAAATCAAACAGGTAGTTTGTATTTGTCAGACCCTTCCAAGTCGGAAATCAGTTATGATACTGAACTAAATCAATATGTGATAGTTGAAAAAATTGGCGATTATTTTATAAAGCGTCCAATTTACATGACCCAAGAAGGCTATAAGAAATATCGTCTTAAAAAGGATATGCTTCAGTACTATAAAGAAAAAATTAGTGCAACAAATAGCAAAAAAATAGGAAGTGAAGATGCCCAGAAAAATTTATTACCAACGTACTATGTAAATTCAAGTTTTTTTGAATCTGTTTTTGGCGGGAATACTATTGAGGTAAATGCACAAGGATCTGTACTTGTAAAATTAGGAGCTTTATATCAAAAAGTAGATAATCCACAATTGTCAGAACGCAACAGAAGTAGTTTTACTTTCGACTTTGATCAAGAAATAAGTGCGAGTATCATGGCTAAAGTTGGGAAGCGGTTAAAAGTAGGAGCTCAATATGACACGCAATCAACATTTAACTTTCAAAATCAAATAAAATTAGAATATACGCCAACAGAGGATGACATCCTGCAAAAGGTTGAGGTTGGTAATGTAAGTATGCCTCTTAAAAATTCATTAATTGTTGGCGCCCAAAGTTTATTTGGGGTTAAAACTCAATTAAAATTAGGAAATACAACAGTAACTGGAGTTTTTGCTGAGCAAAAATCTCAAACGAGATCGGTAGCTGCTCAAGGTGGTTCTACAATCCAAGAATTTGAATTACAAGCAACAGATTATGATGAAAACCGTCATTTCTTTTTATCTCAATATTTTAGAGATGCTTATAACAACGCTTTAAAAGATTATCCATTAATTAACAGTCCAGTTAATATTACAAAAGTAGAAGTTTGGGTTACAAATAGAAGTGCTTCAACTGTTGATATTAGAAATATTGTGGGTATTGCAGATCTTGGAGAAGGAGATCCAACAAATATTGGTCCAGCAAATGTAAATCCTGTTCCAGGTGTAGTATTACCAATAAATGAGGCTAATGATATTTCTTCAGTATTAACTACAAATAATCCTATACGTAAAATTTCAACTGTTAGTGATGGATTATCTCCTTATGCAATGCAACAAGGTCGTGATTATTCGGTACTGGAAAATGCTATTAAATTAAGACCCGATGAATATTCAATTCATCCGCAGTTAGGAGTTATTTCATTGAATAGAAGATTAGCAGATTCTGATGTATTAGCGGTTTCCTTTGAATACACTGTAAGTGGAAATTCAGAAGTTTATAAAGTTGGAGAATTTACAAGTGACGGTATTATTGCTCCAGATAATATTGTTGTGAAATTATTAAGAAGTGAAATAATTAGCACACAAATTCCTATGTGGGATTTAATGATGAAAAATGTGTATTCACTTCAAACCTATAGAATGAATCCTGATGGGTTTAGATTGGAATTATTATATGCTGATGATGCTACTGGAGTTCCAATAAATGTTTTGCAAAACGCTGTTTCACCTAATGTTTCAGACAGAACTTTATTAAACTTATTAGATGTAGATAGATTAGATCAAAGTCAGTTTTTAACTCCTGAAGGTGATGGTTATTTTGATTATGTTGAAGGTGCAACAGTTAATTCAGAAAAAGGTTTTATCATATTTCCTTCCGTAGAACCATTTGGAAAGGATTTACAATCGAAATTAACAGATGTGGCTGATGAAACTTATGTTTTTAATGAATTATATGAAATTACCCAGTCTGAGGCAAAAAATAATTTTCAGCAAAAAGATAAGTATCTAATAAAAGGATACCATAAATCAGAAAATGCAAATGGAATTCCTTTAGGAGCCTTTAATGTACCACAAGGATCTGTAAGGGTTACAACTGGTGGTAGAGAATTGGTTGAAGGAGTTGATTATGTGGTAGATTATCAAATGGGAAGAGTTCAAATTGTAAATCCTAGTTTAGAAGCTTCAAATGCTCCTATTCAGGTTTCAGTTGAAAACAATGCAGCCTTTAATTTACAAACAAAACGATTTTTAGGAATTGATATTGAACATAAATTTTCTGATAATTTTGTGGCAGGAGCAACCATTTTAAATTTAAATGAAAAACCAATAACTCAAAAGGCATTGTTTGGTCAGGAACCAATTAATAATACTATTCTTGGATTAAATGCAAGTTATGGTACCGAAGTTCCAAAATTTACAAAATGGGTAAACAAATTACCAAATATTGATACAGATGTAACTTCTAACTTTTCAATTAGAGGAGATTTTGCTTATTTAAGACCTGGTTCACCAAAAAGAATTGAGTTAGGAGGGGAAGCAACTTCATATGTTGATGATTTTGAAGGCTCTCAAATTCCATTAGAAATTAAATCTATTCAACAGTGGCATATGTCAAGTACACCTCAATATCAAACTAATTTTGATTTTGGTGGAAATGCTACTGATTTGTCCTATGGTTATAAAAGGGCACGGTTAGCATGGTATATTATTGATCCATTATTTTATGGAGGTTCTTCATTAAAACCTGGAGGAATTACTAATACCGAACTTTCTAGAGCAGAAGTGAGAAGAGTAAGGTTTGAAGAGTTGTTCCCAGAACAAGATTTAGATTTAACACAATCTACTATAGTAAGAACATTAGATTTAGCTTATTTTCCAAATGAAAGAGGAAGTTATAATTACGACACTAATAATGTAGGTCCTGATGGGAAATTCACCAATCCAGAGGATAGATGGGCAGGTATAACCAGAGCATTAACAACTACAAATTTTGAACAATCAAATGTTGAATATATTCAGTTTTGGTTAATGGACCCATATGATCATTATTCTATAACTAATGAAGAAGGTTTGCCAGTAGGTGTAGATCCAACCAATATTTCAAATCAGGTTGGGGATTTATATTTTAACCTTGGAAATGTTTCTGAAGATGTTTTAAAGGATGGTAGAAAGATGTATGAAAATGGATTGCCAAAAAATACATTGGATACAAATTTTGATGAAACCGACTGGGGAAAAGTTCCAACAAGTCAATCATTATTATACGCATTTAGCGATAGCGATAGCGAAAGGTTAAATCAGGATATTGGGTATGATGGTTTAAATGATGCTGAAGAAATTGCAAAGTTTAATACCAGTTTTGATTTTGGGCAAGATCCTTCTAATGATAACTATTCATATTTTAGAAGTTCCGAATATGATAATACAAATGCATCAATTTTAACACGTTATAAAAGGTTTAACAATACACAAGGAAATTCACCAACAAATAATTTATCAACAGAAAGCTATCCAACTTCTGCAACTACTTATCCAGATACAGAGGATATAGATAAGGATCAGACTATGAACTCTGTTGAGAGCTATTATCAATACAAAGTCTCTTTAAATAAAGGCGATTTAGTCGTTGGGCAAAATAATATTGTTGATGAGAAGAGAGTCATGGTGAAGCTGGAAGATGGTAGTGAAAAAGAATTTAGATGGTTGCAATTTAGAATTCAGGTTGGAAGTCCAGATGAAGTAGTTAATGATATTACTGGTTTTAATTCAATTCGATTTATGCGAATGTTTTTAACAAAGTTTAAAATGCCTGTTGTTTTAAGGTTTGGAGAATTACAGTTGGTTCGTGGAGATTGGAGACGATATACAAAAACCTTAGATGAAAATATTGTTCCACCACAAAATTTAACAAACCCTCAGTTACAAAATTTTGAAGTAGGAGTAGTCAATATTCAGGAAAATGAAGATAGAACACCAATTCCTTATATGTTACCTCCAGGAATTGAACGTGAAATTTTAAGAGGAAGTACAACACTTCAAAAACAAAATGAACAGTCTTTATCAATAAAAGTTTCAGATTTAGAGCCTGAGGAAACAAGAGCTATTTTTAAAAATGTGAGTGTTGATTTAAGAATGTACAAACATTTAAAATTGTTTTTACATGCTGAAGGAATTCAAACAAAACCACAAGTTCAAAATGATGAAATTAAAGCAATAATTAGAATTGGTAGTGATTTAAATGATAATTACTATCAAATTGAAAAATTACTTACTATTTCAGATTATAGTGCTTCAACAGCATTGGGAATATGGCCTGATGAAAATAATATAGATGCCTTCTTAGATAATTTAGGAAAACTTAAATTATTAAGATTGGATGAAGCTATTGCTCCTAATATTTTATATCCTGCAATAGGAACTCCTTCTCCAATTGAAGGTTTAACTGGTTATGATATTAGAGTGAAAGGGAATCCAAATCTATCAAACATTAAAACCATAATGTTAGGAGTTAAAAATATTACAACCTCTAATCAAAGTGCGGAAGTTTGGTTTAATGAAATGCGTGTTTCTGAATTTGATAATGAAGGTGGTTGGGCATCAGTTGTAAGTGCCGATGCTAATTTTGCTGATTTTGCTGATGTATCTGTTACTGGTAGAATGGAAACCAAAGGATTTGGTGGTATTGAACAACGAGTTAATGAACGTAGCCAAGAAGATACTAAACTTTATGATGTTGTTACTAATGTTAATGTTGGTCAACTTTTACCTAAAAGATGGGGAATTAGATTGCCTTTAAACTATAGTATTTCTGAAGAGTTTAAGGATCCAAAGTATGATCCTCAATACCAGGATGTGTTATTTGAAGATGCTCAGGATACCAATCCAAATAGCGATAAATCGAGAGATTATACCAAACGAAGAAGTATAAGTCTAATTAATGTTAGAAAGGAATACAATCCTAAATCTGATAAAAAGCAACGTTTTTATAATGTAGAAAACTTATCAGTTTCGTACGCATTTAACGAAACATATCATAAAGATTATAATGTTCAGAAATATATAGATCAGAATGTGAGAGCTTCAGCAAATTATAATTTTAGTTTTGAACCTAAAAGCATTGAACCTTTTAAAAATTGGGAAGCATTAAATAGTAAGTATTTAAAATTTATAAAAGATTTTAATGTAAACTTATTGCCATCATCTATTTCTGTGAATTCAAATATAATTAGACGCTATAATGAACAATTGTCTAGAAGTTTAATTGAAGGGTTACCTGAATTGCCAACTTTAAAGCAGCGTCATTTCATGTTCGACTGGGATTATAGTATTGGTTATAATTTGACAAAATCATTACAGTTTAATTTTACAGCGGGTAATAATTATTTATATGATGAATTTGATTCCTCAGAAAATATTCAATTAATGGATAATTTCTTTAATTTAGGAAGACCAGATCATTACCATCAATCTCTAAATGGAACTTATAAATTACCGTTAAGTAAATTTCCTTTTTTAAATTTTATTAAAGCAGATTATGCATATACAGCTGATTTTGATTGGCAGGCTTCATCACAGTCTTATATCAATCTGGTAGGAAATGTTATTCAGAATGCAAATACACATACTTTTGGAACCGATATAGATTTTAATAAGTTTTATAAAACTATAGGACTTGAAAAATTATTTACTAAAAAAGGAGCTTCTTCTGGGAAAAATAAAGGAAAAACCCCAATAGCACCTCGAAATACAAGAGCTAAGAAGAAAAAAACGGTTGGAGGTAAAATAGGACAAGGGTTTTATTCTTTAATAACCTCAGTGAAAAAGGCAAGGGTAAACTATTCAGAAAATAACGGTACATATCTACCTGGTTATGTTCCTGAAATTGGATTCTTAGGGCGTGATAATTTTAGTGGAAGTTTGGCTCCAACACTTGGTTTTGTTTTTGGTAGTCAGGTTGATATTAGACAACGAGCTGTAGAAAACGGATGGTTGTTGTCACGTGGAGCAGGTGATCCATATTATAATAAAACTTATACAAATACTCATTTTAATAAGTTGGATGTTAATATTACGGTTGAACCTTTTAGAGATTTAGATATTGAATTTAGAGGGAATAAAACCTATTCAAAGAACGCATCTCAACAATTAGATGTTGTTGATAATGAGTTAGAAATGTCTTCTCCAATTACCGAATTTGGTAATTATAGTATAAGTTTTAATATGTTAAAAACATCCTTTAAAAACAGTGATGTAAATTTTGAGGAGTTTAAAAATAATAGAGCAATAATAGCTCAACGATTGGCGTCTAATTCAGGCCAATCAATTAATGGATATGGAGTCACAAGTCAGCAAGTAATGCTTCCGGCATTTATTGCAGCATATTCTGGCAAAGATGCCTCTAATGTAAGTTTAAAAACTTTTAAAAATGTGCCTATACCAGGCTGGAAACTTACGTATAAAGGCTTCATGAAGAATAAATGGTTTAAAAAGAACTTTAGAAGCTTTTCTATTTCACACAATTATAATTCTTTGTATTCAATAACGAGCTTTAGTAACAATTTAGAATATAATGAGGCCAATCCTTATGCACAAACTGATATTGTTGGTAATTATTTTAATAAAACACTCTTTACAAATGTAAATTTATTGGAGGAATTTTCTCCGCTAATAAAAGTAGATATGAAAATGAAGAACTCAGTTTCATTTAGTGGAAGAGTAAATAAAGATAGAGGTTTAACTTTAAATTTCAATAATAATACCATCACCCAAATTAAAGGAACTGAATATGTAGTTGGAATGGGGTATAGAATTAAGGATTTAGCTATGAAATTTAGATTTGGAGGTAAATTAACTAGGTTAAAAGGCGATTTAGATTTAAAAGCTGACTTATCTTTGCGTGATAATAAAACGGTGATTAGAGCCATTGATCAGGACAATGATCAAGTAACGGGAGGTCAACGATTACTATCGTTAAAATTTGTAGCTAATTATGCCGTTAGTAAAAGTTTAACAGCATCGTTTTATTTCGATCAAAGTTCATCTCAGTATGCAATATCAACAACCTTTCCAAGACAATCGGTTAGTTCTGGTTTAAGTGTAAGATATGTACTTGGAAATTAATAAATAGAAAATAATATAATAACAAATATAAATACAATAAAATGAATATACCAACAGAATTAAAATACACGAAAGACCATGAATGGTTGAGAATTGAAGGAGATACAGCAACAGTAGGTATCACGCATTTTGCCCAAAGTGAATTAGGTGATATAGTTTATGTTGATGTTGATACAGTTGATGAGACTGTTGAGAAAGATGAGGTATTTGGATCGGTAGAAGCAGTAAAAACTGTATCTGATTTATTAATGCCAATTTCGGGTGAAGTAATTGAATTTAACGAAGCTTTGGAAGATGAACCAGAGAAAGTTAATACAGATCCATTTGGAGAAGGTTGGATGATTAAAATAGCAATTTCTGATGCATCTCAAGTAGATGAATTATTATCAGCAGAAGAATATAAAGAGCTTATTGGAGCGTAAGTTATATTTTTTTGTAGGAATACTTCTTACAGTTGTAATTACAATAGGAAGTTTAATTTCAATTAAAAATGTAATTGAACTTCCTCCTGTTAATTTTGTCGATAAGTTCTTACATTTATTGGCTTATTTTCTATTGACATTTAGTTGGTTAGGTGCATTTGCTAATACAAAAAGATTCTTTAAAAAAGATTTTTTTATCGTACTTCTTGTTTTTGTTTATGGCATAATTATTGAGGTTTTACAAGGAACCTTAACTACCTATAGGCAGACAGATTTATTTGATTTGGGAGCCAATTTAGCAGGGATAGTAATTGCATGGGTATTTTTTTACTTATTTTTTTCAATTAAATATAGAATGAAGTAAAAAATATTCTTGTATAATGTATTAAAATTATTAAATTAGCACACGATAAAAATTTTACAGATGCAGATCAAAAAGAATCCTAAAGCAAATTTAGAGAACTATAGTAAGTTGTTTATGCAGCTTGGTTTAGTATTAGCACTTTTAGTGGTGTACTTAGCCATTGAAAAAAAGACCTACGATAGAGTTATAGCAGAATTAGGGCCGTCAACTTTAAATATGGAAGATGATGAGCAAGTAGTTGAGATTGAACAGGTTAAGCCGCCAGAGCCACAAGCTCCACCACCACCAACTCCAGATAAAATTGAGGTTGTTGAGGATGAAAAAGAGGTAGAGGAAACTGTTATTGAATCAACTGAAACTGATGAAGATGAGGCTATTGAGGTTGAAGAAATTATTGAAGTTGAAGAAGAAGAGGAAGTGATGGAAGATGTTCCATTCGCAATTATTGAAGATGTACCAGTATTTCCGGGATGTACAGGAAATAAAGCTAAATTACGTCAATGTTTACAAGATAAAATTACGAAACACGTAAATAGAAAATTTAATTCAGATTTAGCTTCTGATTTAGGTTTATCTCCAGGTGTAAAACGAATTTTTGTAATGTTTAAAATTGATAAAACTGGAAAAATTACAAATGTTCAGGCTCGTGCACCACACAACAGGTTAAGAGATGAAGCAATTAGAGTAATTAATTTATTGCCTAAGATGACTCCTGGTAAACAACGTGGTCGTCCAGTTGGGGTAAAATATAGTTTACCTATTGCTTTCAAAGTAGAGTAACTGAAAATTACAATTATATTAAAAAGCTCAACCATTTGGTTGAGCTTTTTTTTTGGTATGTTTTTTGTATTTAACAAAATATTAACATTTACCCGAAAAATAATTGCTTCTAACTTTAATCATCTTAATACCACTCAATACAATTAATTTAGATAGGCATATTATTTAAAAGGTAACTAAAACCTACAAAATATGTTAGACTTAAAGAAAATTCAAAAAAACAAAAATGAATCTGAAAAACTCCTTAAGAAGGTAAAAAAACATCCCAAGGCAAATTTAGAAAATTACAGTAAAATATTTGCTCAATTGGGCTTGGTTTTAGCTTTATTATTGGTTTATGTAATAATTCAGGACAAAAGTTATGAAAAGAATGGAATTACACTAAATTATGATGTTAACAGGGTAATAGAAGAGGCCCCAGCTATAGTAGAGTATAAAATAAAAGCAAAACCAATACCTAAAAAGAAAGTGATATTAAAATCGTTGAAAAAAATAGATGATGATATTCCACAAGAAGAAACTTTTATAGATAAAGTAGATCCAGATGCCCCACTAAAAGAGCCTAGTTTTACAACGGTTGACATTGATGAAGAACCTGAGCCTGACGGTATTCCGTTTCTTTTAATTGAGGATGTACCAGTATTTCCTGGCTGTGTTGGTACAAATGAAGAGCTAAAAGCATGTTTTGAGATGAATATTGCAAAGTTTATAAACAAAAAATTTGACGCAAGTTTAGCCGAAAGTCTTGGGTTATCTGCTGGAAAACAAAGAATTTTCACTGTTTTTAAAATTGATAAGAATGGAAATGTTGTTGATATTTTGGCAAGAGCCCCTCATAAAAGGTTGCAAGAAGAGGCAATTCGTGTTATAAACCTACTACCAAAAATGGAACCAGGGATGCAACGAAAAAAACCAGTGGTTGTGAATTACTCTTTGCCAATTACGTTTCGTATTGAATAATTCAAAAAGCCAGTTTTGGAACTGGCTTTTTGAATCACTAACTATAAGTTTCAATTAAAATATCGTATCTTTAATATGATGGTTACCATGCAGACTGTTAGGTAAGTATTCCTAATTTCTTGCATTAAATTTTATACTGTTAATCAGTTATTTTTAAGAATTCTTGTTAAACATAAACAAGTGAATTATGGAAGTTAAAAAATATCCAAAAGCTTCTTTAGAAAATTATAGTAAATTATTAATTCAGTTAGGATTAGTATTGGCTCTTTTTATAGTTTATGAATTTATAAATATGAAAAGTTACCCAAAAGATGTGAAAGAATTATCGGGTACATTTATATCTAGTGATGATTCTGAAGAAACAATTGAAGTTAAAATTGTTCAGCCCGAAGTTTCACCGGTTGTGAAGGCTGTAATTCCTGATAAAATTTTAAAAGTTGAAGATGAGGTAGAAATTTTAGAAACTATTATTGAAACTACTGAAACAGATGAAAACGAGGCTATTGTTGTTGATGTTGGAAAAGATGTTGTAGCTGTTGAAGAGGAAGAGGATGTAGTTGAAGATATACCTTTTTTAGTTATTGAGGACGTACCAGTATTTCCAGGATGTTCCGGAACAAATGAGGAGTTGAGAACTTGTTTTTCTTCTAATATTACCAAATTTGTTTCAAAAAAATTCAATACAAGTTTATCATCAGATTTAGGACTAGATTCTGGAAGTATTCAACGTATATTTGTCATGTTTAAAATTGATAAAAATGGAAATATTGTTGATATTAAAGCAAGAGCGCCTCATAAGAAATTAAAGGATGAGGCTGTTCGAGTTATAAATTTGTTGCCTCAAATGACTCCAGGTAAGCAGCGGGGTAAACCCGTTGGAGTGCGTTATGGACTTCCAATTGTTTTTAAAGTTGAATAAATTTAATGAGTTAAAAATTAGGAATCCTGCTACGGCAGGATTTTTTTGTGAAGTAATAATTATTAATAAACTAATATATTTTGAAATTTGTATTTTCGTAGAATAAAATTAATAAAATGGAAGTAAATCAATATTTAGATTCAACATATTTAAAAACAGCTGTTCAGGCAGGAATTTCAGAGGAAGAAACAGAGAAAACAGTTAGAGCTCTTGTTCAAGAATGCATTGATAATGACTTTAAATTGGCTATGATTCGTTCAAAACATATTTCAATGGCTCGTGAAATGGTGAAAAATGCCAATTCAAAAGTGCTTATTGGAACTGTTATTGGATTTCATGAAGGGACTTATTCAACCGAGTCAAAATTAAAAGATGCTCAAGTAGCAATTGATAATGATGTGGATGAGTTGGATTATGTGGTAAATTATGAAGCTTTCAAGGAAGAGAAAATAAACTTAGTGAAAGCTGAAATTTTTAAAGGAACCAAAATAGGATTAGACAATAATAAAGTTGTAAAATGGATTATTGAAATTGCAGCATTAAATAATGAAGAAATTATTTCTTTAACTCAGTTAATTAGAGATGTGGTTTTAGATAATTTTGGAGAAGAAAATGCCGATAAAGTTTTTGTAAAATCATCAACAGGATTTTTTAAAACTGAGGAAGGAAAACCAAACGGAGCTACCTTTGAAGCTATGGAATTAATAGTTGAGAATGCAAAACCATTACCTGCAAAAGCTGCAGGAGGAGTTAGAAACTATGAAGATGCAGTTAAAATGGTTGAAATGGGTGTTACAAGAATTGGTACATCATCAGCAAAAGTGATTGCAGACGGAGGAGAATCTAAATCAGGTTACTAATAATGGGGAAATTCTTTGCGCACGAAACAGCAGTTATTGATCAAGGATGTGAAATTGGTAATGGAACCAAAATTTGGCATTTTAGTCATATTATGCCAAATTCAATTATTGGAGAGAATTGTAATATTGGTCAAAATGTTGTGATTTCTCCAGAAGTTATAATTGGCCAAAATGTAAAAGTTCAAAACAATGTTTCAATTTATTCTGGGGTTATTTGTGAAGATGATGTTTTTTTAGGTCCTTCTATGGTTTTTACAAATGTTATTAACCCAAGAAGTGCTATTATTAGAAGAGATGAGTATTTAAAAACACTTGTTAAAAAAGGTGCAAGTATTGGCGCAAATGCAACAATAGTTTGTGGCAATGAAATTGGTGAGTTTGCATTTATTGGTGCAGGTGCTGTTGTTACTAAAGAAGTTTTACCTTATGCCTTGGTAGTTGGAAATCCTTCGAAACAAATTGGATGGATTAGTGAGTATGGATATCGTTTAAATTTTGATAATAATGGAATTGCCTTTTGTGAAGAGAGTAAAGAAAAGTATCAATTAAAAGATAATAGGGTAGAAAAGATATCGTAATTCATTGCTATGAAAAAAATAATATTAAGTATTGTATTCTTATTTGTTACAGTTAGTATTTTTTCTCAATCCGAAAAGTTTCCTGTTTTTAAAAGTTGTGAAACTTCTTCAATATCAGAATTACCTAGTTGTTTTAAATCACAGCTAAAAAAAGTAATTTTATCTGAATTTTCTATTCCTGAAATTATTCAGTCAGAAAATTTTAAGGGTACAATAAATATTGTTTTTTCGGTTAGTTCAAAAGGTGAAATGAGTGTTATCTATGTAAATTCTCCTTATAAAGAACTTAAAGAAGAAGTTCAACGAGTTTTTTC
>Ga0193953_1000461_pt1 | contig 22057 bp, 22 predicted proteins | sample BB_4_MG_FD_140325 | JGI IMG/M metagenome (GOLD analysis project Ga0193953, IMG submission 140325) | Microbial mat bacterial communities from the Broadkill River, Lewes, Delaware, United States - BB_4_MG | ecosystem: Environmental > Aquatic > Freshwater > River > Microbial mats | place: USA... | reverse complement strand
GATCGCTTGTGCTCGTTCCTTACGTTCTTCGTTCCACCACTTCGACGTTCTATCTGTCAACTCTTTGAACATCTTCTCGTAAAGAGTTTCTTTCGCTTTACTTCCAGCACCCTCTTCTTTCTTCTGGTACTCAGCAAACTCTTCTTCAGTCATGCCAGCCATCGCCGCATCGGTGAATAATGGTTCCATCCTGGTCAACGCTTCAGCAGCTTCAATCTGATCGTTCGTTGCTAACATACGGTCGAACATCTGACGAGCGTCGTCTGTCAAGTTGGTGTATGGAGATTGACGCAAGTTACGCCACAGTTCAGTCAACCAACGTGAGAACGCTCTGAACGCATCACGCAGTTCGACGGATGGTGACTTACCTTCTTGCAAGTAGATCTCGAACCCACGAACAAAGTGTTCATGAACAGCTCTGTTGATAGCCTGATCGATGTCAGCGTTACCTGTACCACCGTCATTGATGAACTGTTCGACCTGTTCTTTTGATGTTCCTGCTTCATTTGCAATACTGACCGAGTTATCCAAGAACCAACTATTCACCGCATCCATTCCATCTGGATTGAAACGACGCTCCATTTCGAGGAAGTAATGACCCGACTCATGAAGGAACGTTGACACGTCAGACGCTTCGGTTAGACGAATTAAGTTCTGTGTTGGATCGAAGGTTCCTCTGACTCCTGATTGATCTGGTTGTTTGAACACCGGAGACTGTGGTTCTCTGAGCATTGTCTCAGAGATTTCAAAGTTCTTGTTTCTACCTTTGTTGTCTACAAATCCGAAACGTTTGTTTAAATCTCTAACTCGTTTCTTACTACCACCGAAGTCAGAAGACGGTGATGCTGCAATAGTTTTACCATTCGCGTCAGCCCACTGTGTCAACTCTTGCATGACCCGTGTTCCGACACCCTGACCACGTTGATCTTCTGGAACGATTATCTTATCCAAAGTGACAATGTCACCGCGTTCAGACAAGTTCAGTTTTAAACCTTCGTTGTTTGATTTAAGTTGAGACTCAATGTCTGACTTTGATACTCCGATCTGACTCTGAGTCAATGCAGCAGCACGATCAACCAACTCAGCTTGTTTATCTGTCAACACACCTTTGATTGTCAGACCTGACTGAGCGTAGATCTCCGAAACGGGGATTCCCGTTTTGGCAGATAACACAGCAATTTGAGCAGGGATAATCTGTGCTTGAATTGCAGCGACTTGATCACTGACTCGACCTGTCGCGGTCAACTGATCCTTGACATTCTCATAGATCGCTTGAGACTCTTGGTGCAGATCAGCATTCTTTTCAGCCTCTTCTCTGAGCTTCTGGACGAATGTCTCTTGTTCCTGTATAGCGGTCTGAGCTTCAACAGTTGTGAACGTGTCTGGACTCATGCGCATATGATCGCGTAACGGTTCAAAGTGTTCGCTCGGTGCAAGCTTGGTGACAAAATCAGATACAGGGATCAGAACATCAGCAGTCTCAGCACCAGGTTGAGTCAACTGGTCAACGATATCACTAAACACCGGGTCTTCAGTTGGATCGATACCTGACTGTTCAAAATACTTGATCAACTCTTCTGAAGGAATATGAACGTTGTCTCCTTCTGTCTCCATCCCTTTGATGAATTCATTCACCGACTCAGCGTTACGTTCAACACCTTTACTGTTCTGACTGAGTGATGACAGTTCATCGATCTTACGTTGCTCTCCTTGTGACTTAGTCTCTGTCTTGATACCTTCGATCATGACAGTCGATGCAGTACCTACACCAGCGAACAGGGTAGCAGCACGAGCACCTTCAGCAGATGACTCAAGGATTCGTGCGCCTGTCTCAACACTGAAGATGTTGTCTAACACAGCGTTGATATCTTGTTCGGTGAAAGACTCTTGATCAGCAAGTTTAGCCAGTTCACCGAAACCTATCTGTGATAACTCCTGTAGACCTTCGGTGATACCTTCAGTCGTAACACTCTCAACGTATCTCTTACCGAGTTCCATGATCTGGTTGCGAGTAGTCTTGTTTTTCAAGATACCTTTGATTCTCTGCTTCAGTGCAGTACGAATCAGGTCAGTTCCACCTTTGAATGTCTTACCGAGTTTACCAAGTGAGAACGCTTCAAGTGATGCAGCAGTTGCACCGTAAAGAATAGACGCAGTTGCTGCAATTTGAGGATCTAGAGTATTTCCCTCATCGTCAGTCATTTGAAGGAACTCGTTGTATGAACTCCCTGTTTCAAGATCAAGGATCTCTTTAACTGCTGACGCTCTTGCAACCGGCATCATTGTTCTGAGTCCCAACAGACCACCAGATACGGCTCCTGCGGGTACAGTGACCAACTCTTCAGGTGTTGCAATCTGTGGACCGAGTTGACCACCTACGAGTGCAGCAGTTGCGCCAGCCGCAGCACCTGTGACCAAACCTTCACTAAGTCGTTCAGACGCAGCACCCATCATTTGAGCAAGATTTGGTATCTGTTCAGCACCGGCTCCAAGAATCTTGAAGAACTCGTTTTGCTGGTCTTCATATGCGAGAGATTGTTGAAGGTTGTTCAAATGGTCAATACGTGCGAAGTCTTCTTCAGTCAGATCAACGCCGCCTGGAATACCAAGCGTGTTGTAGACTTGACGTGACTGAAGTTTTCCAAGCTCAACATTGATCTGACTGCGCTCGAACCGATCACCAAGATATTGCTTTTTATCGGTGAACCATTGCTCCAACCCGGTGAACGTATCAACGTCATCATGAAACTGAGCAGCATTATCATAGTTGTTCAGGAAAGCACTTGTAACACCAAAGTCACGAGACACTTCATCAAGACGCATCTGATCGAACTTCAGTTGATTCTCAAAGTCTTTTTGAGATGGTTGGACAATTTGAGGTGTGGTGTTAAATTGTTTAGCAACCTTAGATGTGTTTGCATAAGCATCTGGATCTTCTTTCGTCGCTTCACGCATCACAGGTTCAATCTCATTACCAGGGAGACTATCACTCAGACCGTTGAATATACTTGTCTCAGGTTTCTCAGTTGAGAGTGCTTGCAAAGGTTGATCAACAGTTGTATCGATCAACTCATCTTTAACTTCATCACCAAGACCAGTAAATATACTCATTCGATCAACCCTCTATCCTTCGCAGATTTGTAGATGAAAAACATGTTCTCAGGTGTTACCGGTTTACTCGTTCTTCTGAGTTCATCAGCAATTGCAGGAAGATGTTCAGCAGGTATCTTCTTGATAGTTGCGTCATTATCGTCGAACCACAATGGTTTTTCAATGACGAACTTACTTGCAGCACGAGCTAACAACTCTTCATATTGCTGCATCGACTGAACGTTCTCGACCGCCGCTTGATCACCGACGAACTTTGAGAACGCATTGATCTGTTCTGGATCAGGCTTCTTACCATATATCTGTTTGATCGTTGAATTGAGTGCTGTTGATTTAGTCCGTCCGAACTTATCTTCTTCGTTCTCCTGACCTTCAACAGCTCTGCGTCTGCGTTCGATGTATGACGAATAATCTTTTGTGTTGAGAAGGTTGACATAATCAGAAGGTTTAGTTGTGATCAATTGTTCAGATGTCATACCAAGAAGGTTATTCTTCGTTGATTCATCAGTTACCACGAGTTCACGCTTCATTCTACGTGACTCAACGGATCTCAAGCTCTCACGTTCAGATGGTGATAGTGACTCCATCAACGCTGGATTCTGAATTTCAAGATCAGCATAACTCTGACCTTGTTCAATCTTCAATGCAGCGTCATTAAACATCTCTTCAGTAACTTGGTTCCTGGCTTTCTCATCACGAGTGAACATATTACCGAGTTGAGTTTCAACTGACTTACGTTGATCTTTATCCTCAATCTGACGTGCTTCTTTAAGCATCTCGTTCAACGGTTTCACCGGATTATAAATGTCAGCTACATGACCAGCAACAGCCTGTTTATCTCGTGCTGCTGTGATCGATTTGTCAGCCGCAACTCTATCGGTGTCATTCGCTAACAACTTGTCATACTGTTCGCGCAATGACTCAGCAGTGTCGTAGTCTTTGCGAGACAATGCCCCATCGATGGCCGATTTCACCACCGCAGACCGAGCGTTCACCAGCGCGATCTTTGGATCAGTACCTGTGATATTAGCAGCATCGTGAACAGCAAGTTCAGCAGATGTAATCTGAATCTTCAGTCTTTCAGGATCATTGTAATAAAGGTTTGCATTGTTGACGCTGGTGTCAAGTTCCGCTTTAGCATTTCCCAGATCCCAAACACGTTGACCTTTGTTTGAATGTGTGAGCATCCCTTGTTGATCTCGAACAATACGAGCATTCGCAGCAGCATCAAAGATTCCAGCAATACGAGGGTTTTCAAAAGAATCACGATAACGCTTCAGAGTTTCATCAAGTTTCTTCTGAGCAGGTTCCAAACCATCAACAGCATTACGACCTTGAGTGTTGTAGTAACCATTATCAGGGTTGAACAGGATCTCGTTCTTCTCTTGTTCAAATGATTGTAACGCTGAATTAGCTTCAGCTTTTTCTTGCTTATCACGCATTTTAAACAGATCTTGACCGACACCTTCAACGGCTTGACCAAGTGCTCTCGTTCCTGAACTGATATCAACAGAACGTGCTAACGGTTGACTGACGACCTGTTGTTGGACTGTTGGTCCTGAGACTGCTGGGATTTGAGGCATAATGATTACCCGTTACCTTGACCGAGTGAATACCATTTCGAGTCAACTGATCCAATATTGCTCTGTGTTCCGAGTCGTCCAGCGGTACTGAACACGGTGGAGAGTGCGCCCGTTGTCGCTTGAGTCTCACCCGCCGCACCCGCCGCGCGACGAAGTTTAGCAGACTCACGTAAAGCAGCCGCTTCATCTTCCGCTGTCTCTCTGATCCTGAGTGCGTTAATTTCACCGATCAGTTCAGTGTCCTCAGTTAGATCAAGAGCAGTTCCAAAGTCAACTTGTGCTCCTCTTGCTGCTGCTGCTGCACGTTGGGATGAGACGAGCTGTTGAGCCTTTGTACGTTCTTCAGTTTCAGCAACAATCGCTTTGTTCTCAATTGATGTCGCTCGGTTCTCTTCAACACCGGCATTATACTCAGCAACACCACGGTCGTAACTGGCTTGGTCCATCTGCGCTTTTGCTGAACCAACTGCTCCAACAGCACTGACAATATAAGGAATTGCGGCATAACACATAGTTATCTCTCCATGTGGAAACGCATGAAATACTCACCTGTATTTGGAAATCTGATTGGTTCGTCCATCTTGAATCCTATCCTTTTGAGCCAACGAACACTGACATGATTCTTTACATGAACGTAGTTCTCAAGTATTTTATACTGTTCTAACCATATTTCCAACAATTTACTAGCATCTGTCATAAATACTTTTCGGTGTTTCAATGCTTCGTCTGATCCAAGTAACCAAGGAAGACCAGTATCTGACATCAGAAATTTAGGACAAGCACCACAAATCAACAATGGTCCATCTTGTGAGTCCAATGTAAAACACTGACTCGTCTTGTTAACCGAGAGAGTCAACGCTTCAAGTGGACTGTCATGACCGAACGCTTTTATTTCATCTCTGTCAGCTTGTCGCATGTTCTCAGCAACGAACACAACATCAGAATCAATAGTCTCTTTCCACCAAACATCAGCCGCCAATGTCAAACTCCGGTGTAATAGCAAGTATGGTCATTGGTAGTGGATCGAGTTGACGAACTAGAACCTTACCGTCGTCGTTCCAATCAGGTTGGATGTTCACACGTTCCTCGAATGTCTTGAGAGCAATGGTGTCATATCCGTCTGAGTCGAACCGTGGTTTAATCTCAATCAAATTGTCAGCATCAGGACCAACCCAACCGCCGCGACTGTTGAGCACTCTGATTGATACCTCTGATACGTTCTTCTTTCGTCCTTGCATTGTCTGTTCGCTGCTATCAATACCAAGTGTTTCAACATCAGAGATATACCCAAGACCAACGTGAATAACACTTGCCTCTCTTGGTATTGTAATTGAACCAAGATTAACTGTCAGACCTCTAACAACATTTCCATCAGCCAATGCAACGACTTCTTCACCTTCGAGGTGATCAATACCTGACACCACAGTCACTGGTACACCGTCATAACTCAAACCAGAGTCAATGAAGAACGCATTTTCAGCTAGATCTGAGTATCGTTTTTCCATTCGCTCAATGTATCTAACATCTGAACCGTTGATGTTTCTCTTGACAACAAAGTAAGCAGCATCTTCTTCACCCTCAGATATCACAGCAACAGATTCAAACTGACCGTTAGTCTCGTGTCTATGCCACGCCCAAACTTGATGCTCTTTCTGATAGGTTAAACCCAACAGAGCACCGTCACTCATGACACACCAGAGCACACCATAAGGTTCTTGAGCATATGCCATATCAACGACTTCACGACCCCTGAAGAGGTGTTCAGCCATTATGGATAAATCGGTTCCTTTGTACCGAGCACCTTCAATTGAGTAATTTAGATCTCTGATTCTGGTCCCTTTATCCTGAACAAACAGAACTGAATCATCAACAATCGCCGGTCTGACTTTACTTACACCATACTTGCCTTGAGGTTTTGCACCAATAGTACTTGGAGTCAGAACAAAATCCTGTCCTTCTGTGACTCGGAATGGTCTACCTGAAGTCAGCAACATCAAGTCTTCAAGACCGATGATATGACGAATCTCATTGACCTGACGACTACTCACGACATACTCAATTGCGTCATCATCTCGCGCCGGTGTGGATGATCTTAATGAGTCAAAGACACCGATCTGACTAGCGAGGACGATCTGAGGATTGTTGTCAGTGTTTGCAAACAATCTACGTTGCTGATAATAACCAACAGCACCAGGGTAATTGTTCACAGAACTTATCGGTGTACTTTCATCAGGTGGAGAGAACGTTGTATCCGGAAGGATATTATAATCTTCGAAAACGGAAAATTTGGATTGACCAATGAATCCGAAAAATCCAGTCCCTGTGGTCGTATCTTTGTATATGTTATAATGATCTGCACCGACTACATCAGCCCAATCGACCTGCACTCCTGCTGTCAATGACAATGATGGAGTTGTGATCGAGTTGGTTGGAGATGCAAGAGATTCACGACCGTCAGCGTCAACTGCTGTGACGACATAATCATAAGTTTTGTTATAAGTTCCCGCGCCAGTTCCAACGGCGGTTAGAGTTAATGCACCCGGGGGTGATACTTGAGATGTAAAGTCAATAATAGTCAGAGTCCAAGCATCATGATCTGTTCGTGTTAAGTCACGAGCAGCGTAATTCCTGTGACAAATTGTCATGGTGTCTGCTGATTGAGTGAAGTTCAGATCGAACAGATCAGCTTCAAGATATGGTGTGACGATCTCATAAATTGCTGGACCACCGCCTGCAAGAACATAACCTCCATCTTTGATAACACGCATTATCTGATCACCGAACTCCAACACATACGTCTGTTCAGTGTTAAATTCAAAAGGAATAGATCTTGTTCGTTTCGTTGAGTCTTTCACTTCACCGATGAAACGCAACCCCGGTCTGTTATCTACGCCGCCTTGAGCTTGAACGATGAAGTTAGAACAAGTCGTTAAACCTGTTGCATAACGTTGCAGGTCTGCACGTTGGTGAAGACTTGGTTGCAACTCACCGGATGAGAAACTTCTGATCGTTTCTTTCATTATCGCCTCGCTCTTACGAGTGCTGGTTCTCTTCGTGCAGGTTGTCGTTGTTCGTTCATCTCAGCAGACACAGCAGCAGACATTGTTGAGGTATACATACTCAGACTGTCCGATCTCATTTTGCTACCAATCTCAACACCTGAAATCGGAACAGCGATGAGTGAACCAAGATAAAACGAAAAAGCTGTGATGAATTGTGCGTCAAACAGAGTGGTTAGTTCGACGTTCTTCGTGTAGATTGCATATGCTTCAGGAACATCTGTGACGATGATCTTATTGTCACCGTCGTTGTGGATCTCATATGGTTGGCTGAGTTCCGGTTCAATATAGTCATTGTAGTGAACTCGTGGTCGGTCGAACGTGTCCACAGGAGTTTTGAACGCATAATCCCCCGTGACTGTCCGAAGGTTCAGACAATCGCCGGGGTATTGATACGCATAAATCCAATGAAGAGGTTCTTCTGTCCTAAGTTGAAGGGCTACAACTTTCTTTGCAAATTGCCACGGTGAATCACGGAGCACGAATCTACGAGCAATGTCATAGTGAAGATTACATTGCTGTGCTTCTCTACTTGGTTCCGTGAGAGAGTTGATACTTTTACCACGAATTGCAGCAAGAGCCATGTTACAGATTTCAACTTTACTGGACATAAAGACCTCTCAATTCCTAAAAGGTTTCAACCCCGTCTTCTCCACCAAGAAAATCAGAAGAATCAGCGTTTGGTTCTGTTACTGAACTCGCTGCTTCTCCTTTCTGTTTCTTGGTTTTTGTTTCAACTTTCATTAATTCCAACCATGACGGAATCTCTTTAGTTGGAATCGGTTTCGCAGTAACCACAGGATCATGACGACCACCTGGAACACGAAGCACTCCACCGAAGAAACCAGTTTCTTTAACCTTATATTTAGGCATCGCACACCTCTTTGAAAGACGGAGCAGGTGTTAACCTGCTCCTGAGAAATTAAGCACCTGTGACGTTGGTCTGGTTGCCTTTGGTGATCCCGGCAGTAACAGCACCTGCTGTCATCGGTCCGGTGGCGACTACATACTCAATACCGAGATAACGCTCAGTGATACCGTTCGGCAGCACTTGAATCGGAATCTGATAACCAGCGACCAGATCAGCAACAGCAATAGGACCAACAGTCGCAACAGTCGTACCGAGCGCAGTTGTTGCACCAGTTGAAATATTGACGGTCAACGTAGCAGCACCTGCCGCTGTCATTGCTGTGGTCACTTGGACCAAGAAACAAATAGGATTACCTTTACCAATGTCACCGTTCAGAGCAGCAGCAGCATCGTAAGGAGTCCCACGGACACCAAGGTCAATGACGTTGGTGGAATCAGCAGAAACGGTGATCGCCTGATCATCGCTAAATAGTTGTTGTGCAGAAAAAATCATAACCTTCTCCTATATTTGGGTTAAACCGGGATCGTTTGACCCCGGCTCAAAATTACTTAGGAAACGACCGCTTCAGTGTTGATGATAGCGTCAGTCTCACGAATCGGAATACCGCGATAAGTCATTACTTCCTTACCTTCGATCTCCATTGGCTTCAGACGAACAAAGCTGTCCGACGCACCGGCGTTGGTGGCGAGTGCATCAAGAGCTTCAAGAACGTCACGGTTACAGTAAATAGCCAAGTTACCACCAGCGACACGACGATTCTGAAGCTGATAATATGCTTTACGCATGAAATCGTAAAGAGCCACGCTACCTGCTGCCATATCGCTAACATCGATATTAGCGATACGGGAAACATAACGCCAGTCTTTGACAGCCAGACCGAGTTGCCAAGTGAACAACTCTTCCTCGACATAATAAGGATTACCATTGCCATCAAGAACACGCTGCTCACCTTTATCATCACGCTTGATTCCGGCTTGAGTCCCTTCAGGATAAAGAAGATGACACTGATTGTCACCCCAGGTTACGAACCAAATTGAAGTATTGTCAGCACCGGCTCCACCGGCAGAGATGATCTGATTACCATTTGAAGCAGACAGATCGTTGAAACGTGGAGCAAGACCCATGAACTGCTCGGGATCTGATGCAGTGTTACCATAGAACAAACGGGTTGCAGCTTCTTGGTTCATTGCTTCGAGGAAAGACATTGCTTCACCAAGACGCAAAGCACCAGGGTTCTTTGAAATGTCGAGCAGTCGTTTATCAACGGTGCTCAGACCTTCAACGAAACCGGTGGTATCCTCGACCTGTGCTTTGGTCGATTTACTTTGATTGATACCTTGATACAGTTTACCCCATGTGACCGAAGGTAGACCTGTTCGAACGGTGTGCAGATGCTTCGTTCCCTGGTTACACTCCATCGCAAGAGCATCATCCAGAACGGGGTTCATTTCTGCCAGCATTTCAATAACATCAACAATGTTACCGCTGGCATCAGTTTGTTTGTAAACGTCGATCAGATCGACAAATTTTGCACCGAGAGTTGCCATAATTTAATCTCCTCTGTTAATTGTTTGGATATAACCTTGAAATTCTATCAGTATTCGAATCCACCTTACCTGTTGAACTGGAAGGATCGTCCTCTTTAATTGTTTGACCAATCTTTAAGAATCCACGAATGATCTCAGGATGAGAACCAAGACCGGAATCAATCAGCAATGTTTTAACTTCATCACTGAAATAAGCGTCCATTCCTTTCTTTGCAATTCCCACACTTTCCTCAAACTTATCACCACCGTACTCTTTGTCGTACTTTGCGGCAGTTTCCCATTCGTTGATTTGAGTTGTGAGGTTATCAAACTGCTCTTGCGCTCGACCTTTTTCGAGTTCACTGTAAGCGGAAATAACCTCCTGTGCTTGAGCTTGTGTCATATTCGCTTTTTTGAATATCGGGTCCACAATATCAAGAAGACTCTGATTCATCTCCATTCCTTCAGGAATTTCAAAGTCAGAGTATTGTTCAGGTGCAATCTGTTCTCCTGGATCAGTTGAACCAGCAGCAGGATCGCCGTTACCAGCATCAGCACCACCTTGATCAGAGGTTGACTGATCGTTGACATTTTGATCATCTACGCCGTTCCCTGCGTTCTGATCATCCCCTTGACCTGATGTATCGGTTCCGTCCGGTACATTAGTATCTTCAACTGTCATCACTGTTCTCCTTCAACATAAGTTGATATGATTCAGGCGCATTTTTGATTATCTCAAGGAGAAGTTGTAACCCTTGATTACGCCCACCTTCATTGAAAAATGTTGTATTCGTTTGACCGGTACTCGAACATTTGTAAATACCAGATCGCTCAATCACTTTACACAAGAGTCTTCGACCCTGTATTGTAGCCATAACATCACGAACGTCTTGAGCTTCTTGAAGTTGAAGACGTTTCAAATCTTCTTGAGATAATCCACCACTCATCCGCTTAATCCCATCTGTTGCATGATATTACTTAACCCGGTGTCAGCGTTCGGATCGATCTCTGACAATGTCTTTGCATCACCCGCTAATTGAGATGCAGAATCAACGGCTTGTTGTTGCTGTGCTTGTTGCTGTTCAGCTATAACAGCCTGATTATACTCATCAGAAGTTGCAACGATATCAGGAGATACACCCGTCGCTTCAGCATAGTCATCAATCATTTTCTCCGGTTTGAGTTTATGACGTGCTTCAGGCCAAATACTTGTTAATTCAGCAACGAACCCAGCAGTCTGGTCAATAGCGTTCGTTGCAACCATCCGTTGAGCCTGTGCTAATATTGAGATGTATTCAACTTTGATTTGCTTCTCTGACAGGACTTCAGGGGTTTCACCAAAGATTCCTGCTCTCATTCCGATATTGAACACACGGTCGATCAACGGATCTAGCAACTCGTTGTGAAGACGTTCAAGCACTGGACCAAGCATCAGCAGCTTCTCTTCATGACGTTCTGCAATCTCTCGTGCTGTGATCTGTCGTCTATCAGAATTGGCAAGCATGAGAAACAGATCAACATAGAATGCTTTATCTATCCTGTTAGTCACTCGCTCGATATCTGTTGCATGATCACCAATCTTAGGATCAAACTGATACACAGGTCTGAGTCCATTATTTGCACTTACCGCATCAACGAAGCTCACTTCACCGGCTAAGAATCCTTTTGCTACGACATTTCTCAATGATGTTGGTGCTACCATATGAGGATTGTTACGCTTCTCAATACCTTCATACAATTGAGTTTCAGAGAGTTGCAGGGCTTTCGTATCACCGATTGCTTCAGTACCAGGACAGTCAGTCCCATAGATATCTTCGCCTGTAACCTCCCAACGAGGATTCAGAGTAGCTAATTCGTCGAACCCACTTTCTCTGAGAAACTTATCGTCGTTCGTCGGTGCTGCTTTTTCAAAGTAAATGCTTCTAAACTTCTTATGTTTCGCCATTGGACTTTGGTGATCACGATTATCATTCGGTTCAATGATATGACAAACATCGATCCACGCTTCAGTGTTACCACTGTCCCATTGTTTCTGAACAGTCAACGAACAATTGTTATAATCGAACTCACTGACCAACTGACTGACTGTCATCTGGTACTCACGCGCCCACGTATCAACCTCATCCTTACCATTGAGTGCAATAAAGTAGCTGCCAATGGTGTAAGGTTTACACCGGATCACGTTATCGAAGTTTTCAAACACTCCCATTGATGCGGTGCCGAAAACACCAAGCTCTTGATACACAGCATGAAGTGATCGATATGTGTTTGATTGATTGAAGATCTCACGCATAACTCGTTCAACCATCAACAACCAACGCTTAACATCGGGGTTGTCCATCAGTGCTGTGTCAGACATTCCGAGCTTGAACCAAGGACGTGCAGGAGATGTGATTCCTGCCATCATACCGGATGCAAGAGTTCTGACCGCTAGACGACAAGCATTATTAATCTGTTTGGTATTTCTTCGTTGACCTTTGTTTCGATCTGAGACAAGGAATCGTCCTCGATGAGCAAGACAATAATCAGATAACTCTTCCCATTCAGGAATAAATGATGATCGCTCTGATCGAAGCAATTCTATTCGCTTCAGATAACTCTGCTTTCGAGTTATTGATCGAACTGCTTTGTGAGAATCAGCCATCTATCAACCTCCGAGTAAGGTCTTACGTTGAGTTGTTGCTTGTGCTGTCAAACCACGAGGACCGGTCAACAGAGTACCGCCAACAGTTGCACCGCGTTGTTTACGACGAAACGACTCAGAAGTGCGTTGTCCTGGTCGTGCTGCTTCAGCAGTCACCGGCGGCGCGCCGGGAGGTGCAGGAGTTTGACCACCACCGAGATTTAAAGGATCTGCTATCTTCTGACCTGTTGGTCCAAGTGCTCCACCGGCGAGTGTGTTTTCATCATTTGATAATACTCCCGCAGGATCATAACCAAGAATAACACCGGGACTCGATGACACTTTCCCGACTCCTTTTAATGGATTACCGCCTGTACACATGATAACCTCCAACTAAGTACATTTCTACTCAACAGCTTAACTTATCTAGCGGACTTCTCAAAGCTTTTTTATTCACTTTCCCTCTCATTGTAAGTATTTCATCACTCTGAGTGAGTATTTTCTTTGGAACATGCTCAGCAAATGTCAATCCAAGTGCATCAGCCCAATCAGGAGAAGCAAGACCGCGTGACTTCATATCCTTCTTTTTCTCCATTACGAGTTGATCTTTATCGTTGTGAGTGTACTCACGGTCAGTCAATTCTTTCTCAAGTTGAGCATTTTCTTTAATCGCTCCACCAGCAAATAACCAGTTACGCATTCGTGACCACATCTCAGCCGTTCTATTGCGATATTGTTTATCATCTGCTGCTGACTCACCGAAACCAACGTCAATGGCGTTATAACCAAGCTGACGCAGACGATCAGCGATAGGTCCACCCATTGCTCCTGAGTCACAGAAGATCACGTCTGGTTGGTGACGATTCAGTACATCAACAACCTTGCTGACGAACTTCATTGAATCGCGGATCTTCTCACCAGGAATTCTATATGCTTTCTCAGACCGCGCATCAAAACCACGACGGAACTGAATCATTGCATTATCTTCGCCACCGCGCGCAGCATCAATACCGCAGATCAACGGGTCGTCTTGGTAGAAACGAGTCTCAATCTTCTGGCAAATATGCACAACATCGTTCGGGATGTATTGCATATCTCCCGCTTTAGGGAATCGACCAAGGACACGAACACGGAAGAAGTCGGAGTCTTCACCCCAATCTTGCCGCCATGTTTCAATCTGTTTCTTGTTCGTCATCTTCGCACTGCGAGAGTCAATCTGTTTCGTGATCCATCGGTGTTTCTGTCCGTGAAATATCTCATGGAACTTACCACTGTTACGGGTAGGGTTCCCGAATACAAAGTGCATCGGTTCACCGTCAGTCTTACCACCTTCAGCAACCTCGTATATCTTGTCTGGTACAGCAGATCCTTCATCGAACAGATACCAGGGTGTAGAGTTAGCACAATGCAGACCGGCGAACGACTCGCTGTTCTCTTCGCGGCACGTTTGAGCGTCAACACGCCATGTCTCAGAATGACCGTGACGATAGATCGACATGTTACCGCGGCCGTTGTTATACTCAAACCAATGACCAGTGACACACATTTTGCGCCATTTACCCAACTCACCCCATGTCTTTGTTCGCAGTTGGTCAGATGTATTCGCAGTGACAACACCTTTAGAATGTGCTCGTGTTGACATAATGAACAGTATGATCCAAGCTGATACCGCTGACTTACCAATACCATGACCGGATGCAATACCGAACTGAATAGGAGCACAAGGAGTGAACCCGTCAAAGGATCTGATCTTAATCTGACGACCCCACTCTTCAAGAAACTCTACTTGCCAATTATCAGGACCGTTAAAATCTTCAAGTTGTGTTCCTTCTTCACCCCACGGAAACGCCCACAACACCCACCCCAAAGGATCATCATAATAATGAGCACAGTCTGATGCTATCTCTGCATCAATATTCGTTATGCGTTTGACTGCTACACTCATCTGGGAGCCTTTTCAATGAGTTGTTGGACCACTACCACCATGTTTGTGAGAATATCCCACAGCGAATGAATCACAGCAATAATGATACCTGTTACAATCGACACCTGGACCTTCCCGAACTTCGCATCTTTCGCATCAGGTTTTCCCGCTGTAGAGTGTCTCGGTGTTAATATATGAGCATTCAATCGAACCTCTTCTTCACGAAACAATTTGAACAGGTTGCGAACGTCATCTTCATTCTTGACCACCTTCTCATTCACAGCAATAATCTGTTCATGGTGTCTAGTCAGTTCAACAATAGCATCAACCAACTTTTCAGCAGTCTTCTTAGAGTCAACCATGTGTCCCTCAATTCGCTTAATTGCCGCTTCTTGATGGAGTAGGATTGAACGTTGTTCAAGAATCGCTGTCTCCTGGCTACATGGTTCTCCCATGATGATGATGTCTCCTGGTTTATTTAGCGCCTTTGATAACTTTTATATAATCATTGATCGAGTGATCTGTGAATTTATCACCGAAATTGAAACTGGTCATGTTATGGTAAATCTCTTTTATATAACCTAAGAAAAATGGTTTCTTCCCTATGGTACCATTGCGATTGTAATACACTAGATTCTTCGTGTGTCTCCATCTCAACAACGTTGGTACTCTCGTCACGATATCATTGTTATTGACAACCCGGTGAGATACACCGCTGAGAAGATTATCATATTTTTTTACAAACTTGGACCCACCGGAACGAGGACAACCAAATGTGTAAACTTCATCGACATTGAACTCTAAACATTTAAGATCAAAGGCGCATAATTGTGCCAATGCTGCACCTAATGAGTGTCCTGTAACGCTTATATAGTTGATGTCGTTACTTCTACATCTTGATAGAATAGAGCAACGAACATCGGTATAAGCATCCTTGAACCCTTTGTGTACGGGTACATCGTTGAAATTCTCTTTTCTTATATCCAAATCAGATAACCAATCGTGGATACTGTCCGACTCTGTGCCACGGAAAGCTATATATAACCTGTCAAGTTCCTGCCTGATAAGAACCTGTGTATCTCCTATTGATATGACACCATGGGTATCATCATATGACTCACAACAAAGTTCTGCCAGTTTCAGAGATGTATCCTTGCAATATGACACGATCAAACCTCCACTCTGTTCTTCAACCAACCATAAACAAACTCTTCATCTTTCTCACGTCGTAGTGTTAGATCAATGAGGAAAGCACCTTGTAACACGTTCAACGCTTTGACCAATGCACCGTCATCACGAACTTTTGAATATGCTTTCAATGCCTCAATCGTTGCTGGTCCTATGTTTCCGTCAACCTCAATGTCCTTATAATACTTTTCACGTCGATTGAACGCGTTCAAACAAACCTGTAAGAATGATGACGCTCGACCTTGACCACACAGGACACCAGTATCAACGACTTCTTTCGCAACCGCCGGTGACACTTTCTCAAGATCGTCACCCATAACAGAATCCCAATAACGAGTGCTGTATATCCTGAAAGCAAGTTCGACCGGCATGTCTTTCATCATGCCCATATATCCTGCTGCTCGTGCCACGGGTCGAGTTACACCGAAGTTTGTCGGACCACCTGAGTCATAAGGATTGTCAACATACCCACCTTCAGCAGCAATAATATCATTGATGATCTTATCCTTGGTCTTGCTCATAAGAACTGATCCTTCTCCGGTTTATTGGTGTTACGTTTGTTTGCTCTTTTACGTCCCGCCATAAGTCGATCTGTTAGATCCTGATCAGTTGTGATCTCGATTCGCTCAGTGAACGCTCGAACGTCAGTGTGTTTACCAATCATGTTAAGTGTCTTCAGTCGATCCAGAATCTTGATATCTTTAACTTGGTATGCTTTGTCCTGACCTTTGTCATAACGATCATCGATCTTAATACTGGTTGTCATCTTACGCCATGTTTCAGGCCATTCATGAACAGGTTTCAGATCATTCGTACCGGGGGTAAAGATGTCAGCCACATCAGCATTAAACATCTTATCAAGTTGCAACAACACCCAATCCGCATCAATCTGAGTACGCTCAACACGAGCAGCCATCTGTTCCGCAATCGCCTCTTGAACATCCAACTCACCGAGATACCCTGATCCCGTTGAAGTACCTATCCTAATAGACTTTGACGCAGCAGACACATTGAAATTGTGTTTCATGTATTCCAACACGAACATGCGTTTCTGCGGTGCTAGTATGTTGAGCTTGTCGTTCATATTTACCTCAACCAGACAGCCACAATAACACCAGCGATAAATGCAGCAGAGTGTGTTGCTTGCCACGGAAGACTTTTAATCCTGCGAATCATTCTATCAAAAAATCCTTCTTTCATTTTGTTCTCCTTTTATTGAAATTTAACACTTCCAGCACCTGTATAATTAACACTTCCAGCACCTGTATAATTAACACTTCCAGCACCTGTGAAACTTGCACCGGAGCAGAGTTGATCACCACCGCTACAATCCTCATCGATACCGTTGCCGCATATTTCTGTTACACCTGGATGGACAGATGCGCTCGAGTCGTCGCAGTCTACCGTTAATGCTGTGAGTTCTGCTGCTGTGTACCACGTTGGGCCGGGGTCGGTTTCTGCGTCTTGATATGTGCCTGGGCTGTATCCGTCTGCGTCCGCGTCTAGGTAGTAGCGGGTTGTTGTTGGTGTGGTTGTTGTATCACCAGCGAGATCTGACAGATACCACTCGATGTTTGTATATCCAGCGTAGTCTCCGCTACTGATAACGGTGTCATCGTCTGCAATGCTTGGATTTGTGCCGTTTGCGGTCTCCCACGTATCGGGCATACCGTCTGAATCGGTGTCTATTGGGTTGTCGTTAGCTGTTGAGTAGGTCGGCCAATCAGAGGGGTAAGATTTATCTCCTGCACCATCTTCCATCTCATTTGTGCCGGCGTCAAAAGAATCAATATATGCAGTATCGACGCTATCACGAATTGGCACAGTTGCCCCCGCGTCAGTTACGATACTTGATGCTAGTGTGCTGGTCATTGTCTCGTATGGCAAAGGCTCAGTCATCGTCCAGCGCGTAGCTTGCTGGTATGCATTAGTCAATAAGACGGACGTATAATTCTCAGACACTAGCCATTGACTATCGCCTATATTTCTGCCTGTGCCGATATTATCCAGAACATAGAATAGTGGCTCCGTACCTGCGGCTGGTTCGTATTCTTGCTGCATGAAAAAATCGGCTCTTGCGCTATCCGGACCCTCCTTCATGTAGTTTGCGATCCAGTTTATATGTGCGTCACCGCCGCCCGAGGGACGTAGTCCACTATGCCAGTTATAAGAGACGTTATTAACGTAGTCTACCAGCATGCTTGTATTGTCTGCGTCAGGGTTTGATATGAGTGGGCTACGATCATAGTTATGAGCTATGTAGTTTTTATATACTGACACCTCCGTATCGTAGTTATTCTTACCGCTAACCATTAATCCCTTACTGTGGTTGCCTGTTCCGAGTTTTGAGTACCACAAGCCCCCAGCAATCATTGAATTCTGGATAGTGACATTCTCAGCACCACCAGTGACCGACATTGTTTCATCAACACCCCAAGTGAAAGAGCAATGGTCGATCATGATGTTGTAAACATCTATACCACCATTCCAGTTCTTTCCCCACACGCTGAAGCTATCCCCGTCACTATCATTGCCGTCGTATCTGTGGCCCCCAGCCCTAAACCGCATGTGCCTAATAATCACATCATGAGTCGCAACGTTAAACTGCTTACCAGATACCGCGATGCCGCCGGGGGACGTCTGCCCTGCAATTGTCACATATGGCTCAGTGACAGTTAAAATCGATGTGAGATCAATATTTCCAGACACATCAAAAACAACAGTTCTCGCTCCAGTAGTTGCAAGAGCCTCCCGCAAACTGCCAGTACCTGAGTCATTAAGATTGGTAACATGGATAACCGCCCCGCCTCTTCCGCCAACCGTGTTCTTTCCGACACCAACAGCCCCAGGGAATGCATCAAGACTAAGAGCAACGGCTGGGACAAGAAGGACAATCGCTAATAATGCTAATTTAAGTCGCATCAGTTATGTCCTCGTCATCAACTTTAATATTGTCGATGTAGTAGGGTGCAGAATTGTCATTATTTATCCGCAGGTTGTCAATTTGATTATCAGTTGTGTCAACTGTGCCTGGTGCTACAGTATCTGTCCATGTTGTACCATCCGTGGATACCCAATATTGATATGATGCGTTTACTGGTCCTGTGTCAGCAGTGTATGCTAATTTAACGTAATAAAACGTATCAGCGGTGGCTGTTATAGTTGTGTCTCCCAAATTAGCACCACCATCTATATCGCCCCAAAAGTGCTGACCTGCATCAAGATTAAGACTAAATATTGGATTTAGTCCTACATCGTAACCAATGACAATGTATGCCGCAGCTGATGGAATTTCTTCAAAACGAATCCTAAAAGTGACATAGGTTGTCGCATTACCAGAAGTAGACGAGAGGTCAATTCTTGCGTTTGCTGTCGTTGCTCCGAGTTCCATTTGATATGTTCCACTAGGCAAACCATTAGTGGAATTAGTCGTTATAGCGGTTGGACTAGTTATGATCAAAGCAGTGTCACAATTGGTACTCAGGCCAGAGCCACAACTAAGAGGCCCGTCAAATGTTTCTTCAAGCTGATATGATACAAAGGCAGTCTTAAAGTCGGCACTAAGAGACTTAGCCGCATCCATCGTAATGCTATAATTAGGTGTCGAACCTGTCACATCCGCGCTATCCGTCCCGCTCCAAGTCAACGTGTCATCACTTCCGGGGTAGCTTGCTGTAATCGGAGTGTCGCCGCTTACCCCTGTAATAGTATGGGGTGATCCTGTCGCTGAGTAAGGTATGCCGCCGATCGTAATTACCCCGTCACCAGTTACGGATGAGGTGAGGGTGTATGTTGCTGGTGGAGGCGTTGGTCCATCGCCAGAATCAGTTAACTGGACATACCAAATGTTACCGCCTGTTGTATTGATGTAATTCATGCGCCCAGTTGCAGGATCAAACGCCCACTGTCCATCTTCTTCAAGATCAGCAACGGCCATTTCAGGCCCGATAACTGTTGAGCCAAACTCCCACGAACCAGTGATTGTCTGGTCGCTTAAACCATCAATTCCACCGATGGTAGGATGCCCCTGGTCAGATCCAGCGAAACACGGACTAAACGAAAACAGGATAAATATCAGTGTGATTAGATATCTCATTGATTACCCCTCACCGACACAACAAACCCAGATGTCGTTCCTGCTTCAGTCTTTGTCACTGTGATCTTAGCTCGTGGAGCCATGATGCGACTGAACGGTGTGGTGTCTGTCCCTCCACCGTTCGCAATGACTGTAGCTGTTGGTGTCGGTCCTAACAGAGTATCGTCAGTATCAGATAATACAGGAGTGATGGATACCGTTGACCCTTTATCCGTTATCGTGTGGACAAATACATCGTTGATGTATTGAGTGTTGACGATATTCGTGTACGTCGGTACAGCATCTGTCAACTCGACATCAGTAAAATCAAGTTGCACAGATCCTTTGATATCCATTGCAAACGACGTTGAAGCAACCAACAAAATAACTAACAATATTTTCTTCATTTTATACTCCTGGATGAACGTAATAATCCAACTCGACGTTTATATTGTTGTCTGTCGTAACTTGATTTGTGACTCGCAGAAGATAAGTTGTGTTGTTCTTCAATATGATTTCATTCTCACGTCCTGCTGATCCACCGACTGCACGACCTGAACCGATGATCTTTGGGTATAATCTTGCACCATCATTGGTGATTGTTGGTCCTTCATAAATGGGAAGATAATCAACAAGGGTACTGTTACGATTACGATTGAACACACTTTGGATCGTTCCATTTGCTGACACAATTGTATCTTCGAAGAATTCAACCAATGCTTCTGATTGTGAGTCAACCATACCTTTCAGATGATATAATTTTTGTGCTTGTCCTGTCCCTGGTTCATCAGGAACAACAATAAGAACGTCCAGTACTCCACCGTTACCAAGGGTTTCGACTAATGCCATTTCATAACTATCACCGCAATGAATTTCATGATGTGCTGAGTCGATGACAATAGGTGAACCTTGAAACAAGTTATCACCGAGCATTCTTGCCACTTCACCAAACTCATCAATCAAATATGGTGATACCATTAAACGTTGGTTAGTATCATCACTGATCTGATTCTCCAACTCTTCAAGACTTACCTTTGCATTACCTGATTGTGTTCCCTGTTGAAAGATAACAGTACCATCAGGCTTTTGAAGTCTTTGAAACGTTGCGGTTTCTGTAGCCTTAGATATAGTTATGTTCGAAACGCAGATAGGGTCTACCGTGTGAAACTCTAACTCAATAGCATTGACTCGTTGAGGTTCGAAAGGATAATCTTTGCTTGTCTCTTTCGTTGAGTCACCGCTGTCATCAACAACTGTTCTGACTGTGTCACCGCTGCCTATTAATTTGACAAGTACATTACTGAAGGTCTCACCAACATGATCAGCACAACCCAGTCCAACTTGAGATGAGAATATAGTGCGATTGAAGTGAATCCTCAGTATTTTTGGATTGTCTGTTGTGGTGTTACGAATAGCTGTGTGGAGGTTGGTGAAGGGGATACATGCGAGAGGTTCACCAGCACTATCAGCGTCGATCCAATCTGTCGTTATGCTCTCGTCCTGCCATACGTCCTTACAATAGACGCTGTCACCATCTGTCGGTAGTGGATTCTGAACATCAACAGGTCCAGCGCTTGTCTCCACCGAGACAGGTAACGAACCATCTTCATTGATACGAAGTACGCGACCCAGCGAGTCAACGATCCTTCTAAACGGTGATTTTGCTATCAAGCTCATACCGAAACCCTCACATATCTGAAATCACTGAGATTCTATCAGTCCTCCAAACGTAAGTCTATAGTTTCTTTAGTACTTTCTCAAATATGTTTCTGTTCAATCTGGTGCTAATAAAACTCAGCAATTTTGATAATATTAGTTGGTGCTAACCAGTGAATTGAATAATTCTATATACTTAACTCACTTCTGCTCATTTCAGAGACATATTTTTCGAACGGACTCTAGTCGAGAGTGATTTCAAGTACTTACAAGTTTCTGCTCATTTCAGAGACAGTGACATTTCGGTTAGACACAGCTCATCAAATCTATAAGTTATTGAAGTCGTTAGGTTAATCGAATCATTAGAACTACGGTACTCTACTAGGGGTATTTTCGACAGGAGAAAGTGGGTTCACCTGTCGAAAGAGCTTTCGTTGGGGGGGG
>Ga0193953_1000458_pt1 | contig 22185 bp, 20 predicted proteins | sample BB_4_MG_FD_140325 | JGI IMG/M metagenome (GOLD analysis project Ga0193953, IMG submission 140325) | Microbial mat bacterial communities from the Broadkill River, Lewes, Delaware, United States - BB_4_MG | ecosystem: Environmental > Aquatic > Freshwater > River > Microbial mats | place: USA... | reverse complement strand
AATTGCATGGCACTAATTTTTGGGGCTCCTGTCATAGATCCCATGGGAAAAGTTGCTTTAATGGCATCCACCCAATGATAATCCGCCGGTAGCTGAGCCGAAATAGTCGATATCATTTGGTGCACTTGCCGAAAAGAATAGATGCCACATAACTCTTCTGGCTGAACAGAGCCACGTGTCGCCATGCGTGATAAATCATTGCGCACCAAATCCGCAATCATAATATTTTCAGCCTGCTCTTTTTCTGAGTTCTGTAAATATGCTTTATTGGCACTATCTATAATGGGATTCTTATCCCGAGGTGAAGTACCTTTGATGGGTTGAGAAATGACTTTGGTTCCACACTTTTTCAGGTAGCGTTCCGGAGACGCACACATCAAAAATTTATCGTGCAATTTCATGTATGCAGAAAAAGGCGTTGGAGAAATCTCTTTTAAGCGTTGATATACCAATTGAGGAGAAAGGTGCACCTCTTGTGCGAAGAACTCCATGCAATAATTCAATTCATAAATATCTCCCCGCTGAATGTGCCACAATACTTTTTCAATGGCCTCCAGATATTCTTTATGCGAAACCTGATGATTCAATTTCACATCCGGTATATCATATTCTGTCTCCTCAAGCTGATCAATATCCGCTAAATATGCCTGCACAGATTCTTCCGAATCGGTATCTTCTAAAAATCCGACCTCCCACTTTCCGTCGTAATTAACAACTAAATAACGCGGTACAAAAAAGTACAATTCCGGTAATTCAATGCGATCTGGATGTGTACTCTCCAAATCTTCCAACTGGTTTTTCACATCATAAGAGAGATAGCCTAATAACCAATCTTTCTGATTATCATGAAAGGTTTGTAATTGGGAAAGATCTCCGGAAAAATCAGCATAATTTTCCAATCCTGCGATAAATTCGTAGTTCTTTGCGGATGGCATAAAATTAGGAACATTGAAATGATTTCCATCCAAAACCACACCTACTCCACAATTATGAGAGGCAATACACAACTGTCGCTTCAGTCGTTCCCCATCTGTGGGATATATTTGAATAAACCTGCGCATCCTGCAAAAGTAGTAATTATTTGAAGATAGATTTCAGAATATTCGGCAGGTTAAAATATAAAAAAGGCACCCTTAACAGAGTGCCTTAAGCAATGGAATTATCTCAAATTATTTTTTTCCTAAATAATCAGCAATACCTTCCTGAGTTGGTGTTAATCCTTCGTCACCCTTGTGCCAATCAGCCGGGCAAACCTCACCATTTTGTTCGAAGAACTGCAGTGCATCCACAATGCGAATCGCCTCATCAATGCTTCTGCCTAAAGGCATATCATTCACTACCTGGTGACGTACCGTTCCTTCTTTATCGATCAGGAACAATCCACGGTAAGCCATCGGCGTTCCTTTGAAAACAATTTGCCCCTCGTCAGTATAATCGTATTCACCCGCCAAAACATCAAAGTTTTCAGAAATGGTCATGCTGCTATCCGCTACTAAAGGATACTTCACACCTTTAATTCCACCTTCTTTTTTCTCTGTTTGTAACCACTTCCAGTGTGAGAATTCTGAATCAACAGACACACCTACTACTTGAACATCGCGGCTTTCGAACTCAGCAATTTTATCTTGGAAGGCAATAATTTCAGTTGGACACACAAACGTAAAGTCGGCAGGATAGAAGTAAAGAATCACATTTTTCTTACCCACATATTGGTCTAAAGAAAAATTCTCTACCATTTCACCACCGTTAACTACTGCTTTGGCACTGAACGAAGGTGCTTTTTTTCCTACTAATACAGCCATAATTTTATTTTTTATACGTTAAACTTATTTCTTATTTATAGTGACAAAATAAACGATTTCATTTTAATTACGCAAATTGGGAATTAAATTACTTAAATATTGTTTTATCCTCCCAAAATACTCATTCAATGCACCTTAACCCTAAACATCTTATGATTCCACTTAAGGCATCACTTTTTTTAACAAACATTAAGGCTAAAATACGTGGATACCGCGTTTAAATAAGAAAAGGAAAGATTAAACAATCTTTCCTTTCTGATCATTTCACTTATCAAACAATCCTTAATAACAGATGTTCAAAGAAGTGATTATTTTTTTGCGACTAATTCCGAAATTTTAAGAATAACCTGTACAGCCTTTTCCATACTTTGAACCGGCACAAATTCATAACGGCCATGAAAATTATGCCCACCGGCAAATATATTGGGTGTTGGTAATCCCATAAAGGACAAACGAGCACCATCTGTCCCTCCCCGAATAGGTTTAACAATAGGGGTAATGCCAACTTCCTTCATCGCATTTTCAGCATAATCTACCACATACATCACTGGTTCAATTTTCTCTCGCATGTTGTAGTATTGGTCCTTCAACTCTAAAACAGCTGTTCCTTCACCATACTCGGCATTTATTTTACGAATCAGGTGCTGCATCTCCACTTTTCGATCTTCGAAACGATCCCGTTTAAAATCCCGAACTATGTATTGCATTTCACTTTTTTCTACATCCCCCGTGAATGACATCAAATGGTAAAATCCTTCATACCCGTCTGTATGTTCAGGGGTCTCGTGACGAGGTAACATGGAGACAATCTGATTGGCAATCCGCATGGAGTTACGCATTTTATGCTTCGCATATCCCGGATGTACATTACGTCCTAAAACAGTAATTTTGGCCAATGCTGCATTGAAGTTTTCAAATTCCAATTCACCCAATTCAGAGCCATCCATCGTGTAGGCAAATTCTGCACCAAATTTTTCCACATTAAAATGGTCAGCTCCAGCACCAATTTCTTCATCAGGCGTAAAACCAATGCGTATTTTACCATGCTTAATCTCCGGATGGGCAATCAGATATTCCATGGCTGTGACAATTTCTGCCACACCTGCCTTATCATCAGCTCCTAATAAAGTGGTTCCATCGGTAACGATTAAATCTTGTCCTTTATATTGCTTGACCTCCGGAAAATCCTTCGTCTTCAGTACGATATTCTCTGCATCATTCAATACAATATCTTCCCCCTGGTAATTGGATACAATGCGCGGCTTCACATGTTTACCTGAAAAATCAGGACTCGTATCCATATGCGCCACAAATCCAACAACCGGCACATCTACTTCCACATTAGAAGGTAATGTAGCCATCACGTACCCGTTTTCATCCAGGTTCACCTCTACCAATCCAATCGCTTTTAACTCCTCGACTAATTGCTGAGCAAAGAACATTTGTCCAGGTGTTGAGGGGGTTAAGCCTGTTCCGGCATCTGCTTCGGTATCTATTTGAACGTATTTTAAAAACCTATCAACTAAGTTTTGCATATCTCATTATTTATTGTTTTACATCATCTGAATTATACTTAAATCCTAATCGCTTACCCGTTCGCATTTTAGAATTCAAAATCTCCTCACTCATCTCTACCATGGAGATAATTTTAATATCATCATATGGTGGTACCAGTAAGTCAAATTCCAGGGAATACAAAATCGCCACTTCCACAATGCGTTTCCAGCTTTCAGTAGAAATCACTGAGGTACCAAAATGATTTAATCCCATTCCTTTCTGACGCTTTCCCTCTACAAAAAAGTGACCTTCTTTATTAATAAAAACGCGGGCAATTAAATAGCCCAAATCATTGTGTCGATTATAACGAAACGAATCATGTAAAAAATTATAAATATTTATCACCCCACAATAAGAGTTATAAACCTCACTTTTTACATATTCATTCTTCCACACTTCATGTTCCCGATCAAATTCAAACGCATTGGTATGCATTTGAAAAACCAACACATCACCCGCTACTTTTAGTTGCGTCACATATTCACCGCGATCCTCATATTCCAGACTCACACGGTTATCAGTTACTTTCATTCCCGAATGATACTCTTCGGGAATAGATGTCAAAACCTCCCTTAACTGATTGAAACAGATTTTCGTATTTTCATATACATCCTGTTTCACCACTGCTTTGGTTTGCAATAATGAAAGGATTCCTTCTTTTACGGGATTCTTATCCATAATTAAATATTTACGATAACGTTCATCTCCCCCACCTTAGTCCATCTTCTCAAAAAATGATGAATTGCCGTAAATTTAAGATTTTAGAAATAAAAAAAGGGAAACCACTGTCATGGTTTCCCTTTTCATTATGTATAAGTTTTCAATTCTTAGTATGCACGCGCAAATAAAACACGTTTATTGGATGGCTTTCCAGAAACCATACAAACACCTTCTTCTTCCGGTTGATTCAAAGGAATACAGCGAATGGTTGCTTTGGTTTCATTCTTAATCTGCTCCTCTGTTTCCGGTGTCCCATCCCAATGAGCCATGATGAATCCACCCTTTTCATCCAACACTTTCTTGAACTCATCGTAACTATCGACTGAACGCGTACTTTCAGTTCTGAAATCAAGTGCTTTTTTATAAATATTCTCCTGGATTTCACCCAGCAGATTCTCAATGTGATTGTCGATGCCATCAATAGCCACCACTTCTTTGGTTAAGGTATCGCGACGGGCTACTTCCACCGTTCCATTCTCCAAATCGCGAGGTCCAATACCCAAACGAACCGGTACGCCTTTCAATTCGTACTCAGCAAATTTCCAGCCTGGTTTTTTATTTGTATTGTCATCAAACTTCACCTCGTATCCACGGGCACGTAACTTCGCTTTGATATCATTCGCCACTTCAGAGATACGGGCCAATTCTTCATCTTTTCGATAAATCGGCACAATCGCTACCTGGATTGGTGCCAATTGAGGCGGCAGTACTAAACCATGGTCATCTGAATGTGCCATAATCAAAGCTCCCATCAATCGGGTTGAAACACCCCATGATGAAGCCCATACAAAATCCTCTTTTCCTTGATTATTGGTGAACTTCACATCGAAGGCCTTGGCAAAATTCTGTCCCAAAAAGTGAGATGTTCCGGATTGCAACGCCTTTCCGTCTTGCATCAAAGCTTCAATGGTATAGGTTTCCAAAGCTCCTGCAAAGCGTTCATTGGCACTTTTTAAGCCCTGAATAACAGGCATGCCCATATACTTCTCAGCAAACTCGGCATAGACATTGATCATGGTTTCGGTTTCCTCAATAGCCTCCGCTTTGGTGGCATGAGCGGTATGGCCTTCTTGCCACAAAAACTCAGCCGTCCTCAGAAATAAACGGGTACGCATTTCCCACCGGACTACATTTGCCCACTGGTTACATTTAATAGGCAAATCGCGATAGGACTGAATCCAATTTTTATAGGTATTCCAAATAATGGTTTCAGAAGTAGGGCGGACAATTAATTCTTCCTCTAATTTGGCATCAGGATCAACGACAACACCATTACCTTCCGGATCATTCATTAAACGGTAATGGGTAACAACTGCACATTCTTTTGCAAATCCTTCCACGTGATCAGCTTCTTTACTGAAAAACGATTTGGGTATGAAGAGCGGGAAATAAGCATTCTCATGACCAGTATCTTTAAACATCTGATCCAATACACGTTGCATTTTTTCCCAAATAGCATAACCATAAGGTTTGATAACCATACAACCTCGAACCGCTGAATTCTCAGCCAAATCTGCTTTTAGCACCAGATCGTTATACCATTGCGAGTAACTCTCACTCCTCGGCGTTAAAACTTTTGCCATATGTCAATTTCTATTTATTTTGCAAGCTTAAAAGAAGCCACAAAAATAGATTTTTTAGCCCAAAGAGAGAGACTTTTACAGCTGTTTTTTACCTGTAATGACTAAAAAAGAGTAACATTGCACATTGCTGTCAAGTATCTATCTTAACATTTTTTTGATATTTTTTATTTTATTTTCATTTTGTGGTATAGTATTTGCACAAGTTAGATTGTTATAAATCAGATCAAATTGGAGGAACGATCATGAAACTTAAACTCGTATTTTCTGCAGTTATTGTGGCTATTTTGAGTGCCTGTAGCACCACTCAAAATACAGCATACTATCAGGATGATATCTATTATAATCCGAATGACAAACCTATGACTGTATCGGAAAAATACACCCCGGTACCGATGGAGAAAACGCAGCAAAAACAAGAAAACAGGACGTATTCACAGCTGCAACAAGAATACCAAAAATCGGATATTGCCAAAGAAGACAATCGTGATTTTTCGCAAATACAAGAAGATTATCTGGCACTACTAAGCCAGGATACCATCACTGAAATGGATACATTGGTTTATTTCAATGATGAGACCGGCTACTGGGTAGATGGTTTTGATGGCTCACATATGGATCAGGACTATGCAGAACGAATGATCAAGTTTCATGGCCCATTCAATGGTATTCCCTACTGGTCACCAGTATATAACGACGTTGTTTATTTTAACAACTACGACTGGAATGTTTATGTAGATGGAAATTATGCGTATGCCTTTCCATCCTGGACAAATCCCTATTACAATTCATACCGGTACAATTATGGCTATCACAACCCTTGGCGATGGGGCTTCTCCATGTCATGGGGATGGGGTTATCCGCATTACGGCCATGGCTGGTGTGATCCCTGGTATGGATATGGTTCTTACTACGGTTGTCATGGCTGGGGAGGTGGTTATCATCACGGTTATCACCATGGCTGGAATGATGGCTATTGGTATGGAAGTGGCGGACATTACCCTGGTGGCGGAGGCGCTTATTATGGCACAACCAGCAAACCAAGATACTCCGATGCGTCTTCAGTGAGACCATCAGGAGACGTGGGGAACACAGGTCCACGAACTACCAGAATATCCTCCACCAACACAAATGCACGTCAAAGCGCTACACGCACAAGTATTACGAATGATAACAAAGTGATCATACAGGGCAATACCAGAAACTATACACGTGTTTCACGCAGCCAGTATGACCAATCTGCCGGAAGTGCAAATAGCACCAGAATTGCTACCACAAAACCGAACGCTAGTCAAACACCAAATAAATCACAGGTTCGTACCACCCGAAGAAGCTACACTCCTTCTTACTCACGAACCACTAATAATTCCAGATCATCATATAACCGCAATTCCAGCTACACGCGTTCCTCAAATACAACAACCAGACCAAGCAGTTCTGCCAGAAGGACACAATCCAGTAGTGTTTCTAACAACAGAAATAATAAATCTTACAATTCAAATAACCGATCATATAACACAGGATCATCGTCCAGGTCGTCCAGCAGCTACTCACCGAGCCGCTCATCGAGTTCATCAAGATCGTCCGGCAGCTACTCACCCAGCCGCTCATCAAGTTCAAGCAGCCCAAGTCGATCATCCAGTTCAGGCAGTTATTCACCAAGCCGGTCATCCAGCTCAAGTGGAAGCTCAAGCCGTAGTTCAGGAGGCAGCTCTACCCGATCTTCAGGTGGAGGATCTACCAGAAGTTCACGACGATAATTGTAAAAAACAGATACAGTAACATTAAAATCGAAGACTATGAAAAGAGCTTATTATATAGCGCTCCTGTTATTGTTTTGCCACATAACGAATGGATATAGCCAAAATATAGATGACGCACTCCGGTTCAACCAATATGAAATTACGGGAACAGCCCGCTCAATTTCAATGGCTAATGCCTTCAGTGCATTGGGAGGCGATTTATCGGCCATTAGTATCAACCCGGCAGCCATTGCCGTTTACAGAACTTCTGAGTTTTCTTTTACTCCTGGCATCAATTACGATAAATCCAACGCAAACTACCAAAACCTCAACCACTCAGATGATAAATACAGTTTCTCGTTCAATCAAATTGGAGGTGTATCCACCTACAAGCCCTTGCGAGAAAGCGAAAAAGGACTCATCAGTACGCATTTCGGATTCAATTATACGCGAACAGCAAATTTTAACAGAAATACTGGCATATCACTGCGAAATAATGTCAAGGACGTATATGACGGTGGTCTCATTAAAGAAGCCAATACCCTTCTAACCAATATTTATCTAGAGGCCAACGGTACTTTGCCACAAAATTTAAGCGGGAGAGCGAAATGGGCCTATGAAACGTATTTAATTGATGCACTGGAAGAAGGAAGTGATCAATACCTTACTGCCTATGAAGGACTAGACGAAAGCACCGGTCAGATATTTCCGAGAAACACTCATGGTGTCAATCAACAAAAGAACATCGAAACCAGTGGTTATGCAGGCGAATACGCACTGACTTACGGGGCAAATATCAGCAACCGTTTTCTACTGGGTGGCTCTCTCAACTTTCAATCACTCCATTACAATGAGCGCAGTGCTTTTCGTGAAATCAATCACAATGGATTGGATCCGGCATATGTAACTGACCTGGACTACTATGATAGTTATCTCAACCTCAGTCAAGATGGTTTTGGGGTAAATGGTAAAATAGGTGCCATCTTCAATTTTCATCCCTTGCGGTTTGGTGTTTCCTTTCACACACCTACTTTTTACAACATGAAAGAATCCTACTACGAAGGCATCAATGCATACTACCTGGACCGGGAAGCGTTTAAGGACAGATCCTCCACCAGTAACTTTAAATACAACTACCGTACCCCCTACCGAGCAGAGGCAGGAGTGGCATTTGTTATTGGCAAAATAGGTTTAATCTCTGTGGATTATGAATTAACGGATCACACCTCTTCCAAGTTCAAATCCAAAGGCGGTTATGAAACACACTTTGACAAACTGAACACGCAAATATCCGATCAATTGAAAGTCACCCATAATTTTCGGGCAGGCTTTGAAGTAAAACCAATATCTTATCTGGCCCTAAGAGGTGGATTTGCTTACTTTGATTCACCCATTAAAGATGAATATGTGATCAATACTCCCACCCACATGATCTACTCAGGAGGAGTTGGTTATCGCGCCAAAAACTTCTTCCTGGACATGGCTTACTCATACAAAGATCAAAGTCGTGATTTCTTTGTGGAGGAGTCTGGATTAACATTTAATGATCCGGTTAAGATAGATAATTCAACCAGCCAATTTGCCATGACTTTTGGATGGAAATTTTAGAACTGATTCCCAAACATACACGAAAGCGCTTCCTAAAATATTGGGAGGCGTTTTTTTATTTCTCATTAAGCCAATTAATTCCAGGGCAAGCAGGCGCCTGAAACAGAAGCTACAATGAGGATATTTCCATCCATAAAAAAAGGCCTAACTAAAAAATAATCAGACCTTTTTATTGAGTAAATATTTTATACCTATATGATCATACCGGCAGCAACAGTTTCATTGGTGGCTTCATCAATTAAGATGATACTTCCGGTAAAACGGTTACGTGTATAGGAATCAAAAAATAAAGGCTTGGTAGTTCGCAATGACAAACGAGCAATATCATTCATACCTACTTCCTTGTCGTCTTCATTCTTTTCTAGGGTGTTGATATTCATTTTATAGTGAATATCTTTCACCATACAGCGGGCATCGGCCGAAGTATGACGCACCACATATTTTCCACGTGGCATCACCTTACGCTCATTGAACCAACACACCATCACTTCAATGTCCTGACTTGCTTGCGGTGTGGTACCATTATTTGCCTTAATCAACATATCACCACGACTAATGTCAATGTCATCTTCCAACTGAATAGACACCGACTGTGGGGCAAATCCAACTTCCAAACTTTCATCCATCATGTCGATGGTCTTCACTTTAGAAGTAAATCCACTTGGTAATACTGTAATCGGATCACCCACTTTTACAGCACCACTGGCCACACGACCTCCATATCCGCGGTAATCAGGCCACTCTTTTGACTGTGGTCGAATCACATACTGCACAGGAAAACGAAAATCGTCGTGATTAATATCACTACTAATGTGAATATTTTCCAACAAATACATCAACGTTGGGCCGTCATACCAATCCATGGTAGTAGAACGGTCCACCACATTATCGCCTTTTAAGGCACTAATGGGCACAAAGCGAATATCTTTCACTGAAAGTTTCGAAGAAATGGCATCAATATCTGATTTTATTTTTTCAAAAACTTCCTGTTTGTAATCCACCAAATCCATTTTATTGATACAGAAAATCACATGTGGAATCTGTAACAAGGAGGCAATATAAGCATGGCGTAAGGTCTGCTCTAATACACCATGACGGGCATCAACCAAAATCAAAGCCACATTGGCTGTACTGGCACCAGTCACCATATTTCGGGTATACTGAATGTGTCCCGGCGTATCGGCGATAATAAACTTTCGCTTGGGGGTTGCAAAATAACGATAAGCTACATCAATGGTGATACCCTGCTCTCGTTCCGATCGCAAACCATCCGTTAGCAGCGCCAGATTGGTCTCTTCCAGTCCTGACCGCTCACTCACCCTTTCGATGGCTTCCATCTGATCTTCAAAGATGGCTTTACTATCGTATAATAATCGACCTATTAAAGTACTTTTACCATCATCCACACTACCTGCAGTGGTGAAGCGCAAAAGCTCCATATCGAGATATCCTGATTCTTTTCCGGACATACTATTGTAGTTTTTCAGATTTACATTTTAGAAATAACCTTCACGCTTACGATCTTCCATCGCTGATTCCGATCGCTTATCATCAGCCCGACCACCACGTTCTGTGGTTCGCGTCGCTGCTACTTCGTGAATAATATCTTCAATCGAATCAGCTTTTGAAAGCGTCAAACCCGTACAGGTAACATCCCCAATAGTACGGCATCGTACATCTAATTCTTCAACTTTCTCAGTTGGCTTGAGTTCCATATACGGCTCTCTTGCTAACCACACACCATCGCGGTTGAACACTTCACGTTTATGCGTAAAGTATAAACTTGGCAATTCTATCTCTTCCATGTAAATATATTGCCACACATCCATTTCAGTCCAGTTACTGATTGGGAACACACGAAAATGTTCACCCATATTCTTACGGCCATTGAACAGATTCCACAACTCCGGACGCTGATTTTTTGGATCCCATTGTCCAAATTCATCCCGATGTGAGAAAAAACGTTCTTTGGCACGCGCCTTCTCTTCATCGCGTCGACCACCGCCCATGGCTGCATCAAATTTATATCCTTCAAGGGCATCTAACAAAGTAGTCGTTTGCAATTTATTCCGACTGGCATTGATTCCCTTTTCTTCAACTACCCGTCCTTGATTGATGGATTCCTGCACTGAGGCTACAATACACTTGGTGCCTGTCTTCTCCATTAATTGATCGCGGTATTCGATTGTCTCTGAAAAGTTATGTCCAGTATCAATATGCATTAAAGGGAAAGGTACTTTACCTGGCCAAAAAGCTTTGCGTGCCAAGTGAAACATTACAATTGAATCTTTACCCCCCGAGAATAACATCACTGGATTCTCAAACTGAGCAGCGACCTCTCTAATCACAAAAATCGATTCTGCTTCTAATTCTTTAAGGTGGTTTATCCGGTATTTATCCATGATAAGCTTTATTTTTCCTTCTGTAACATTAATGCCTAGTAAAATGCGGGCATTAATTATTTAAACGAGGCCAAATTTAACGATTAATACAAGACTATGAAAATTTTAAAGGCGGCGGTTTTCAGGAAATTAACCCTATAAAAAAAGGGTGTTTTAACACCCTTTTTAATTCTTAGTATTTTGTATCCAGGTCGTCCTGGTCAAAACTCTTGTTATATTGGGTCATCGCTCGTAAACTCATGCCGACATTGGAGAAGCCTCCGTCGTGAAACAGATTTTGCATGGTTACTTTCTTCGTCAAATCCGAGAACATTGTCAAACAGTAATCGGCACAATCAGCGGCATCTGCATTTCCAAGTGGAGACATACGGTCAGAGAAATCGATCAAACCATCAATTCCTTTCACACCACTACCAGCAGTAGTTACTGTAGGAGACTGAGAAATCGTGTTAACACGTACTTTGCGCTCACGACCGTAAATGTAACCAAAGCTACGGGCGATAGACTCTAATAGTGCTTTTGCGTCAGCCATATCATTATAACCATATAAGGTACGCTGTGCAGCAATATAACTTAATCCTAAAACAGACCCCCATTCACTCACCGCATCTTTTTTAAACGCTACTTGCAGCATTTTATGAAAAGATATCGCTGAAATATCTAAGGTCTTATTCAGGTAATTGTAATCTAAATCGTGGTATACCCTTTTTTTACGAACATTTAACGACATACCAATGGAGTGCAACACAAAGTCAACTTTACCACCTAAAATTTCCATTGATTTCTCGAAAACATTCTCCAGGTCTGCTACATTGGTAGCATCAGCAGGAATAATTTCGGCCTCGCACTTTTTACCTAACTCTACTACCTCACCCATACGACAGGCCACAGGTGTATTTGAAAGTGTAAAACGAGCACCTTCTTCATAGGCTCTTTCTGCCACTTTCCAGGCAATTGACATATCATTCAAAGCACCGAAAATAATTCCCCTTTTTCCTTTTAAAAGATCAAATCCCATATTCATTTATTTTTGAGCGCACAAATATAAAGCATATATGTTGTACAACACAATTTTCAATTTAAATTATTCTTAATAAATCTAACTATAAACAACAACCTGAAACGGAAATTGTTCTTACAAACTGAAATAAACCACTAGTTGCTTAATAAGCTACGTGCATTAACCAAGGCCGCCTCTGACATCTCAGCCCCACTCAACATCTTTGCAACTTCCACTATCCGTTCTTCGTGATCTAGTTTTTTTATCTGCGAAATTGTTTGATGATCGTTATCTGTTTTAAATACTTTATAATGATGCCCACCTTTGACAGTAATCTGCGGCAAATGCGTAATACTAATCACCTGAATGCGTTTACCCATATTCTCCATGATACGTCCCATTTTATCAGCCACCTCACCGGATACACCTGTATCTATCTCATCAAAAATAATCGTAGGCAAGCCTTTTGCCGATGACAGTAAAGACTTAATAGATAACATAACCCGAGACATTTCTCCCCCAGATGCCACCTTATGAATTAATGAAGGGGTTCCATTTTTATTGGCCGCAAAGAGAAATTCGACTGAATCACAACCACTCTCACGAAAGGCTTCTTGCTTTTTATACTCAATCACAAAATTGGCATGGGGCATGCCCAATTCTTTCAATGGATTTTCTATTTCACTTTTCACCCTAGCAAATACATCTTGACGTGATTTTGTCAAGCGGGTGGCCACTTTGCTCAATTCACTTTCTGCCTGCTCTAGTTTCTGTTTTAACTTATTTAACTCTTCATCAAAGAGGTTGACCTGTTCAATTTTAGCGCCTAATTCATCACGTAAGCCAATCAACTCCTCAATGGAGTCTGCCTTGTGCTTTTGTTGAAGATTATATATCAAATCCAACCGTGCCTGAACTTTTTGAATAGCTTGGGGATCGAACTCAACACCTTCAGCTCTGACAGATATATCGTCATTCAGATCTTTTAAATCAATGTAGGCTGATTCTAAACGCTGCACCAATTCTTCACCATCTTCAAGATAATTGCAGATCTTTTGAATTTTCTGAAGCGCCTCACCAAGCCCATCAATTAGTGGAGCTGGCTCTCCCTCCATAATATGAATAACTTCAGACAAACCGGTTTTAATCTCTTCAGCATGGGATAATCGCTCTAAACTCAACTCCAACTCTGATAATTCACCTGCCTTTAACTGGGCGGATTCCAGTTGATCATACTGGAATTGCATGTAGTCCAAATCGGCTTTCTGCTTATCATTCTCTTCTACGACACCTTTAATCTGTGTCTTCAAGGATTTATAAACCGCATAATTGGACTTATATTTCTCACGAATAGCACTATTATTAGCCACTACATCAACTACGGAGAGGTGAAAATCATCATCGCTCAATAACAAATTTTGATGCTGAGAATGCACATCAATCAAGCGATCACTTATACTTTTCAGGAAACCCAGATTGACCGGCGTATCATTAACGAAAGCACGTGATTTACCAGATGGCAACAGCTCTCGTCGAATAATAGTAGATGTTTCGTAATCCACATCATGATCATTAAATAAATCAACCAATCCGTAATCTGCAATATAAAACTCACCTTCCACCACACATTTGGTGGTTTTATCCAGTAATGCATTGATATCACTTCTCTGCCCTAAAATAAGTGACAAAGCTCCCAACAACACTGATTTCCCGGCGCCGGTTTCCCCGGTAATAACGGATAACCCTTTCTCAAACTTTATCTCTACCTTATCAATTAAGGCATAATTGGAAATGACAAGCGACTTTAGCATACGAAAACTCCTCTAATTACCTTTAACTAACGCTTCATATTTTTTTTGATTTGCCGGATCAATTTCCTGAAGCACTTCTACCGCTCTTCCCTTTTCCATTGAAAAAGACTCTTCAAAAATTTTCACCAACTCATCGGCCTTGGCTGTAAAAAATGTCTGCATATAAAACGAACCGGGCTTTTGACGATAAACCTTACGTAAATCCTCAATGGCAGCTAATATTTCCCCTCTTCCTTCCTCTGGTTTTTCATGCATCCGATCCAATCCCTTCCGGTGATATGCATACATACACTGTCGCAGCGGACGGTGATACTGATTCAATACATTCTCCACCAACCAATAACGATTTCGTTGACTTTCGAATGCTTTCCAGCCGGCATAGGAGGAGCTTTGTGCCCGATTGACAATCTGTTCAGCCTGCTGAAAATGATTGGTCCCACCGCTTTGTTTAAACGAATCGTAATCCATCCCCAAAACCACATATGCGTAGTAAGCCAAGACAGCTACTAAATTGGAATCAAAGTTATTGGGATTATAAACAATTGGTTCATTTTCCACATAATTAAACCTAAAATCCTGATCCATGTGATTAAACAGAACAGTATAATAGGAGGTATTATAAACCGGACGGCGGGCCTGTATTTGAATACTTGCTTTAAATTCATCAACTGAAATAACTTCAGCCACATTGATCATGATATTACAATCGATTCGTTCTTCAGGTTTAAACACATCATCCGTCCATTTTTGGTTATTCATAAATTCCATAATGGATTTCTGAAGTGTCTCGAACACTTTTTTATTGGAGCTTTGAACACTGGGTGCAACAACCTGTACTGCACATTGAAACTCTTGTGCTGACAGCTGTAAACTGACCAACAATACCAATAAAATAACGATTGTTCTCATATCCAGATCTTCATTTTTCCTGTAAGCTAGGAATCAACTTAGTTTCGTTTGATTTTTTAAAAAACAAGCCACCATGTAATCTACAATATCGTTGGCAACTTCCCTCTTAGTTTTTAACGGGAAAGTAGTCTGATTATTTTGTCGATCAATAATGGTTATCTTATTGGTATCAACATTGAAACCAGCTCCCTTATCTTTTAAAGAATTGAGGACAATAAAATCCAGGTTCTTTCTTTCCAACTTACCTTGAGCATTCGCAATTGCATCAGCCGTTTCCAAAGCAAAACCAACAAATACCTGTTCCGCTTTTTTACGTTTTCCAAGATCTGCTGCAATATCAACAGTCGCTTTTAAATTTAGCTGCATCTCATCCGATGTACGCTTAAGCTTTTCGTCAGCCTTAAATTCCGGAGTATAATCAGCTACTGCAGCAGCAAGCACAGTGCCTGTCACAGTATCAAACACCTCCAAGCAAGCTTGATGCATTTCTGCAGCACTAACCACATCTACTTTTCGAATATTGGCATGCTTTGCTTCCTGACTGCCTGGACCGGCAACCAATATCACTTCAGCTCCTCTATTGGCTAATTCTTCAGCAATGGCAAACCCCATCTTTCCGGATGAATAGTTTCCAATAAACCGAACCGGATCAATTTTTTCATGAGTAGGACCAGCCGTCACCAAAATACGTTGGTTACTCAGGTCCTTTTTTTTTTTCGACGCTTCGTCGAAAAATTGTCTAAGCTGCTCAACAATCACTTCCGGCTCTGCCATACGACCTTTTCCTATCAAACCACTGGCCAATTCTCCTGAGGCCGGTTCAATGAAATGATTCCCATATGACCTGAGCACGTCCATATTGCGTGATGTGGAAGGATGATTATACATATCTAAATCCATGGCAGGCGCCACAAATACCGGACATCTGGCAGATAAATAAGTAGTAATTAATAAATTATCTGCAATCCCATTGGCCATTTTACCCATGGTATTGGCTGTCGCCGGTGCTACAATCAGTCCATCAGCCCACAACCCCATATCAACATGACTGTTCCAATCTCCATTTTCGGGATTAAAAAAGTCAACTAATATGGGCCGCTTCGACAATGTCGCCATTGTTAATGGTGTAATAAATTCCTTTGCCAATGTTGTCATTAACACTTGCACTTCGGCACCTTCTTTAACAAGTAACCGAACCAGGCGAGCGGCTTTATAAGCGGCAATACTACCTGTGATACCTAATATGAAACGTTTACCTTTAAGCATAGCTGTAAATAAAAAAAAGATAAAAGAAAAATGCAATCTCTTCTATCTTTTTATATCATACTGGTTATTTTTTCAATTTATAGGGTGTACTCTCAGTCACACTCAATATAGGCATAGATTTACTTCTTCTCTACGCTATCCTCATTTTCAGGATTTCTTGAATAAACCTTACCATCTACAAATTCTTGCGTAGCTATACACACCGATTTTGGTAAACGCTCATAAAAACGAGAGATTTCAATTTGCTCACGATTCTCAAATACTTCTTCCAGATTATCGGTATACGAAGCAAACTCCTGCAATTTCTTGTTCAACTCCTCTTTAATCTCTGCACTAATCTGATTGGCTCTTTTTGATACAATAACCACAGATTCGTAAAGATTTCCAGTACTCTCCGATATTACATTTTTATCCCACGTTATGGTCGATACCGGCGCATTTGTTTTTTTGTAGTCGATTGACATATGATTCACAGTTTATATTGCTACAATCTCTTTATTATCACTTGCTAACATTGATTCTGAATCCTTCAGGATTTTATCAGCTTTTTTTCGAAACTTACTCTCCGGAAACTCATTAATGAAGTTATAATACTCATCAACAGCTTTACGGGCCCGTTCAATCTTTTTCTCAACAACACTCTTCTCGGCTTGAATATATTTGGATTCTAAGATCAGAAAAGAAAGCTCTTCACGGTATTTTGTATCCGGAAAATCCTTGAGACTATTTTCAGCTGCGATAACAGCTGATTGGTAATTATTACCCATGTAATCGCCTAAATCATAATACAAGCGGGCACTTAAGTATGATTTAAACACCAACTTATCCCGCAATTCATCCATTAAACGCGTCGCTTCTTCAACACGTGCGCTATTGGGATACATATTGATAAACAATTGGAATTCCTGAATCGCATCCTCTGTATTAGTTTGATCTAAACGAGGTTTTGGTGAACGCTTATAATAACAATAAGCACTTAAATACTGACACTCTTCAGCATGATCGCCAACCGAATAGTTACGTACATACTCTTGATAGTAATGCCCGGCAATCTGGTATTCGCCCAGTCCATATAAAGCATTAGCATACGCATAATTGATCTCTTCTGCTTTATCCGTCCCCCGATAGATATTAATCAATTGACTAAAAAGAGTGGATGCACGGGTATAATCCTCTTCCTGGTAATACTCCATTGCTTTGGTATACCAAAGTTCATAATCCTGACTCTTCAAAAGTTTCTGATATTGACTACATCCGCCGAGAAAAAGGCCTCCAATCAGTACTGATACAATTACTCCGTATTTTAATCTCATATAATTCCCTTATGTGATGATTATTACTAACTGTCACCTGATGTATGGACACAACAGGCCTTTATAAAACATTCTGCAAAGATATATTTTAGTTTAAAACCTCACAACAGTTGGATTTGTTAAAATTAGGTTAAAATCACATCTTTCACAAGATCCTCTCTACACAAAAAATATCCGTTTACTAATTCAGAGCCCCCTGGATGTCAGCCGATAATGTTGCAGAATGCAAATTTTAACAGCATTCTTTCATAAAAATGGCTAAAAACATTACATTTGCCTCCTAAATTTTTTAAAGCTCAATAAAGTGGACATTTTCGAAAAGATACAAAAGAGCATGGGACCTTTGGGACAACATAGCAAGGAAGCCCATGGTTATTTTACATTTCCAAAATTAGAAGGTGAGATCAGTCCGAAGATGAAGTTTCGTGGAAAAGAGGTACTCACCTGGAGTTTAAATAACTACTTAGGTCTGGCTAATCATCCTGAGGTAAGAAAAGCCGATGCTGACGCAGCTGCTACTTACGGAATGGCATACCCAATGGGTGCCCGAATGATGTCCGGACACACCAGCAAACACGAAGAGTTAGAATCTCAATTAGCTGATTTTGTAGAAAAAGAAGACGCCTACCTGCTCAACTACGGTTACCAGGGAATGGTTTCTATTATTGATACATTGGTTGATCGGAATGATGTAATTGTTTATGATTCAGAATCACATGCCTGTATCATGGATGGAATCTTTTTGCATAAGGCTAAAGGTGGTAAAAGTTTTGTGTTCGCGCACAACGACATGGCCAAATGCGAAAAGATGCTTGAATTTGCAACGAAACGTGTAAAAGAAGCAGGTGGTGGTATTCTTTTAATTACTGAAGGTGTGTTTGGCATGGCCGGCGATCTGGGTAACTTGAAGGATATTGTAAAGCTTAAAGAAAAGTTCAACTTCCGTATATTGGTTGATGATGCACACGGATTTGGCACCATGGGTAAAACCGGAGCTGGTGTAGCAGAACACTTTAACGTATCTAAAGAAATTGATGTATTGTTTGGTACTTTTGCTAAATCAATGGCAGGCATCGGTGGATTTGTTGCAGGTACTGAAGAAGTTGTGAATTACTTAAGATATAACTTACGTTCTCAGATCTTTGCCAAATCATTACCAATGCCGATGGTAATGGGTGCATTGAAACGTTTAGAATTATTACGCACACAACCGGAACACAAAGCAAACTTGTGGAATGTTGTAAATGCACTTCAGTCCGGGTTACGATCAGCAGGCTTTAATCTTGGAAAAACCGAATCTCCTGTAACGCCGGTATTCTTGGAAGGTGATATTCCAGAAGCTACTCAATTAACAATGGATTTGCGCGAAAACTACAATATTTTCTGCTCTATCGTTGTTTACCCGGTTATTCCTAAGGACCAGATCATGTTGCGTATTATCCCAACTGCGGTTCATACTTTAGAGGATGTGGAATACACAATCAAAGCTTTTAGCGAAGTACAAGAAAAGCTTGATGCTGGTAAATACAAAAGCGACAAAATTGCAAGTGTTTTATAACCGATAGATGATATATTATAAAAGGGGCAGTTTTTGACTGCCCCTTTTTTTTATTCTTAATTTAGAATGAAGCTATATTACTTTCCCAATTTCCTATCAGCAAACACGTTTGAAAAGTAAGGGTAATTGGGAGTAACTATCACCACACACCCCCGTACTTCTTATTACAAAAAAGTGATCAAAAAGATAAGAGATGAAGGGACGTTTTTTTTTAATAATTCTACTAAGCTGCTTCATGTTTTCTTTAAATGGGAAAGCAGCTAATTATATCCCACTCATCATATCAGTACACGATACGAGTCTTACCATTAATGGCTCCTCAATTGGTCTATCAGATCTAAAATCTGTCACCAGTAATTACCTTCTGAAATGTCGACAAATACACCACTCGCAATTCTCAAGACCATGCCAAAACCATGAAAACATTCCCCAAATTATCATCTGTCTGAACGACCTGATCCATCCGGTATATTTATTCCAAATTATAGAGCAAATTTCAATCACCGCTCATGATTACAAAAATCAAGTAGCCATCAGGCGGTATCAAAATTATTATGAATCACTAGGGTCCGCCCAACAAGCCAAGATTGATTCAGCCTGTAGTTTTAAACTAAAGAAAAGATATAACAACGAATTATCCACTATTATCCCACTGCTAAATCACTGATTGATTTTAAAACTCCCCCTATCAGATATCCTTTATACTTTGTGATAATAAAATGAGCCAATCATTATAATCCATCACAATCCACTTTAGATTTCGAACCTCAATCGAATAATTAATATCCTCAAAAAACTCGTCACTCATATTAAGTTTATCCTGTAAAAAAAATTGCAGATTTTTCACATCTTTACCAGATAATCGGTACAAATTGTCCGTTTCATCAGCTACGTAATAATCTGCAATTACAATCTCTTCTGTACCTAACTTATAGCTTCTCCGCCGGTCAAAGAGTTTAATTTGTCCGGATTCAATAATTCTTAAAAAAGCTGGTTGGGATTTTATTTTGCCGAAGTAATGGTAAGGAGCTAAAGTAGAAGTATACACCACCCATTGCTGCTTGAAAAGAAAAGCATAACCATTTATCATTTCCGGAAAGTACTCTTTAAACCGGCGCTTTCCTCTTGCACGAAATTTTACAGCTGCATGAAGTGATACTTGCTCAAATGAATTAAACCGAAATGCGTCAGAACCACAAAAAGCTCTTATTTTCAAATCACCTTCAATACGATTACCTTCCACATCAATAACAAAACCAGGTACTGTTTTTCCATGGACGAGTCCAAAAACTACCATAAAGATTGCGACAATAAAGCTTCTTTTCAAATTCACCTAATATTCAATTCTGTTTAACAATTATAAATTATTGCACCATATCCACCTCTACCCAATTTCACAGTACAACTAAATGGGCGGGATTAGTGACAAAATAAAGCACATCTATGCGACTCTCACAAATATATAAATCTATCGAAACTATCTTGAGAGCTTGGCCTGAAATATATTTTTACCCGACGATTCTGATTGCCCAATAAAATGCACCTCATCATGATTTTCTTCAAAACGCATTTCTAAATGATCATCCCAATGCATTTCTGTATTAAAGTTGATTTGTAAGGTTTTAATTTTAGCGCCTTCATGTGCCACCTTATCAAAACAATCCGTAACCCAGTCAATGTACTTCGTATTATTCACATGACCATTCTGATCAATGCAAGAATAATCCGCTCGAAACACTTTCGACTCTGGGTGGTTTTGACTTAACGCCGGTAGTTTGTTAGGAAAATCCTCCAAAACCTGACGGCCTCCATTATCCGGCAAATGCTTCATTACTTCATTAGCCCTTACAGGCCTTCGTGTTTTGGTATCCAGAACAAGCCAGGCTGTTGTAGCTGCAGCAACCTGCTCTCCATTTTCATCTGTTATCTTAAAATCACGCATCCCAAACAACTGTTTAAATCCACGCGGCCAGGTTTCAACCAGTATTTTCTCATTCCATGTTGGATATCGATCCACATGAATGATCGCTCTGGATAAAACCCAAAAATGATTTTCCTTACTCAATTGTGAGAACCCCATGCCCAAGGCCTCAGCATGCTGGTATGCTGCCTCTTGCATAAAACTAAAAAGGGCACTTAACCGCAATTGCTGCTTAAAATCCACATGAAATGATTTAATCACTTCCTTTTCATGATAGATAACGACGTCTTGTTTCATTCAGTAAAAATACTACTTACTTTTATCATCTAATACTCGTCCTCGTCAAAGCAAGGTTCATCATTTATACGATCCCTATTTTGAATATAAACAGCTAATTTCTTATCCTCCTCTGTTGTGTGCTCCAAAAACCACTGATAAAGAAATTCAATTAAAGTGTGAAAATTTATGTATTTAAACACAACGGTATTGACCTCCTCATTCAATTGAAACATCAATCTTTTATGCACCTCCTGATGATTCTTAAGATCCGGATAGTCTACTGCCCGCATCAAATTTTCTTCACTACAAAAGTGAAAATCCGCATATTTAATCAATTCAGAAACTAAGGCTTCAAGGTAACTAACAGGTGCCTTTTGAATATATGCCCGCTGAATTTTCAAAATGATATGCAGAAATATTTTATGCTCAGCGTCAATATCAAAGTTACCGACTTCATAGGCTTGCTTCCATTCGAGAGTGAGTATCTTTTCCATTATAATAAGATTTTCCCTTTTGTTTGTGAATTCACTTTTCCACTACAACAATCCCAAAGAAATACTTACATTAAGTTATCACTTTTTTGAGAAATAAATGACTGATGTTTCCCAAGTGTATTAAAAGATTGAAAATCAAGTAAAAAGAAGCACGATATATTTTATTAATCCATTAATAATCAGTATATTAATGGTGCTACATTAATAAAAAACAACCATGCTT
>Ga0193953_1000456_pt1 | contig 22250 bp, 21 predicted proteins | sample BB_4_MG_FD_140325 | JGI IMG/M metagenome (GOLD analysis project Ga0193953, IMG submission 140325) | Microbial mat bacterial communities from the Broadkill River, Lewes, Delaware, United States - BB_4_MG | ecosystem: Environmental > Aquatic > Freshwater > River > Microbial mats | place: USA... | reverse complement strand
TAATCTTTTTCAGGGTGGTTAATACAAGAGTAATTTGCCATGATTTTTCCTTGCTCAGTGAGTGTGTGAAGTGTGGGGGAGAGGGGCGTTTGTGGGGATCACAGGCTCTACAAAACCGTAACGAGCAATATCAGCACAAAATACAAGCGTAACATGGCGTAGATTGCTGTTTTTAGGCGCAAAAATAGCGGTATAAACAGCATTTGCCTGTTTTGTTTTTGATTTTTTAATACGCGGATCTAGGGCATAAGGGCGCACTAAGCTGTATTGTTGCGTTGTATTGTCCATGCGTTTAATCTTAAAAAAATAAGTTCAAACACACTGTTTTTACGGTTTTGTAGTGTGATGTATGCACTCGCACGCCGTCCTGCATGAGTTGCTGGGCGGATCTATGGTACAATTATGTCACGTTACAAACTGGTCTAAGCAGTGTGTAACCAGTGCGAGCCTGAGAAACTCGCGCGGAGAGGAGTGGGTTGAGAGACCCGCTCCTGTTCTTTTTATGATTATCCAATTCTTGAATTTTAGCAACTCTTTTTTTTAAGTTTTTTCTTCTGTTACCCCCTCTTTTATTTAATTAATTTCTGTGATTATTAAATTAAAAATTCCCCTGTTGTAGCTTGGTGCTGACGCAGGAAGCCCAACGTTATAGGTAAACTATTCATTCTTATTTATCTCATATTTATGATAATTAATATTTATATTCTTATTGTAGCGACGTTGCATGCAACGTCTTGGCACTGCACTCTATTCTGTCGTGATTGATGATAGCGAATAGCTTACGGCACCAAAATATTTAATTGTGGAATGAATGAGATCACGAAGACGTTGCATGCAACGTCACTACGGTTGGTGGCGTGTATGAAACGAGAATAAATGATTGTTTTTATTGCAATCACATTTTTCTACGTTTGGGTACAAAGAATTCTACGGACAGCTAAAAAGATTTATTTTATTGCTTCCGTAACATTCTGCCCTACAATACCAAAGACTACCTCTTAAGATTACTTTATAGACTACAACAACAAAGTATCTTTTAGATTATCGTTTTTAATAAGTGATTTATTATTTTTAGAGTAGAGGAATTTATTGGTTTTTTATAAATGATAAATTATTTATTTTTTTAGAAAGGATATAAAAAATAATTTAAGATAAATATTGAAAATGTACCCCAAATGGGATACATTTAAATATATGGAATCATTATTATTGGAGAGTAAGAATGAGTAAAACGGCTATGGTACGGGCAAGAATTGAACCCGAGTTAAAAGAACATGCTGAAGCCATTATTGAACAACTTGGTTTAAGTGTGACACAGACTATCACATTGTTGTATAAGCAAATTGAGCTTCAAAATGGTTTGCCTTTCGATATTAGCCTTCCTAATGAGCAAACCCAAAAAACATTTGCAGCAACAGATAAAGGTGAAGAGTTAATCAGTTGTGAAAGTGTTGATGATATGTTTGATAAGCTTGATATTTAATGTATAGCCTACATTACACACATCAATTTAATAAAGATGTAAAAAAAGCAAAGAAGCGAAATAAAGATTTTAATAAGTTTAAAGTTATAGCAAGGATGCTAGTTAGTGGGCAAACACTTGATAATAAGTATAAAGATCATGTTCTAATTGGTAATTATGTGGGACAGCGAGAATGTCATATAGAACCTGATTGGTTACTAATTTATAAAATTGAAGGGCAAGATCTTATTTTTGAACGTATGGGGACACATTCTGATCTATTTAAAAAATAATAACTATACAGCTAAATATTTCTTTTTCCCTAGCACGTTACGCTATAAATCTACCTCCATGCTTAATCCTCCTGTAGGGTGTGGCGAAATCCGTGCACAACCATATATTTTGTTGTTAAACTTTTACGGATTTTGCCCACCGCACGATGATATATTTCATAGGGTTAAGGTAAAATGGTAACGTCCCCTTTTTAAAGTTTCCTTTTTAAACTTTAGGAGAAAATGGTAACGTCCCCTTTTTAAACTTTAACGTGTGCCCCTGCTCAAAAACAAACAGAGCGATGCCACCCTCAAGAAACACGCCCATTAACTGTTAGGGAATATGCACGTATACAAACATTTCCTGATGAATGGGTATTCTCTGGCTCAGTAACACAGCAATATAAACAAATTGGTAATGCTGTGCCTGTTAATTTGGCTTATGCAGTAGGGCGTAGTTTAATTGCATTATTAAACTCTTTAGCAAAATAATTGATGGGAAGGGGAAAATGGTAACGTCTCTTTTTTCTTTTTATATATTTTTATTGGATATTAATAACTTAAGAGTTAAGATTTTTTTGCTAATTTTTTGAGAGTATACCTTATAATCTTCATAATTTTCTGATATTTGCTCTTGGCTTCTATTTGCTAAACAAAATAAATCACTTGATATGGACTTAAGTAATAAAATCATCTTCTTTTCGTCATTTATATGGTTATTCATAACCCATCTATCAATAGCTTTACCAGTTAAACTTAATAATGGTTCTTTATAGTTTTTTGAGCTATTGACTACTTTTAATATACTTCTTTGGGTAATAATTCTATTATTAAATTCACTCATAATATTTTTACTTTAAAAATCTTTAGGATTTTCAACATCCATAAATCAATATCCTTCAAAATTAACTTTGCTTCTAATATTTCACAAGCAGTTAACATTTTACCCATTCCTCTTGTACATAAGATTCTAGCTCTCTCAAGTATTTTATAAGCTGTATTTGAAATTGATATATTATTTGCACCTAAATGATATGCTGAATTGCGAGAAAAACTAGGTACATTACTTGTGGCTAAAGAAAAACAAGTTGCAAAATTTCTTATTGCTAAAAATATTGATGACAGATCAAAAATTTCTGTAAAACATGATTGTTCAATTGATTTTTTAGAATATAGAAATATATCGTAAAACTTCTTACAATCAATATAGCCATTTTGATATATATTTGGCTTACCAATACTTTTTAAAAAATCAATTTTATTTGATGTATATACTAATCTAGATTCTTGATAAAGGTGCCATGCAAATGGGTTACCTTCCTCCCATAATTGATTAATACGTAAATATGAATAAATAGAGTAATCGTTTGTGTTAAATTGAGTATGATGATTATCAGATATTGCTAACATATCAATATCTGATGATATATCTACTTCACCACGACATACTGAGCCAAATGCATAAATGTGCATATTTTTTATCGCCTATTAAATCGTTTGATAATAATGGACATAAAAAATCCAAACATTATGAGTCTTATTAAAAATATTATTGTTAAATATAATGGTGGATAATTAGGTGGCTTTAGTGTTCCTAATAAGATTTGAGGAGAAAGAATAAAAGCTTCTATATAGGACTTTAATGAATTAAGATCCCCATAGTTAAAAATATGGATAATTGCTATTAATGACAATATTATTAATATAGCTCTAAACAACTTCCATGTAGACTCACCATTTCCCCAAACTAAATCTAGAATTTTAAATTCTAGCCACTCCCCAAAAGCTTGACCACGTTTAAATCCACTGTATTTTTTTCGATAATAAGACTCTTTAGATTTCCAAGCTTTATATAAATGAGTTTCTGTTGCTTTAAGCTCTATATTTATTGCCCTATTTGTAGATTTTGCATCTCCAAGTTGTTGATAGTTTAATCGTAATGAGCGGGCAAATCTTAATTGTAAATTCTCTGTACTAGGGCAGCCTGATTCAAGTATATCACTATCTATATAGGTTTTATCAAAAGAAACATAATCAAATTTGCATCCTATAAATATACTCCCAGTGAGATTACTGTTTATAAACCTACACCCTGTAAAATCACAGTCTTCAAAGCTACAATGTCTTAAATAAGCAGCATCAAATATACAATACCTAAAATCAACATCTGTGAACTTAATTTTTTTAGCCACTAGGCGTTCAAATAATTTATTTATAAATACTTCTTGAGTAATAGGAAAATCAATTTTTTTATCTGATAATTTTTCTCTGCCACTATCTTTTAACATATTAAAATCTTATCTAAGTATTTAGTGATTTTATTCTAAAATCACTTATAATTTTCTATACATTACCGAAAAAAACACATGATTACAATGGCAAAAGTTAAAAACTAACATATAAAAAACTACTGAGTTTTTCATATTACTTTATTCTTTCTTATTAATAATGTATTTTTTAATTTATGTTACCAAAAAAATTAAGTATTTTGGTAGTCCTGAGATGTAAAACTATTTAAAGAAGAAGATGTAGAGTGTATTGAAGCCCCCATAAAAAAAGGGTAAGCTTTTTCAAGCTTACCCTTTTTTATCACAATACAAAGAGGAAAAGTTTTAGATATCTAAATAATCTAAAATCCCTTCTGCTGCACTGCGTCCTTCAAATACAGCGGTAACCACTAAATCAGAACCACGTACCATATCGCCACCCGCAAATACTTTTGGGTTAGAAGTTTGGTATTTAAACTCTAAAGAACTAGAGGTATCAATACAGCCATTGTCTTTTAGGTTAACACCAAAATCTGTTAACCAACTTGCAGGACTTGGGCGGAAACCAAAAGCAATCACGACCGCATCAGCAGCAATCACTTCTTCACTGCCTTCAATCACTTCAGGAGAACGGCGACCACGTGCATCAGGCTCACCTAAACGTGTGCTCACCACTTTCACACCTTCTACTTTATTTTCACCAACAATCCCAACAGGTTGACGGTTAAATAAGAAGTTCGCGCCCTCTTCTTTAGCATTCGCCACTTCACGCTTAGACCCCGGCATGTTCTCTTCATCACGACGGTATACACACGTCACTTTGCCCGCGCCTTGACGTAAAGAAGTACGGGTACAATCCATCGCAGTATCACCCCCTCCTAATACAACAACTTGTTTTGTTGCCATATTAACAAAAGGATCTTCGCCTGCTTCCCAGCCTTCTTGCTGTTTGATGTTACCAATTAAGAAAGGTAAGGCTTCATGTACGCCTTCAAGGTCTTCACCTTCAAAGCCGCCTTTCATGTAATTGTAAGTACCCATACCAAGGAATACAGAATCATACTCATCAATTAAGGTTTGGAATTGTATATCTTTACCGATTTCAACGCCTAAACGGAATTCAATGCCCATGCCTTCCATGATTTCACGGCGGCGTTGCACCACTTCTTTTTCTAATTTAAAAGCAGGAATTCCGAAGGTTAATAAACCACCAATTTCAGGGTGTAAATCAAAAACAACGGCTTTCACCCCATTACGGGCTAAAATATCAGCACAGCCTAAACCCGCAGGTCCTGCACCAATAATGGCTACTTTTTTATCTGTTTGAACCACATCAGATAAATCAGGTCGCCAACCTTGTTTATAGGCTTCATCAGTAATGTATTTTTCTACAGAACCAATAGTGACCGCGCCAAAGCCATCATTTAAGGTACACGCGCCTTCACATAAACGATCTTGTGGGCATACACGACCACAAATTTCAGGTAAAGAGTTTGTACGGTGAGATAAATCAGCCGCTTCAAATAACTTACCTTCTTTAACTAACTTCAACCAATTGGGGATAAAGTTATGGACTGGGCATTTCCATTCACAATAAGGATTACCACAGCCTAAGCAGCGATCTGCCTGATTACCAACATCTTCAGCATTAAACTGACCGTAGATTTCTTTCCACGTAAATACGCGAACACGGCTTTCCGTTTTTTTCGGATCGAGACGAGGCAAATCAATAAACTGAAAATTATTACTCATAATTCTGTTACCAACTTAAATGGGGAACAGGGGTATGTTGCCACACCCCTTGTAAAAACAACCACGTACTACAGTTATGCAGCCTCGTTAATTAAATCATCTAATAAAGATGTTAAATCTGCTGCTTTTGGTTTTACAAACCAGAACTTACCAATAAAGTCAGCATAGTTGTCTAATAAATGTTGTCCCCATGCACTGCCTGTCTCTTCTACGAAGCTAGAGATCATGCCGTACAAGTGGTTACTGTATGCCTTCATGAATTCAGGTGTTAAGCGATGGATATCAATCAGTTCATGGTTGTATTTATCCACAAAGGTATTATCAAGATCCAATACAAATGCAAAACCCCCTGTCATCCCTGCACCGAAGTTCAGACCTGTTTCACCTAGGATGGCAATAATCCCTCCAGTCATGTATTCACAACCGTGGTCACCAACCCCTTCAACCACTGCATGTACACCTGAGTTACGGACTGCAAAACGTTCCCCAGCTAAACCTGCGGCGTAAAGGGTTCCACCTGTGGCACCGTATAAGCAGGTATTCCCCATGATGGTGGATTTTTGACTTTCAAACTGGCTGTTTTCAGGTGGGCGAATTACAATTCGTCCAGCCGTCATACCTTTACCAACGTAATCGTTAGCATCTCCAGTGAGATCAATATGTAAACCCCCTGCATTCCATACACCTAGACTTTGTCCAGCTGTTCCTGTTAACTTCAGTGTTACAGGATTTTCAGACATGCCTTGGTTACCATGACGCTTAGCAATTTCACCTGATAAACGGGCACCAATAGAACGGTGAATATTACGTACATCATACTCAAATGTACCGCCTGATTTAGCTTCAATAGCAGGTAGCATATCTGCCACCATTTGTTCTGCTAATTCAGCTTTATCAAATGGCTCATTAGAAGGTTTTTCACAAAAACGCGGTTTATCTTCAGCAATATTAGCAGTGCTAATCAGTGGTGATAAATCTAAACGACGTTGTTTATCAGTGATACCCTCTAAGGTCACTAATAAATCAGTACGCCCGATTAAATCTTCTAAACGACGTACACCTAACACCGCTAACCATTCACGGGTTTCTTCAGCGATAAATTTAAAGTAATTCATCACCATTTCAGGTAAGCCAATAAAATGCTCACGACGTAGTATTTTATTTTGGGTTGCCACACCTGTTGCACAATTGTTTAAGTGACAAATACGTAAATATTTACACCCTAGTGCCACCATTGGCCCTGTACCAAAACCAAAACTTTCAGCCCCTAAAATAGCGGCTTTAATCACATCAAGTCCTGTTTTTAAACCACCATCGGCTTGAATACGGACTTTGTCACGTAAATCATTGGCGCGTAAAATTTGGTGTGTTTCACTTAAGCCTAGCTCAAAAGGACTTCCTGCATATTTAACAGAAGTTAGAGGACTTGCCCCTGTTCCACCGTCATAACCAGAAATAGTGATTAAATCAGCATAGGCTTTTGCAACCCCAGCAGCAATCGTTCCCACACCTGCTTCAGCCACTAATTTCACTGAAACTAAGGCTTTTGGATTCACTTGTTTTAAATCGAAAATAAGCTGTGCTAAATCTTCAATCGAGTAAATATCATGATGTGGTGGAGGGGAGATCAAGGTGACCCCTGGGACAGAGTAACGCAGATCAGCAATCAGCTGATTGACTTTACCCCCCGGTAATTGTCCACCTTCACCCGGTTTTGCCCCTTGTGCGACTTTAATTTGTAACACTTCAGCATTAACAAGGTAATGCGGCGTGACACCAAAACGCCCTGAAGCGATTTGTTTAATTTTAGAGACGCGCTCAGTACCGTAACGCTTGATATCTTCCCCACCTTCTCCAGAGTTAGAGCGACCACCCAGACGGTTCATCGCAATCGCTAAAGATTCGTGAGCTTCAGGTGATAACGCACCTAAAGACATTCCTGCACTATCAAAGCGAGGTAAGATATCTTCAATCCCTTCAACTTCATTGATATCAATTGATTCTAGGTCTTCACGGAAACCTAATAAATCACGTAATACCATTGGGTCACGTTGATTGACTAAGTCTGCATATTTTTTATAGTCATCGTAGTTGCCTGTTTTTACTGCAACTTGCAACGCTTGTACAACATCAGGGTTATAAGCATGGTATTCACCATCGTGAACAAATTTTAATAAGCCCCCTGCATCCACTTCTTTACGTGCTGACCATGCACGTTTTTTCAAGCTGGCTTGTTCAAGTTCTAAATCGTTAAAGTTAGATCCTTGTACACGGCAGGTTGTACCTTTAAAACATAAATCTACTACATCATCATGTAAACCGACCGCTTCAAATAACTGCGCGCCTCGGTAACTGGTGATAGTAGAAATCCCCATTTTGGAGATAATTTTGTATAAACCTTTGTTAATACCGCGACGGTAAGATTCTAAGGCTGCTAAGTTATTCGCTGCAACAGAGCCTGTATTCACTAAATCAAGAATGATTTCATAGGCTAAGTAAGGATAAACGGCTGTTGCACCATAACCAATTAATGTAGCAAAGTGATGCGGGTCACGTGCGCTACCTGTTTCTACGACAATATTGGCATCACAGCGTAAACCTTCCGCGATTAAGCGGTGGTGTACAGCCCCTGTGGCTAATAAAGCATGTACAGTCATGGTCTCTTTACTGATATTTTTATCAGAAAGGATTAGAATCACTTTACCATTTTTAACCGCTTGCACAGCTTGATCACAGACTGCTGTAATCGCAGATTGTAAATCAATACTGGCATCATAGTTTAAATCAATGACTTCATGTGCATAGTTTGGATCATCAATACTAATTAAGCGTTTAATTTTACTGTGTGATAACACAGGGGAAATCACTTCTAAACGCGCCGCATTGGCTTCCACTTCATTGAATAAATTGCACTCACGCCCAAAGCAGGTGCGTAAAGACATCACAATTTTTTCACGTAAAGGGTCAATCGGTGGATTGGTGACTTGCGCAAATTGCTGACGGAAGTAGTCATATACAGAACGTACTTTTTGGGACAGCACAGGGTAAGGTGTATCATCACCCATTGAGCCTGTCGCTTCTTGTCCACTTTCAGCAAGGACACGTAATACTTGATCGCGTTCTTCTAAGCTGACTTGGAAGAGTTTTTGATAAGTATCTAACTCTTCCCCTGCTAATTTACTTTGTACAGGTTCAGTACGACGTAATGTTTCATCTTCTAAATTACGTGCATGTTGTTTTAACCATTTTTGATATGGCTGACGTAATTTTAAGTCATTGTTGATATCTTCAGGGTAGATAATACGCCCTGTTTCAGTATCAACGGCAATCATCTCACCTGGTTTTAGGCGACCTTTTGCCACAACAGTTGAATCATCATAATCATACACTCCAATTTCAGAGGCTAAAGTGATATGACGATCTTCAGTAATCATGTAACGTGCAGGACGTAAACCATTACGGTCTAATACACACCCTGCATAACGTCCGTCGGTTAATACGATCCCAGCAGGACCATCCCACGGCTCCATATGCATAGAGTTATATTCATAGAATGCATGGAGTTTAGGATCCATGCTTTGCACATTTTGCCAAGCAGGTGGAATCAATAAACGCATCGCACGGAAGATGTCCATACCACCCGCTAATAAGGCTTCTAACATATTATCTAAGCTAGAAGAGTCAGAACCTGTTGCACCCACTAAAGGAAGGATCTCTTCCATATCAGGAATCAGCGGGCTCTCAAATTTGCTGCCCCGTCCTAATGCCCAGTTACGGTTAGCTTCAATAGTGTTAATTTCACCATTATGTGCTAAATAACGGAAAGGCTGAGCCAAACGCCATTGTGGCCATGTGTTGGTTGAAAAGCGTTGGTGATAAACACACAATGCAGATTCAAAACGTGGATCATTTAAGTCTTTATAAAAGACAGGTAATAAGTTTGGCATCACCAAACCTTTATAACTGATCACACGAGAGGATAAACTTGGAATATAAAATACAGGATCATCAATCGCTTTTTCAGCAAGACGACGTGCAATATATAAATTACGCTCGAAAGTGGCTTCATCCATGCCATCAGGGGCATTAACAAAGACTTGCATAATATTAGGTAAGCTTTTTAAAGCTTCAGCACCACAGGCGGTATTATCTGTTGGAACAGTACGCCAGCCAGCACAAATTAGCTCTTTTTTTGCTAAGGCGGCTTCAAGTTGTGCTTTTGCAGTATTGGCTTCTTGCTCATCAGTACTGAGGAAAACCATTCCCACAGCATAATGCAAGCTTAGTTTAATGGCATTTTCATCCGCTAAGGATTTTAAAAAACTATCAGGTTTCTTAAATAAAAGACCACAACCATCACCTGTTTTACCGTCTGCGGCAACTGCGCCTCGGTGGGTTAGGTTTGTGAGCGAAGAAATTGAAGTTTCTACTAACCAGTGACTGGCTTTGCCATCCATTTGGGCAATGAGTCCGAAACCACAACTGTCTTTTTCAAAGCTCGGTTGATAAAGTCCTGTCAACATATTTTCTCACCAGGGTTGGAAGTTGAAAAGGTTAACGTCAGACAACTGAAAGAGTTCAGTATATGTTTGAATCGTAATGGGTTTTGCTTTATTGTTGCGTATTAGTCTCACTAATAGGCTATTAGGGGCAAAACACTCCTATTATAGTGCATCTATTGCACACTTGTCACGACGAGATATATCTTATTGTTTTAGCAGGAAATTTGCAGCTACTAGTTACTAAGAAAGGTCGTTTTTAGGAGATTTCGAGGTTTGACGTAAGGGTAGTCATGTATAGAAAATAGTTACATATTTATACACTTTAACTTTTCTATTATCTTAAACTCATCATCGAAGTGCAAGTTTTTTTACTTACCATAAATTTTATTTATGGTAAGTATGATTTTATACCTATTATAAAAGGCATTAGAGAAAAGAAAGGCTATTTGTTTTATAAAGGAATTTTATGGAAAGTTTGTTTACTGACCCAAGCCTTGCTTCTATTTTATTGATCACCGCTTTTATTGCTGGGTTTGTTGATTCAATCGCAGGGGGCGGTGGTTTATTGATGATGCCTGCGATGTTAACCGCTGGTGTGCCTGCTCATTTAACATTAGGGACAAATAAGCTGGCGGCTACCTTTGGGACTTTAACTGCGGCACGGATGTGTATTAAACGTGGTATTTTTAAACCCCATTATTGGTGGGCGGGTATCGGCGCGACATTTATTGGTGCATTTTTGGGAGCATTGGCAACATGGTTTATTAGTGCGGTGGAGATTAAGCGTTATTTGCCTGTGATTATCATTTTTACTGCGTTGTATCTTTTATTTTCTCACCAGCGTGAAGGCAGTGATACAAAAGCAACAGATCAACCGCAAACAAATATAAAAAGTGTTTTATTAGGCGGTGGTTTAGGCTTTTATGATGGCTTGATAGGACCGGGGACGGGGGCATTTTGGACAACAGCGGCGATGGCTGTGTATAAAATTGATTTGTTAGAAGCGTTTGGTGTGGCGCGTTTTATGAATTTTATCAGTAATGTGGTGGCGTTAGGGACGTTTATGTTGTTGGGGCAAGTTGATTACTGGTTAGGCATTGCATTAGGGGTGAGTTTGATGATTGGCTCATATATTGGTGTGCATTCTGTATTACGTTTAGGCAGTGCTTTTATCCGCCCTGTGTTTATGAGCCTTGTGATGCTGATTAGCTTACGTTTGGTTTATATGGAGTGGTTTTGAAAAAAAATCTTCTTGTAGGCTGGTGTTGCACTGCCATTAAGTTAATGGCAGCGCAACACCAACCAACGAAAAATTTCCCCCTCGTTCCTCACGCGCCTGCGTGGGAATGCTCTCTTGGACGCGTTGCGTCCTCTTCTTTGAGCTGCCTCTATACTAAAAAATATGGGCAGGTTCATGACGCAACGCGTCAGGGAAGGCATTCCCGCGTAAGAACACGCGGGAACGAGAGGGAGAAAATCCACGCAGCGTATTCCACCCTACAAAAAGCAGCATCAACCTGTACAACGATAAATTAGAAAAGAGTTAATAAGGACTATCTTCCTCTTCTTCCTCCTCCTCGCTGTCTTCTGTTTCTTCACCACTATCAATTTTATTATTCACAGCAGGAATGCTGGCGATATATTCAGCTAAAGCATGTAAATCTTCTTTTTCAGCTTTTGATAAACCTTCATCAATCACTTCCGCCATTAAACCGCCTGAATAATCTCCATTAGGCAAAGCACCGTCTTCAAAAAAATACACTAAATCATCATGTGACCATGTCCCAATACCCGTATCCACATCGGCAGTAATATTTGGGGCAACTTCTCCCTCAGGACCTTCTAAGGTTCCTGCATAGGCTTTATCTTCATCAATCGCGCCTAATAAGTTGCGTGGACTGTGACACTCGCCACAATGTGCCATCGCATTAGCAATATAGCCGCCTCGATTCCAGCGCGGAGATTTGCGCCAATTATCCTCCCAAACCCCTGCATCAAAATACAAGGTTTGCCAAAACCAATTCCCATAACGATTAGCAAAAAAAACGATATCATGCGGCTTATTTTCTTTCTCAATAACAGGTACCGTTTTTAAATACGCCCATAAGGCGCGCATATCGGCATAACGCATTTTTGTATATGCCGCATAAGGAAAAACAGGATAATATGCTCCCCCTTCTGGGTTATAACCTTTACGTAAAGCACGAGTAAAATCGGCTTCATTCCAAGTCCCTATTCCATGTTTTTTACTTGGGGTGATATTGGGGGCGTAAAAAGTCCCAAAAGGCGTTTCTAAAGCACGTCCACCTGCTAAAAACTCCCCCCCATTTTTACTATCAGTATGACAAGCTTTGCACCCTGCCAAAGTAAAAATATACTGCCCTTTTTTCACTAAAGCAGCTTGCTCTGTTTCTTTATTAAGAGCAAGGTCATCCACAGCAAAAACAGAGAAAGGGCTAAAAAGCCCACCACTTAATACTAAACAGGCGATACGTAAAGGCGATAACATAAGCTATTTCTTTTTCTTATCTTTGCGGTAATCTTTATGACAGGCTTTACAGGCTTGTTTACCATATTCTCGGTAAGCTTGGCTAATTTTTGCACTGTCCCCATCTGCCACTGCACGTGCAAACTTATCTGCATACTCAGAGGCTTGCTTAGATATTTTTTCAAAATCAGCCCACTTTTCCCAAATCACAGGTAGTGCATCTGTTTTACCTTTATCTGACCCTTTTGGAAATAAGCGTACTAAATCCTGACTTAATACCTGCAATGCTTGGGTATGCATGGCTAAATCGCCTTTATGCTCTACTTTTCCTTCAATGATTTGCCATGCTGCGCCCATATGTCCACCGATAGCAGACATCATATTTTTACGATATTTAATCGCTTCTTTAGTGGCGGCTTCATCACTTGCCCATGTTGCAGTACTAAGCCCTACACTGCCTATCATGCATACACACATAACTGTATTAACTAAACGCTTCATGGCGCACTCCCTGTGGGTGATATAATTGTTTACTCTTTAAGCCTAGACGGTATTTATCGTAAATCAAATTCAGTATGTTCAGAAGAAAAAACATGGGCGTGTAAATTAGCAATCCATTGTTTCCCTTCTTGAGTAACACGTAAATATTTTAAACCATCTTGAATATAACGGTTAACCATCCCCCAATAAAAAGAAGGATAGCTCGTCCGTAAATCATGAGGGGAATGATAACCCAACTGCTCATTAATGCCTGTTTCTTGAAATTCGTAATAGAGTGCGGGTAGCTTGCGAATATAATTGGGGTCAGCAAGTTGTCCAATTAAATCTGCAGCACGTACTAAGCCAGGGTAAGAGCTTATACTTTGATGATCGCTGTCATCAGGGACAGGAAAACGGGTCAGCTCAATATTACCCGCAATGGCTTCTGCATCAATCACAGGATTACCACCAAAGCGTTCGCGGATAAATAACTTACCACGATCAACATGATAAGGAGACATAGAGGCATCTGTTGCGCCATCAGGTAAGGTAATAAACTCATCCTTAACCCCTGTGGTATATTGTCCATCGCGATCATCACGACAAATACCGCGAATATGCCCAATATCATGACATAATAAGGAAATAATGAAATTTAACCAATCACGATGAGAAACACCACCCTCTTTAATATGTTTACCACGTAAAATTTCTTGCCCTACTAACGTCACCATAATTGTATGTTCCATATTATGGTAAATTGCATCACTGTTTGCAAAATGCTCTAATGCCATCCGCCCAGCCCATGCGATGATTGACCCATTTGATGATTCTAAAGTCCCATAGTTGCGACAATATGCAGTGGTTAAACGCTCTACAAATGCATCAATCACAAGCTCAGTTGGATTAAACATAATTATTACCTATTTTTAAGTTATTTTTTTAATCTAGCTTTTAGCACAACACAGATTCTATTGCTTAAATAAAGCATAAAAGGAATATTAATTACAAATCAAGTGTATTTATCTAACTGTATTCTTCATGATTCTAGTTAATTTATTTTAAACTGCCAAAATATTGTGCATTCTTTTAAGGCTCTTTGCTCAGCGTTAATATACTAAAATAAATTGCAACAGAGAACGAGAACGTAGTAATCTATCTATACTAATAGTATTAGTATCAAGCTAATTTATATATATGCTATGTTTTGTACTGATACTAAAACCCCCTTGCATGATAAATAATAACGTTGCATTCGATTGGAATTTGGAGAACTATCACTATGAGTGAAAATATCGTCTATGCAACAGACGACTCATTTGAAGAAGATGTATTAAAATCTTCCTTACCTGTATTAGTTGATTATTGGGCTGATTGGTGTAGCCCATGTAAAACGATTTCCCCTATCTTGGCAGATATTGCTGAAGAATATAAGGGGCGTTTAAAGGTGGTTAAGTTTAATGTGGATGAGCACCGTGTTATCCCTGCAAAATATGCTGTCAGAGGAATTCCCACATTAATGTTATTTAACGATGGTGATATTGAAGCGACAAAAGTAGGCGCACTGAATAAATCTCAACTTGCTGCTTTCATTAACAGCCATTTATCATAAAAAACAACAAAAGGACGTGTTATACGCTAAACTATATTTATTTTCACGTCCTTGATACTAGACGTAGGTATTTTTACGTGATAGCATGACCTAAGTAGTGTAGTTATACTACACAATAAAAAATATCGAGCTATTACATTCATATACACATCAAAATAGCTTAAACCCCTTATCTGTGCATTTATTAATTACCTATATTTACTCTAATTACATATTATAAGAGTCAATAAACATGATAATTAATGGATTTAATATAAACTATTCATCACAGCATTTCACATTGAGTTTATTTAGATTACTTGCATTTTCCATGTATTTAATCAAATATGTTAATCAAAACATATTAAATTCCTTTACAGATAACCTATAAAGATACTGAATATTTTAACCTATCACTTAAAGATCAATTATTTTATCTTTACGATAACACAAACTAGTATAGTCACCCTCCCAGTCATATATATCACGTCTTGACTCTCTTACCAATCACTTCACAGCACATCATGAATTTAACAGAATTAAAGAAAAAAACGGCCACCGAACTTGTCGACCTTGCTCAAAAGTTAGGACTTGAAGGAACAGCGCGCGCGCGTAAGCAAGATGTTATTTTTGCGCTGTTAAAAGCCCATGCAAAAAAAGGCGAGGATATTTTTGGTGATGGCGTTTTAGAAATTTTACAAGATGGGTTTGGCTTTTTACGCTCTGCTGACAGCTCGTATCTTGCAGGCCCTGATGATATTTATGTATCACCTAGCCAAATTCGTCGCTTTAACCTGCGTACAGGAGATACTGTTGCAGGGAAAATTCGTCCACCTAAAGATGGTGAACGTTATTTCGCCTTACTTAAAGTCAGCGAAATTAATTTTGAACCCCCAGAACAAGCGCGCAATAAAGTTTTATTTGAAAACTTAACCCCACTTTTCCCTAATGAGCGTTTTAACTTAGAAATTGGGAATGGTAGTACTGAAGATTTAACACCTCGTATTATTGATTTAGCCTCTCCTATTGGTAAAGGGCAACGTGGTTTGATTGTTTCCCCACCAAAATCGGGGAAAACCATGATGTTACAAAACATCGCGCAATCGATTACTTACAATCACCCTGAATGTTACCTCATCGTCTTATTAATTGATGAGCGTCCTGAAGAGGTGACTGAAATGAGCCGCTCTGTACGTGGTGAAGTAGTTTCTAGTACCTTTGATGAACCTGCCTCACGTCACGTACAGGTTGCAGAAATGGTGATTGAAAAAGCAAAACGTTTAGTTGAACATAAACGTGATGTAGTCATCTTACTAGATTCGATTACTCGTCTCGCCCGTGCTTATAACACTGTCATTCCTTCTTCAGGAAAAGTGTTAACAGGGGGGGTAGATGCCAACGCCTTACATCGTCCTAAACGTTTCTTTGGGGCAGCGCGTAATGTAGAAGAAGGCGGTAGTTTAACTATTATTGCGACTGCATTAATCGATACAGGCTCTAAAATGGATGAAGTCATCTACGAAGAGTTTAAAGGAACAGGGAACAACGAAATTCACCTTGACCGTAAACTGGCTGAAAAACGCTTCTACCCAGCGATTCATATTAATCGTTCTGGTACACGTCGTGAAGAATTGTTGATTCCACCAGATGAATTACAACGTATTTGGATTTTACGTAAGTTACTCCATCCAATGGAAGAGCTAGCAGCAATGGAATTCTTATTGGATCGTTTAAAAATCACTAAACGAAACGCGGAATTTTTTGACTCTATGAAACGCTAATTTGTTCAAATGAAACAGGTTGATACGGTTTCAGTCGTTATTGTTAATTATAACGGCGGAGAATTATTAACACAGTGTGTGCAAGCAGTATTAAACTCTGTTGGGGTACAGGTCAATGTCTTTGTGGTGGATAACGCTTCAGAAGATAATAGTATCCCTTCTTTGCAGCGTAGCCTAGCGCATGAACCACGTTTACATATTACTTGTAATGCAGAAAATCGTGGTTTTGCTGCGGCTTCTAATCAAGCCTTGATTAATACAACAGGGGATTATCTACTTTATTTAAACCCTGATTGTATTGTTGAGACAGACACCTTAGCGCGTTTTTGTGATACCTTAAATGAATATCCTGCTATCGGTATGGCAGGGGCATTAGTGTGTAATGTTGATGGCAGTGAGCAATCAGGCTGTCGACGCAGCATTCCCAGCCCGTGGCGCGCCTTAGTACGTGTTCTCCATCTCAATCGTTTTTTTCCTCAAAAACAAAAATTCAAAAGCTTTGTATTAACAGATGATCCTTTGCCAGATAAACCTGTTGAAATAGAAGGTATTTCAGGGGCGTGTATGTTTGTACGTCGTCAAGCATTGGAAGAAGTTGGCGGGATGGATGAGAGCTATTTTTTACACTGTGAAGATTTAGATTGGTTTATGCGTTTTCATGCCCAACAATGGGGTATTTTATTTATCCCTTCCATTACTGTCATGCATGTGAAAGGACATTGCAGCACAGGGGAACCATTAAAAGTACTCTGGTTTAAACACCGTGGTATGGTGAAATTCTACCGTAAGTTTTTTAAAAATAGCTATCCAGCTTCATTGATGTGGGCTGTTTTTGCTGCGGTATGGTTACGTTTTGTTTTACTTGCTGGTCGTCTTCTCTTCTCTAGTTCTAAACCTAAAACATAGTATCCTGTAGGTTGGTGCTGACGCAGGAAGCCCAATAAAGAAATATTGTACCTTACCCCTTTTTTTATCTGGTTCCACGCGCTCCGCGCTGGAATCCCGTCCCTGACGCTCTGCGTCATCTTGCTTAAAGCTCTACTAAGGTGCCAGCTTAGAGGAGAGGACGCAAAGCGTTGTAACGAGGGGAAATTTTGATTAATAATATATGGAAATATTTATGGGTATGAAGCTAGAAGGGAAACTAAAAAAATTAATAATATCTTCAACTGCATTACTGCTATTTATACCTTTATATGTTATTTATCTAGAAGATGATATTTATAAACAAATTTTAGTAGTTAGTACAGGGGGAGTTTTAATTTTTTTTGAGGTAAGTAATTATTTTAATTACAGCAAGAAAAAGGATAAGTTAGGTAAAACTATTTTTTGGATACTTTTATTTATTTTTCTTTTCTATAAAACATACAATGCATATTATTATGGATACTAACTTCTATTTTTCTTCTATTCTCTAGTAAGCATAGACTGGGCTGATGTAGATTAGTGTTGACGCAGGAAGCCCAACCAATTACTGTTGGGCTTCGCTCCTCAGCACCAACCTACTAAAATAAATACCATGATAGTGTTAATAAAAAACACGCTATTTATACTTACGTAAATACAACCATTCAAAGAAACGTTTTGCCCAATGAAACACCACTGTTTTCGGGTACATACTTGCCCCTTTTTCAGTACGATGGACTAAAATTCCTTTATCTAAGGTATCCACAATACACATCAATTCAGTTTTAAAACTATGATGTGCAGGCTGCCCTTTTGATGCTGCAATAATATTTTTTGCCACAGTATCCGCTTGTAAATCTGCCATATGTGCCTGTTTAGGCATCCAATCAGGGCCAGGGAAACTACCTGCATCCCCTGCAATATAGACATTTGTTATCTCTGGAACCGTACATTGTTGGGTTGCTTTGACAAATCCCCCCTCTGACAAAGGTAGATCACTTTCTGCTGCCCAAACAGGGCCTGTCATCCCCGGCATAAATAAAGTTAAATCACTATGTAATTCTTGCTCTTCTGTGATCACACTGGTTTCAGTAAAGCCCTTCATTTTGTGACCAAGGTGTGTGGTAATATCACGTTTTTGCATCTCTTCCAACAATTTATCAACTGCTTTTGCACCTAAACGCTGCCCGGGGCGTGGGGCAGGGCTGAAAAAGATGATTTTAAATTTATCTCTGCGTCCTTGCTGGCGTAATAGCGTATCAATCCCAAATATAAACTCAAAAATAGGCCCCCCACGCATTGCCGCAGGCTCTTTAGGATTTGATGCAAACCCAAAGGCTAAGGTCCCACTGTCTAATTTATTTAACCGATCAGTATAAGCTTTAGTAGGCGCATAGCCTTCACATGGGGTAAACACATGTTCAATCCCTGGGAGTTTTTTAATAAAACGTCCACCAGATCCAATAATTAAGGTATCAAAGTTAATTTCTGCCCCACTTTCGGTGATCACTTTGTTTTCACTGTGTAGGATTTTGCTCACACTACCACGGTGATAATCGACATTATAACGTGCAAAAAACTGCTCTAATGAAAAAGTCAGATCATTCTCTGAGCGTTTTCCCGCTGGTACCCAAATTAAGCTGGGAAAATAGAAAAATATAGGACGAGGAGAAATTAATGTAATAGGGGCATTATAGCCTTGGCTACGCAATTGACGAATCGCTGTTAATCCCGCGAAACCAGAACCAATAACAACAGTATGCTGCACGATCTTTCCTTTTATTCATGAATCCAAAACGAACGAGTGTAATATAAGACTATTCTAATCTATAAACAATTTATTTTGGATTTTTTGATAGGTTTGACTATGGGTTAAAATTTTTGTGACATCTTTTGTACTAGGGGTATAGTAATACGCACTTACTGTAGCACAAAGTAAAAGAAGACTACCTAACTTATAACGTAAACTGGCAATTTTTAATGCGGTACCAAAGGATTTTTTTAACTTGCGATTACTGACATCAACACTATAAAGCTCATCTAAACTCAAGTGTACAAAATAGCCTAAGCTCATAAAAAAACCACAGCCCCATGCAACAAAGGCACGAATATGTAAGCCATGATAACAAAATGCCGTAGTAAAAAATCCAACGAATAAAATGGCTAAAATAGAATGAAAATTACCACGGTGTACGGTTAATTTTTTAAAGCTATAAATAAGTAGATAGCGGGCGGGTATAAATACAACTATCCATAAAAAAATAAAGTGGAATACGCTAAAACTGGGGTGATCAATTTGTGTCCAAACACTAAAAGAGGCTAATAGCAGTGCAAGACCATTAAAAACAATACGGGCAGGAATAGAGCGAGGGGAATCAATATCAGGCAAAATACCGCCGAAACTGCCAATAAGCCAATAAAGAATACAGCTTTTCAGGGTTGCCAAATCGGTTAGAAGTAAACTGCCAGCAACTAATCCACTTACAGTTGTTGCAACAGTAAAATGTGTATTAAAGTTTGCCATAAGTAAAAAACGCTACACGGTGGTTAACGGGGGGCGTGTAGCATCCTTTAGCTTATGCAACCAAAATCCGTAGAATATAGATTCTACACGCGTTGCTGACGGACGCTGAGATTTTGGATTGCATAGAATCCGTGATTTTAATGTAAATACGGATTAACGTTTTGAGTATTGTGGACGTTTACGCGCTTTGTGTAAACCAACTTTCTTACGTTCCACTTTACGTGCATCACGTGTTACGAAACCAGCTTTACGTAATGGTGAACGTAATGTTTCGTCATAAGCAATTAAGGCACGAGTTAAACCGTGACGAATTGCCCCTGCTTGACCTGTGTTACCACCACCTTCTACGGTGACAGTAATGTCAAAATTACCATGTAAATCGGCTACGTCTAAAGGTTGACGAACTACCATGCGTGCTGTTTCACGACCAAAGTATTCATCTAAAGGGCGTTTGTTGATAGTAATACTACCTTCACCCTTTCTTAAATAAACGCGCGCAGAAGAACTTTTACGGCGGCCTGTGCTGTAGTATGTTTCACTCATAGCGTTTCTTTAGACTTCAAGCTTAATAGGTTGTTGAGCTTCGTGACCATGCTCTGTTCCTGCGTAAACACGTAGTTTACGGAACATTGCACGACCCAAAGGACCTTTTGGAAGCATACCTTTTACAGCAGCTTCTAAAATACGTTCAGGATGCTCTTGCATCTGTTTGTCATAACGTACTTCTTTTAAACCACCAGGAAATCCTGTGTGGTGGTAATACATTTTACTGGTCTCTTTACGACCTGTTACACGCAATTTTTCAGCGTTAATAACAACAATGTAATCACCTGTATCAACGTGAGGTGTGTACTCTGGCTTGTGTTTTCCGCGTAAGCGACGAGCAATTTCAGTTGCTAGTCGTCCTAATACTTTATTTTCAGCGTCAACAACAAACCAATCGCGCTTCACGGATTCAGGCTTTGCGCTAAAGGTTTTCATCAGCAGATTAAACTCCAAAAGAGAATAAGAATAAAACGCGTAATTTTACGGCGTGCCCTCTCTGCTGTCAAGATAATATTTGTTAAAATATAGGTGACTATATTTAATAAACTATTTTAAATAGGCTAACTACTTTATGTTATCAGTCTGCTTTGGAAAAAGAGGGGGCTTTTTGGTATGTTTTCATTAGTTGCCGAGTGAGCCATAAATTATTAATGTTTACTGTGCTTTTTCCCATAAAAAGTGTACGAGTGGTATTGGTTCCATTTAATACTTTTTCAGCAATAATTGGAAATAAAATTCCTAGAAAAATTGAAATTAAAAATATAATAGTTAAGTCAGTCATTCCAATTTTATACAGTATAACCCTACTTCCCGCAGTAAAGAAAACATGAAATAAATAAATTGAGTAGGAGTACCCGCCTATTATTGCCAACACATTATTTTTTCGTTTTATTGATAACACACCAACACAAAATAATATCCCAATCACTAATGCATCTATTGAATGTTTTTGTTTCAATGGCGCATAGTCAAATAAGATTAAAAGCAATACTCCTAAAACACTAAGAAGCATTAAGTAGCCAAGTTTTGGTTTTATTATATCTAATAAGGAAAAGCGTTGAATAGCCATACCCGCTAGAAAGAAAGGTAGCAGGTAAATAACACCAGAAATTGAAAAGTAGTTTAGTTTTATATTTAGTAAATAAAATATACAGGCGATTGTAAATACAATAAGAAAATTATTTTTCTTATCTAAGCCAGTAAATACCTCTAGCCCTGCAATAAGCAAAAAAATGATAAATAATGATTCAATAAACCAGAAGTGGGCAACAGGAATAATATGTAACATACTCCAGTCATATTGTTGAAAGTTGCTTCCGGGGACAATTGATTGCATGACTGCAAAGAGTGTTCCCACTACAAGCATAGGGATTATTAACCGTCTAAGTTTCCCTTTGGTATATTTTATAAATCCTTGATCAAAGGGTCTATAGGCATAAACTAAACCTGATAAGAAGGTAAACAAAGGCATTCTAATCAAGCCTAAAATATCATTGATATCTCTAAAATAGCCGCTCTCTATTTTTAATCCGTTGCTAGGCAGACTGCCTATAACGTGATACCCAACGAGAAGAATACATGCAAGCCCCCGCAATGTATCGATAGATTGACTTCTTTGCTTCATATTTCTCTCTTGTTATATTTGATACAGCACAGGGTGAAAAATAAGATGACTAGGT
>Ga0193953_1000453_pt1 | contig 22312 bp, 11 predicted proteins | sample BB_4_MG_FD_140325 | JGI IMG/M metagenome (GOLD analysis project Ga0193953, IMG submission 140325) | Microbial mat bacterial communities from the Broadkill River, Lewes, Delaware, United States - BB_4_MG | ecosystem: Environmental > Aquatic > Freshwater > River > Microbial mats | place: USA... | reverse complement strand
TGAAAACCATTGTACTGCGAGGTACCGGGGGTTCGAATCCCTCTCTCTCCGCTGCTTATAATAGCAAATCCCTGTAAGTGACTACTTACAGGGATTTTTGCATGCAATACATTGTAAAAATGCGATCATTGCCTTGTTTCGCTAGAGTTTTTGATAGGCAACCAGGACTGCGGAACACTCACTTTTGCGCTCCGTTTTATATGTTGGTGCAGACACTTCTACAATCACATTTAATGTAGATGAAATTTCGAATATTTTATGTAGCGTATACGAATCGGCTGCATTATCATATAATACAGTTTTGTTTTCATTGGCTTCAATTACCCGGAAATGGATTTTGCCCAATTTGGAATTGCCTTTCGCTGAGATAAAATAGGCTCTATTCCCAAAAAGCGTAAGATTCAAGTTCACCTTTTTCATTTTCTTTAAAGTAAATGATTTTGAGCTTGAACTAATCTTAAATTCTTTAGGTGGTGCAGGACACTTGTTTTCATACCTCCTACAGTCTTGAGCTTGTATATTTACACCTATCCATAACATCAGGCATACCTTGACTAAAAACAGTATCTTTTTCATAGTATTCTATTTAACCCATTTATCTCTAATTTCATCCACGGCCAATGCGAGATTATCAAGTTTCTCCCTTGTGACGCTAATCTCTTTCGTTGGTTGAATAAAGACACGATCATACCTTGTTGAAACTTTAGTTTCATGTATTTCCACATTAAATGCTTCAAAAGAGGTGATTAATGGATTTAGATCCTTTAGCAAACTCTTGGCTTCCCGTTTGGTCATATACAATCCAATCATTTCCACTAACTGGTCAACAAGGTTTCTTTGATCTGCAATACGCTGTAAGAGTTCTCCACTGGGATTATCCTGATTGATGGACGTTAATGTTAAATATAAACTTTCAATGACACATCCAAATGAAACAATGGAATAGGTATTAAACCGCTGAGTTTCGAACAGATTATCCATCGCCAAATCATAAGCAATATCAGATAAGATTATTAATGAATCGACATTTGACATGTTTGATAAGAAACGCTCTTTAAACTGATAATCCAGATAAGGAAAGAGATTCTGATTATTACCAACCTCATCAATGACTTTCATATACTCAAAACCTTTGGCAGGTTGCTGAAAGGCTAGTGTATATGATAAGTCGGCAAGAAATATCCCCACTGCCAAAAATTGTTCCCGTGAACTTTTATATTTACCCATATTCTTAGGATTACTAAGTATTTGGGGCTTGTAGCTTAAATTACCAGCATCAATGTAATTAAATATCTCATCCGGAGAAGGAATGGAGTAGACAGTTGACACAATTGAGTCTTCTTCGGAAATTACACTTAATTTAGACGGGTTTATACATTGTGCTTCTGCGAAAATAAAGCCCCCCATAGCCAGAAGTAGTAACTTGGCAAGGCATGATTTAAGGCGAATTGCTTGATTCATAACTTTTAATTTAATTCAGTTAAATGATTAGGATCAGTAATAAGTTGTGATTGTTGTTCACTAAAGATGAGCTCACATGTAATTTTTTCATTCGAACTGCAATCAAATGTCAAGCTTGCGTTATGCTCCATGATTATCATCTTTACAAACTCAAGAGAATCGAAACTGAGACCCGATTTTGAATTCGTACTTAAGGTAGCTTCTTTCTCTTTTATATACTTTTTAAGTTGAATGTCATCAACCGTAATTACCAATCGAACATCCCCATTACCCTTTATCGTTTCTATTTGAAGAATACTATTTTGCATACAGTGCGTAACCAGAAAATCAAAAAGCGCTAATAAGGCACCTGAAATAAGATGATGTTCACCGTGTATATGCATTTCCTTATCCAGGTGTTGCCCCCTTAAACGAATACTATTATTGCGGAGTTTATCATCGAGATTCAATAGGCAGAAGCCTATAATCTGATTAAGGTCGAAACGCTCAAATTTCAATCGCATACTTTTGGATTGCAATGCCGTAATTCTAAGAGCTGATTTAATAAAAGTTTCCAGCTTAATGAGAGAATTATCAATTTTCTCCACCACTTGGGCATCTTTCCTGGATTCGACCCGGTGTTTTAGTATCTGAAGCATCCCAATGGCCTCATTGAGCGCATCTCCAATTTCATGTCCAAGAATGGAGAGAAACTTATGCTTTGTACGATCCGCACTAATCAATTCACTATTAACCATTTTCAACTCCTCATTCAGCCCTTCCAAAGCCGCATTCGCTTTCTGAATCTCATGCGTTCGTTCTTTAATTTTTTGTGCTAAATCCGCATTCGTATCCTTTAACTTCTCTTTATTTTTCTTTAATTCAACATGTACATTTACCCGTGAAATCAACTCCTTTGCATCAAATGGCTTCACGATATAATCCTCTCCGCCAGATACAAAGGCCTTATTTATACTCACCTTATCATTCTTCGCTGTAACAAATATGATAGGTATATCAGCTATTTCCTGCCGCTTTTTTATTTCCTGACAAGCCTCAAATCCATCCATTTCCGGCATCATAATGTCTAAAAGCACCAAATCAATTCCTCCTTTTTCAAGTCGCTCTATACCACTGATGGCGTCCAATGCATATTCAACGTCATATTTGTAATGATCAAGAATTGTGGCAACCAACTGTACATTTCGTGAATTGTCATCAACTATCAGAATCCGACCATTTTTTTGGGTGTTTATAGCATCACTCATAATACTTCGGTTCTAATTAAAGATATCGGTATTTAATATCTGATCTATTGCATTAGTCTGGTATTCGACCAATTCAACATTGAAAGCCTTTGCACTATTTTTCAACTCAAGTGCTGCATTAAGAAGTCTTTTATGATTTTGCTTGGTGGCATACCCTATGACTTCGTCAGCAATTTCAACTTTCAAATCAAAAGAAGTTGAATGTCCCATTTTTTGCCATTTATGTGCCAATTCCTTGAATGATACCCGATCATGAAAAAGAGGTTCCTCAGGTTCTGAATTAGCAAATGATTGATCCCTGACAATGGCAGATACATCCTTTTTAAAAACTTGGTTCTTCGTTTCTATATCATAAAATACAACTGTAAAAATGCTTCCTTTTCCTACTTGACTTTTCAGGGAAATGGCCCCATTCATTGTATTAATGAGTTGTTTTACTATGCCCAACCCTAATCCTGTACCCCCATACTTCCGGTTATCCTGTGCTTCCTGCTGATAAAAATCTTCAAATATTTTTTCTTGCGACTCTGGTTTTATCCCAATGCCGGTATCCTCAATACTAATCGATACATCAACATTATCATTCTCGGCCTTTGAAACATCACCTGTCAAGTTAATCTCACCATGATTTGTAAACTTGATGGCGTTACCCAGTAAATTAATAAGAATTTGCTTTAAACGCAATTCATCTATAAAAATAGAAACCGGAAAATCATCTGGAATAGAGGATGAAAATGTAAGTTGCTTATCATGAATGCTGTTTTTAAAAAGTGTTTTTAAATCCATAAATAAATCGCGCAAATCAATGTTATCAGGCCTTAATACCAATTTATTGGCTTCCATCATTGAAAAATCCAGAATGTCATTTATTAAGGTTAATAAGGTATTTCCACTGCGACAGATATTATCAAGATAATTTGAATGAGTGGAGTCCACGATATGAGGTTGCAGCAGTTCCGAAAAACCCAGAATCGCATTGATAGGCGTTCGTATTTCATGGCTCATCCTGGCAAGAAAAGCACTTTTAGCACGACTCGCAGCCTCTGCTTTTTCTTTTGATTCAATTAGATCGTGATGCGACTGCACTCTATAAATGGCGATCCCAAAGAGATTTGCAAGAATTTCCAAATGATATGCATCCCGACCGGTGTATTTGGACTTTTTTCCAGCAGTAAAGATCATTCCTTTAAAAGAGCGGTTAAAAACGATCTTACTCCACGCCATTTTATGATAGGGCATTTTACTACACATTCCTTGTCTTAGATGTTCATCCAGATCTTCACCATTACAAAAACATTTACCGGCAAAAGAATCTGTCTTGAATACTTTCATCTTTTGGCAAAAGGAGTTATAAAACTCTTCCGTTTCCTGACGGTACGATTGAGATGAATCAGAGTAAATGGAAAAGACTGTTTGTTTCCGAATAGGATCCTCGAAAGCAATAAAACAAAACAGGCTATCAGTAATTTCAAGCGCATATTGCCGAACCAAAATTGAAATGGCATTCACATCGTCATGACTGGTTAACTCATGGGCTACTTCAGCAATACGATCCTTAATTTTAAATTCACGCACAAATGAATTTTGAATGTTTTTATAGCGCTGATTAACTATCGCATAGTACGCTACCTGCCTTTTGCCACCCTCACCTATTGCATAGGTGTAAACCTTGACAGAATATATTTTACCACTCACATTTTCATGCATCGAAGAAAAATGGAAACTCGTTTGATTATCCTTTTTAAGTACACGTTTCCAATGTGGTTTAGAATTCTGAAAAATCAATTCTTTTATATTCCTTGACGTTAAATCCTGATCCTTGCATAAACCAATTGCCAATCGTCCGCATTCATTTGCATATACAATAGAACCATCTGCTTCCAAAACAAAAACTTCCATGGGAGCTTTCTCTGCTACAAAGGAAGGAGGGGCGATCGGAAAAAGAGTCTGAGCTAACAAGTTGTGCATAGTATCATGAATCTTGATTTAAGACTGTAATGAATTGTTTATTTGAGTATTTTTAAATAACCATGTTGTTCAATCACTTCGTCCAGGTAGGTCATTGCCTTTACCATATAGCTATAAGTTTCGATGGGTTGAAGTTCACCATTAAAAGTACCATCCCACCCCTCAGACAATTCAGAGGATGAGTATACTTTTTCACCAAAACGATTATAAATACTAAATTCGATGAGTGATTTAATTCCCCAGCCTTTCACATGAATATAATCATTCAGACCATCGCCATTGGGCGTGAAGGCAGAAGGCAATGCAATGGAAAATTTGTGCAATACTTCGACGCTCATATCATATAGTACTTCGAAACAATCACTGGTGTCAGTCACCGTCACAGTGTAGGAGGCTGATTCCAAGGGACTCACCATTAACTCCGAACAATCACTGCAGGAAAGTCCGAAATCCGGGGTCCATTTATAGGTTTTGATACCTTTATCAGCAATGTTTAATGTAAATGATTCACCAATAATTAACGTTGTATCTTTTAATACAACCACAGGCATTTGCTGTACTGCTATCCATACTTTTTCATTACTTATACATCCCTTTGCATCCGTAACATCAACTGAATAATAAATGGAAGAATCAGGTTCAGCAATCGGGTTGGGGATTCCTGAATCATCCAGGCCTTTTTGAGGACTCCAGGAATAGCTTACACCGCCATCTGCGTATAATAACAAATTATCGCCCCGACAAATCAAGGTATCATTGGAAATTGAAACTTTAGGTAAAGGATGAACAGCAATGTCATATTTGGAAAGCGTATCAGTACAAGAAAACTTATTATCATAGACGATAAGTGTGGTAGAATAAACCCCAGGTTCACTGTATTGATGTACAGGCTCTGTAACAGATGACGTATTGCCATCTCCAAAATTCCACAAAACGGAAGATGCATTTATTGATTGATTATGAAAAGCCAAAGCTAAGGGGACACAACCTTCCTGAATATTGTTTTCAATACCGTAATCAGCAACAAGGTTAAATATTTCTATGGTATCTTTTATCACTTTATTACACGTATTATTTGCATCAGACCGAATGTATAAAGAAGGGTAAACCTGTTCAATTTTAGGATATTGATAATATACAGTATCACCGGTTGATGTATACCCATCCCCAAAATCCCAGATTAAATCATAAACGTTCCGCTTATCTATTGCTATCATTTGGATATCTGTCTTCTGACAAGCTGTGTCGGCGATAACCAACTCTGCATATGGACCACCAACGTTTATATAACTTTCTTTTGTCAGAGTATCTGCGCAACCATAGCTTGTTGAACTAACAAGCGTAACATTATAATTATCCGGTTTAGAATAAATAAATGATGGATGCTGTATACGCGAGTGATTACTTACATCACCAAATTCCCAATGCCATGATCCTGGATAATTTGTTTCAGACAGATCGGTAAATTGAACTAAAAACGGGTAACAATTCGAATGAGTGGCGGAAGCAGTAAAGTCAACAATCGGTGGTTTTTGAATGTGAATGTATCCTGATTTTGTTCCGGTTCCTTCACAACCATGAATATCTGTGATGTGCAAGGATACGGAATAGTATCCGGTATCAGCATAACTATGAGTTGGTGCAGGCAAATTAGAAGCACTGGTATCACCAAAATTCCATTTATAACTGACTATTTCACTATTTGACTGATCCTCAAAAATCAGCTCCTGCGCCAAACAAGCAGTAGAGTCTGATACAATAAAAGAGGGATCAGGAAAGATGGTTTTAATGTGTTCATTCAGTACTTTTTTATTACTACAACCCAATTTATCTGTCACCTGTAGTGAAACATTATAAATACCAAATTGCATGTACTGATGCACGGGATTCTGATCATAAGAAATAGAATCATCACCAAACTTCCATTGCCAATCAATTAAGGTGGTATCAGAGACAGATAAGTCACTAAAAGAAAACGTTATCGGCATACAGCCCGATTGATGATTACTTTCAAAATTTGGCGAAGGATGAAAGATGCGAACGGTTTGAAAAGCGGTATCCTGACATTCGTTTACATCCTGGGTGATCAGCGCCACTTCTTGAAATCCTTTATGGGTAAACGCATGAGATAGAGGTAAGTCATCAAAGTATTGCTTTTCCCCGTGATTAATATGCCATAGATATTTATGTTTTTTGCCATTCAGCATAAATGGTACGGCATCGATTGATGCCTCTGCGTCAAAATGAATTGTATCATTGAGACAAGCCTGAGTTTTACTATGATTAATTATTGATTTCAGATTCCTGACGAGGGCTTGATTGCTTAACTCATAATCACAACCAGTGGTATTATTCCGGGCTGAAAGCGTGACTTTATAGTCTCCTGTTTCTTCGTATGAATGATCAACCTCCGGAACCTCTTCTACAACAGCTGATCCATCTCCAAAATCCCAGGTGTATGAATCAGCATTTATTACATTACTGATAAAATGGTAATCATTGGGTGCTGTACAATCATTTTCGATGGTAAATAAGCAAACCGGCCCCTTTAAGTACACTGCATTTTCCTTGGTTAATGACTGTTCACACCCATAATTGAATACGGTTAGTTTGACATCCATATAGCCTGTATCAGTATAGTGATGAAACGGTTCATCCACCGGAAAGGGGAACGAATTTCCATCTCCAAACTCCCATTTCAGGTTTGTTACTTTGTCAATATCAGGAGATGTATTTTTGAAATATATAATCTCCGAAGCACAAAATTCTGGACCATCCTTTACTATAAAATCTGGTGTAATACTATCACCAACACTTACCTGACTTGTACTGGAGTGGATACAGTTTTTTACAGTCTCAATCACCAATTCAACCGGATAATCGCCAGGCTCAGAAAACTCATACGTTAACGCCGATCCATTCTCTATTTCCTGCCCGTCTACCATCCAGGTCCAGGAAGCAATTTTATCCATTTCTGTCTCATAACCGGTATCATCACTAAATTGAATTGTTCTAGGAACACAGCCTTTCAGGAGCTCATCGGCGGTAATTCGTACATTGGGAATTTGAACTTCTACACTTTTATCAATGACTTTTTGATGTCTGCAACCATGCTTACTGATCGCTATCAAAGTATCACTGTAAGACGCATAGAATAATTCCCGAATGGCTTTCGTTTCTTCAAAGGTTATGTGCGGATGTTCGGCTACGGCCACTGCGCCATTCCCAAAGCGCCACTCCCAGCTTGTAGCATTCTCTGAATAATTAGTGTAATGGACAATTTTTGGAACCTCACATAAAAAGGTATCCACAGCCTGAAAATCGGCCACTACTTTTTCGACATGAACCGGAAGTATTGAATCATGTGCACAAATACCATTGCTGGCACTTAAGCGAATTAAGTAATCACCTGCTATAGGATATTGCTTATTCGGATTACTTGCATCAGAAACGGAACCATCGCCAAATTCCCAATTGAAAGTTGAAGCATCCTCACTCGTATTGGTAAGCGTCAGCCTCTGACCTGGACAAATCGTATCTTTCGATAAACTAAAAGCCGCCCTGGTTTTTTCTATTGTAATTAAATCTTGCACTACCACTGAATCCTCACAACCCATTGCATTCCTAATAAAAAACTTCACGGTCTTTCTGCCTGTTTGATTATAATAGTGAATTGGTGACGACTCTGCCGATGTGGTCCCATCCCCAAAATCCCAAGTATAAGTAAGTGGCAAAACAGCTTCGGAGAGATCATTAAAATGAGTAGTTAGCACCCCATTACAGGAATAAACCTCATCCGCTCCCATTTTTGCTACCGGTTGATATGCCTTAACTAACTCCTCTTCCGTATGAGAACCGATACATCCATTTACATCCTTTACCACCAGTGTCACATCATATATTCCTTTCTGCTCGTAGATGTAGTGAGGAGATATTTCGTGACTGATGGTTCCATCCCCGAAACTCCAGGTATATTCAACGGGTTCGCCTTCAAAAATGGTTGTTTGATTAGAAAATTCAAAAGTAGCCGGAATACAACCAACCCCTTCGTCGCTAACAGAAAATGCAACATTGGGCTTGCTATATATAGTAATGTAATTGCTTATAGAAAGGGTATCGGCCTGGACTCCTGCTGATACAATTAAAACTACAGTGAAATCACCAGGCTCCGAATAGGTCGTCTGAGGATCTTTCGCCGTAGAAGTTTTACCATTTCCAAAATTCCATTGGAAAGTCGCACCAGGTGGAAAAGTCGATTCATTTTTGAAAGTCACCAGCAAGGGCGGACAACCTGTCGTTTTATCTGCCGAGAATTGCGCTTCAATCTGACCATCTGCATAGGTTGGCAATACGATCAATAAGACGAGAGCTACATGTGTGAAATTTGGCATAATAACCTCTTTATTACCAAATTTATTGAATAAGATTGCCTTTTTCAAGAGAAAAATGTAATTTATAGTTTGATCACGATAAGTATTTCACCTTTGATTTAAACAATGTAGTATGCGTCATGATAGGTGTTTTCAAAGAATTATCAAGTGGATATTTGTATTACTGGCAAACTTATTGACTCCTCTGCTTATAGGACAAAATATTCATTTTTCGCAAAACTATTCAGCTCATTTAACCCTAAACCCTGCCAATACAGGGCGATTCAATGGCGACATGAGGGCTGCCTTAATGTATCGGGCTCAGGGATATCAATTTGCCGAAGTATATAATACATTCTTTCTGAGTCTTGAAAAACCTTTTTACCTGGCAAATGAACGGATCAATACCGGATTGTACTTTAGTCATGATAACTCGTCGGGCAACACCCTTCCGGCCAACTTAATCTATTTCAATGTCAGCCATGAAGTGCCGCTGGCAATAAATAAATCATTGATCGTAGGACTCCAAATGGGTTATGTCTATAAGAGTGTTTCCTTGTCTGAAAACTCTTTTCCCGATCAGTATAATCGTAACACCGGTGGATTTGATCCATCCTTACCTACCAGTGAATCCTTTGAAACATCCACATCAACCCACCTGGATGCTGGTTTCGGCATCCTTTATTCACAATCCATAGACCGCGGGCTTTGGAGTTTAGGATTTTCCATGCAAAGATTAAATCGTCCATCGGAAAGTTTTTTTGGAATTGAATCAAACCTTCCTCTAAGATCTGTGATTCATGGGAAAGGAGATTTCAATTTAGGAACGAAGATGTTTGTCATTCCGTCATTCATTTTAATTAAACAAGGTGAACCCGCGCAAACGATTATGGGGGCCAATATTGGTCATAGTCTTAACAATAATGCCTCCATCCCATTAAAGAATGTCATATTGGGGCTCCATTATAGAGGCATCAGCAATGATGCAGATGCCATTATTTTTTCCGGAGGTGGATCCTACAACCATGTTAAATTCATCATGAGCTATGATTATACTATCTCCCCACTAAATACATCAAATGTTAGAAATGCCTCTTTTGAATTCAGTCTGATTTATACATTACCTTCTACTAATCTAACAAAAAAAGTTGTTTCATGTGAACGGTATTAGCTATGATAAAAAATGTATCAACATATATGGCAATGGTTTACCTGTTGGTAGTAAGCCCATCATTTGGAGAAGATTTGGAGAAAGAGAAGCTGAAAAATTGGCAACTGGAAAGTGTGATTAATAATGCCATTCGGTTAAATGACTATTATGCTGCCAGGGATTGCCTGATTGAATTGGTAGCACGAAAACCTGATAAAATTAAATATCAGATTCAGCTTGCTTTTGTTTATGAACAAACCAGAGATTATTCCCATGCTCTCAAATTACTTCATAATATTCATGAAACTTATCCAAATAAATATGCGACAGTCACCTTTCACCTGGCCAAATTATATAAAGTATTTGGGGAGTATGACACAGCCTTAGATTTATTTACGGGATTAAAAAAAAGATACAAACGCATAAAATTGAATCGTATATCAAAGGATCTGATTCTAAAAGAAATGGCTGGCTGTCAACTAGCCATCTCCTACCGTGATACAACTGTTAAAACACAAATTGAACACTTAAATAAATCCATCAATAAGCCCCACATTGAATTTTCTCCCTTAATAATAAATGATTCGGTTTTTGCCTATGGAACTTCCCTGTTAGATGAAATTGTGTTTCACGATATAAAAACAGACTATAAAGCCTCGCGACAATTTAAATTAGCTATTAAAGCGGGCGATCAATGGAAAGGGGGCCAGGAAACACCCGAGCCTTACTTTAATTATCCGAATTTTGATACAGGCCGAGGCGTTTTTTCTTTAGATGGTAATCGTTTCTATTTCACCAAGTGCAGTCCAAATTTAAAAGATAAAATAATTTGCCATTTATGGTATTCCGAAAAAATTAAAAACCAATGGCAAGAACCAATAAAACTAGATCGTTCCATTAATCATCCGCGCTTTTCAGCCTCCTATCCAACCGTTGGTACTTGCTACAAAAAAGAGTTGGAAGTTATCTATTTCGTTTCCGACAGACCAGGAGGAATCGGTGGCCAAGATATTTGGTACACCTTATACAATCGCCAAACAAATAAACATTCATCCCCGGAAAATGCAGGCATATACCTCAATTCTGAAAGGGATGAAATAACACCTTTTTTTGATCTCGAAGCACATCAGATGTACTTTAGCTCCAACGGCTGGCCCTCCATTGGCGGGTACGATGTGTTCAAATCATCAGGCGATTTGGTAAATTGGCAATTACCCGATAACATAGGCATGCCGGTTAATTCCTCTTTTGATGACACTGATTTTGTTAAAAATGAATCCGGTCATTTTGGCTTTATTGCATCAAATCGTCCCGGGAGTTTCCACATAGATCACCAGGCTTGTTGCGATGACATATACTTATTTGAAGAAACCGGTACAGAACGCGTATTGGTCACCGGAAGATTATTGAAAGAGGATTTTTTTAAGGGAGAAGACTATTACAAAAACCATACATCCAGCTCGCCCGCAACCGATTCACTTGAAGTTTTAAAAGAGAAAATGATTGCTATAAAACAATTAAAGAAAGATAGTTCTTCGGTATATATTAAAGAGATGAAAACGAATAGCGAAGGGGAATTTTCCTTTTGGGTAGAGCCTAACCTGAACTACGAATTAGTTGTGCTCGATTCTTCCCTTATTGACCGAAAAATCAGTTTCAACTCCCAACAAGGATTGATTCATAATCAAATAAATCTTAGTAATATTTCGTTAAAATCCATTCCTGATAAAGCTATAATTATTGAGAATATTTATTACGAAATCGATAAAGCTGAACTGACAATAGGTGCCAAAGCGGCCATTGATACGACCTTACTAGTGTTGGCTCAAAAATATCCACACATCATTATTGAAGTTCGGTCACATACGGATAATATTGGTCATGAAAACTATAACAAACGCTTATCAGAAAAACGTGCCAAAAACGTGGTGATCTATTTACAGCAACAAGGGATCTCATCTGCCAGACTAAAGTATAGAGGATTTGGAGAAGAAGTACCCATTGCTCCAAATCAGTTAGACGATGGGACAGACAACCCACCAGGCCGACAAAAAAACAGAAGAACAGAATTCAAGATCATTGGGTCGCTCCATACTGATTAAACAAGCTATTCCAGATGACTTGCAAATCAAAATATTTATTGTGCACATTCCGGTCCGTCCTCAAAATAAAGGTAATAAGTCATGAGCAAATGAAGTGAATTGGTTTTTTTAGTACAAATGCATTTTCAGTTTAAATATTTAACTGATTGCAAACTTTTGTTGACCAGGTTATAATGTTTGATTTTTAATAACCTCTGGGATATTGATTTACCAATTGAGAATCGTTTCGGTTTAGCAGGTTGGCATATATAGTTTAACCAAAATAATTATGAAAGAACGTATTTTAAGATCCGTTATCAATGTATTTGCTCTTCTAACGAGCTACAGAACTGATAATAATCTATACATTATTCGTAATCTTGTGGAGATATACCTGTCTACTAAATTTTCGAAACCGACTCAACAAAACTATCTTCAACTTTTTGCCGATCGACATGCATTTTACTATGATCAGAAGAAAAAATCACCCCAAGAGGAGGATCAATTCTTTTTAGAAGAAGTCGAAGCAGAATGTTATATCATAAATCGTGAATTACCGGTTTCCGATAAACTTAATTTCTTCATATATCTATTGGAGTTCTATCCTTTTTTCAAACATGCAGTAACAGATAATGATCAGAAAAATGAATCCACAACCTCTATTTTCGAATCAATTTCAGGTCACCTATCTATTAAAACCAGTACGTTTAAAGATTGCTTTTCATTTATTTCCGATGATTTCTCGCGCATATCAGAAAAAAATCGATTATTGATTTATTCAGACCAGGAAGGATTAGTCATACGCGAAGTGATGTGTGAATACTCCCCCTCCGTGAAAGGCGTTGCCATCTTTCTGGAATTAATCGAAGAAAATGTGGTACTCTTTAAAGTCAAGGGTAATTCGAGATTTGAAATCAATAATCAATTAATTTACAAAAGCAGAATATATTTCCTGAATGAGGGTGAAACGATTATCGTAGACAACAACTACTCTGTATACTACAATGACATTATAAAGAAATTTCGTGCAAACAGAAACCAGGTCCCGGTCAATTTAGTGGTAGATAAGGTTGAATACGTGTATAAGAAAAGTACAAATGGGATCAAACCATTATCGCTTGTCGCTAAATCCGGACAGCTAATAGCCATTATGGGCACAAGCGGTGCCGGGAAAACTACCTTGTTGAATATCTTTAATGGTAATATAAGACCTGATTCCGGGAGTGTAACTATAAACGGGATTAATGTTCATCAAAAATTAGATCAGGTAAAAGGCATTATTGGATATGTGCCTCAGGATGACTCCCTGATTGAAGAATTAACAGTGTATCAGAACCTGTATTTAATGGCCAAATTATCATTGGGCAACTCAAGCGACCATGAGCTACGCTCGTTGGTAGAGCGAAACCTGAATGATTTCGAACTGTGGGACATAAAGGATTTAAAAATAGGCAAACCCAATGAAAAAGTCATTAGTGGCGGGCAAAGAAAGCGACTAAATATCGCTTTAGAGCTCATTCGCAATCCTCTTGTACTTTTTTTGGATGAACCGCTCTCCGGCTTATCCTCTTTTGACTCTGATAAAGTGATGCTTCTGTTGAAAAAATTAACCCTGGAAGGTAGAATTGTCATCGTCAACATCCATCAACCGACCTCATACATATACAAGTTATTTGACAAGCTATTGTTTATTGATCAAAAAGGCTATCCCATCTACTATGGAGATGCCCTAAAAGCCTTACCCTATTTCAAATCAGCTTTTAACCTGGTTGACTCACATATTTTTGAGTGCTTATCATGTGGTAATGTGAATCCCGAAGAGATGTTTCATGTGATTCAGAAACCGCCCACTTTGAACAGTGTCAGAGACCAAAAATTAAGAAGTAAAACACCTGAAAAATGGTACAAATACTATCTGAGGAAACAAGATAATGTAGATACATCACCTATTAAAGAGCCTACTAAACTGCCCGATTCTAAGTTGAGCATCCCGGATAAGCTACAACAATTTTTGACCTATACCTATCGAGATATATTAATTAAAAAAGGAAATGTACAATCAGCCGCTTTAACAGTAGGCATAGGCCCTTTACTGGCCTTTATACTAGCTGGCTTTTGCAAACAGTATGATATCGAATCCCAGGAATATATTTATACCTCCAATGAAAACATACCAATATTTCTTCTAATGAGTGTTATTGTTGCCTTATTTATAGGTTTAATCAATAGTGCCGAAGAAATACTAAAAGATAAAAAGCTCCTGAAAAGAGAAGCCTTTATTGGATTAAGTAAAACAGCCTATATTTTAGCTAAAATGAAAGTGCAATTTACCTTGTCTTTTATTCAGATGCTCAGCTATGTTTGGGTTGGAAACAGCGTCCTTCAAATTGAAGAAATGACCTGGCCATTTTTCCTGATCTTATGGTCTACTGCTTGCTTTTCTAACCTACTTGGACTTTTTATATCCACCATTTTTCAAACACGAGCTGCGGTATACATAACCATCCCCTTTCTGCTGATTCCTCAAATTTTACTGGCTGGTGCTGTTTTGGAATATGATAACCTGAATAAATGGTTTAAAACCAACAAAAATGTACCGGCGATTGGCAATAGCATGGTCTCCAGGTGGGCCTATGAAGCAATGGTTGTGAAACTGTTCAAAGACAATCAATTCGAGAAAAACTTTTACGAACTGGATGTGGACATTAATCACTATAGCTACATTCAAAACTTCTATATCCCCAAAATACAAGAACTTCTCTATACAGACAGGTCAATTTTTAAAACTGCTGAAGACAGTGCCAAATTACATCAGGCATTCTTGCATAGCAGGGCGAAACTAAGCTCACTTTTGAAATTAGATAAAAAATTCAGACTAAACTCTTCTGTGAACATCCTTGATATGGAAGAATTCATTTTGGCTGCCAGAACTCAAACTGCATTATTATTAGATTCCCTCAGATTAGCACGTGATCAGAAGACAGAGGAAATGGGTGATTCGACTTATTACAATCAATATACACACTATTACAACAAACAATTAGCCAACTTAGTATTTTGTGATGACATGACAGCTAAAACACTCTATAGCAATGGTAAATTCATTCGGCGTTTTAGACCAATTTATGACATGCCGGAAAATCGATACGGATTAGCACACTTTTACGCTCCTTTTAAATTGATTGGAAACTGGAAAATACCCACCCCAATATTTAACATGGGAATCATCTGGCTTTTCAGCATTAGCCTATTCCTATTCACACGAATTAAATTGACTAATATATAAACTGATCGCCGAGGAAAGCATGCAGCTTAACGAATAGCATGTACTAATAGGATTTAGAAAGCACCTTTGTGATTTTTTTCAGATCAATCGGCTTCACGATAAAATCACTAAAACCGGCTTCCATACATTTCTTCTGCAAATCACCAAAAGCGAAAGCAGATTGGGCAATAACAGGAATCCTGGTATTCATCCGCTGTAATGCCTTTAATACCTCAAATCCATCGATATCAGGTAAGCGTAAATCACAAAAAACGATGTCAAAGTCATGTTGATTGAAAAAGGTTTCAATGGCATTAGCTCCATTGTTAACCGGAGTTATCTTCAAATCGTGTTGTAAAAAGAAAATTTTAAATATTTCGCTAGATTCAAACGCGTTTTCGATGAGTAATACTTTTTTATATTTTATCGTAACACCACTCTTTACCTGATCAACCTCCTGTCGCTTATCCTCAGCTTTGGAGATCGGTAATTGAACCAAAAATGTGGTCCCTACTCCCACTTCAGTTTCTACGTCGATTGTACCTTTCAAATTGTCAACAATATTTTTTGCGATTGAAAGCCCCAAACCAATCCCATTATACACTTTTGAAGTACCAATATGGGCGGACAGAAATGGCTGGAACACTAAATCAGCATAAGTGCTTTCCATTCCAATCCCGGTGTCACTTATTGTAAAATTCACCATACTTTTTTTTACAATTTGTGTATCAAGGGCAACATGTCCTTTGGGTGTAAACTTTATGGCATTCTTTATAAAAATCTCCAGCAATTCCTTCATGCGATCGTATTCCCCAAAAATTTTTGACTCCCTTATTGAAGGATCCTTGTCATTGATAACCAAGCGCACATTTTCTTTTTTATAGTGAAGGGTACTCCCCCATTCCTTTATCTCGTGAAGAAGATCCGATAAAGAAAACCATGTATAATGAAACTTTAACTGATTGGCCTCTAAAAGTGAAATCGTTACAATATTTGTTACGGTCTCCAATAGTTGATCACTACTTTTTTTAATCAACGACAAATATTTTTGTTGCTTAGGCAAAAGGTTATCTGTTCGAAAGAGATTCAAAAATCCATTAATGTTATTTAATGGTGTTCTGATTTCATGGGAAATGTTTGAAAGGATAATTTTTTTAACTTCCTCAACTTCTTCATTAATTATTTTCTGATTCACCAAATCCTGTTCTCTTCTTTGAGATTCCGTAACATCATGCATGATGCAAATAACACCTCCAATTTCCTTTAGTATATAGAAGGGGGCAAATGATATGCGATACCATTTATCATGTACCTGGCCTATTTGAAAATCAAATGAAACGTTCACCTGACCATTTAAGGCTTTAGTGATGTGCGGACTCCAGTCAAAATCAGTAAGCTTGCGGGCAAGCGTCTGGTACTCCTGACCTACCATATTACGCACCTTAGGGCCAATATCGTGTACGATATTCTGAGACCAAAACGCAACTTCATATTTTTTATTGATTACCACAACATTGCTACGCACACTAGCCAGGTAATTTTGTAAGGTATTGGATCTTTGTAGCAATGTTTCTTTCTCTTCAAACGCGACGGTTTCATCTGCCAGGAATGTTACCAGTTGAGAATTGTCCCCAATCTTTATAACACTACAGCGTAAACTAATAATTTTATAGGGATGGTGGCTGCCAGCTGGCAGGCGCATCATAAAATTTCCACTACCTTCATTCACGAAATTATAGGAGAAGAAGTCTTCTGAATCTTTGTGATGAATCGGTTTTAAAATACTTTTTAATTCGGTTAATGATACGCTATCTTTTTTTACATCTAAAACCTTAATAAAGGCTTTATTGTGAAAAGTAATTTCTGAAGGCCATCCATCTGTGGATATATTCTGAATCATTAACGCTTCCGAAAAGTCTTTAAGCATTCTCAGGATTGACATTTCCTTTCCGCCATAGTCCCTATTCCACAAAATCGCTTCCGATTCAATACTGTTCTCAGGATCTGTGCCCCTTGCCAGATTTGTCCTTAATGACATTTCGTTGATTATTATTGTCCAACAAACTCCCGCGCCACTAGCGTTTACATGCTTGTCTATCCCTGTTACCCGAAATAAGCGATCACCCCATTGGACTTCTTCTTCTACCCGACCAGCCCGACGAGATTTAGTTATACTGTCCAGCGTAACTTTCATTTGAATGGGTATGGGAAGCTCCTCAATGGTATACTTGTGGAGGTGATTGGCAGCCTCTTTCTCCAGCAAATTGTTTCCATACAACACCGTACAACGCCTGTTCCCGTCGAACGCGATGCAGTCTGTGGCAGTATGCTCTTTAAAACAATCACTTTCAAGCTGGATTAAGGCATCTGCCTCATATTGCTGATTGGATTTGCTGGTTTTCTTTTGCTGAAAAGCGAAAATGTAATAGATAACAAAAATGGAAAGTATGTAATGTGAAAAATAGAAATGCGCCTGATAGCCGGATGGAATGAAGCGCGTCACAGCATAAGTCATAATCAGTGCACACATAACAAGCACAACTACTATTAATACTCTTGCTGATATGATTCTCTTCAAATAATTCCTGGTTATCATGTCCTATATAATTATACCGATGACTGATCAAATCCGACAACTACCGGATGAGCGATAAACAGCGCTCTTTGATTATGTATCGGCATTAACCACAAGTAATACCGTTTACTAATCAAAATGCTATATCAATCATTTTATGATACTTTTGGTATTACTTTATAGCTCCTCAAAAGATTAAATATCGTTATAGATCTGAATTTTGTGGTAAAAAAAGATGACTTTTCCCGATTTATTCCATTCTTCCTGCTTGTATTGCGCAAGCGAACAATGATGTCTTTAGGGATTATTACACATAAATGTAAAGAATAAACTAAAGGAAGTAAAGAGAATCTGTTCTAAACTACAATTAATACCTGTTACAAAAGATTCTGTAATAGTAATCAGGCCGCTTTTGATGACAGATATCAAAGGGCTATTTCGATTTCTACTTTTCGAATAAGTACTGCCGGTAAACCATTGTAAATCTCCACCGGAGATATTGATTATTACACCTTATACTATTCAACGGTACCCTATCCACTCCTTGGGAGCAGCTGATACCAGGAAAGCAAAGACATAACTACTCTCCCAGTTTCCCGGCAATATAACCAGTAGTCCAGGCTGCTTGCAGGTTATAGCCACCAGTAATGGCATCAATATCGAGCACTTCGCCGGCAAAATAAAGATGCTTACACACTTTACTCTGCATGGTATTCATATCGATGCTTTGCAGACTCACGCCACCGCAGGTGACAAATTCATCCCGGAATTTAGATATCCCTTTTACTGCATACACATCATTGGTGAGTATATTGATGAGTTTATTAAGCCCTTTCTTACCCAATTCACCCCACTTCTTACGTGGCGACAGATCACATTTATCCAACAGAAATAACCATAAGCGTTCAGATAATCCATAGGGCTTGATGTTGGCTAACACTTTATTGGGATGGGCATTAACAATCGCACTTAATTCCTCCTTAACCGCTTCACTATTGGGTTCATGAATCCAATTCACCTGCACCTTAAAGTCATACTCCTTTTCACTGACCAGGCGGGCTCCGAAAGCTGACAATTTTAAAATGGCCGGTCCGCTCATACCCCAATGCGTGACTAACAAAGGTCCTTCTGATTTTATTTTGGTACCCTGAATAGTGACCAGGACGGGATCCACCACCACCCCCATCAACTGGGTGACTGCTTCGGTGGGCATATTAAAGGTAAATAAAGACGGTACTGGCGGTTCAATCTGATGATTTAATGCCTCCAACCAATCTAAACCACTACGTTGAGGGCACCCTCCGGTAGTCACAATTACCTTATCAAATAACATCAGAGCCTCTTCATCGGTTTTTACAGATAGCTCCAATTGTTGCCCAACAGGCTTGATGGCTTGCACCCCCATTCCTCTTTTTATTTCGATCCCTAACCGACGAGCTTCGTTCAGGAAGCAATCGATAATACTTTGTGAATCCTGTGAAACCGGAAATACACATTGATCATCCTGAATAACCAGGGGCACCCCACGGGCTTCGAACCACTCCATGGCGTGTTTAGTATTAAACACATGAAAAGCTTTCTTCAATTGGCGTCCTCCCCGTGGATAGGCTTTACACAATTCAGAGATAGCAGTGCATCCATTGGTGAGGTTACACCGGCCGCCGCCGGATATTTTAACTTTTGACAGAAGTTTACGCGATTTTTCAAATATCACGACCTGGGCCCCCGGATAGTTCTCTTTTGCTGCGATGGCTGAAAAAAAACCAGCTGCTCCACCTCCTACTATTCCAATCTTCATAAACAGTGTTACTTTTGTTAAAATCCCCAATATGACTGGCAAGTACTTCCATCCTATTCACTATTAAGGAATCATTTCATCCTATCTCCCCCTATTGAAGGCTGCAAAAATAATTAAAAATGTTAAAAAACAGATTTGCCCTGTGGCCTGTGCAAATAATAAAAAACCTCCTGTGTACTTTCATCCTGCCCTGTTTCAGCTTTACACGTCCTGTGGCATGCATGAGGCGTCCTGGCGCATGTGGAAGTTACCCTGCCGACAGATGACAGCGAGCTGGCGGTAGTTTGAACCGTCCTGCCAAGGATCGGTTCAAGCTGGCCATTTTCAAGCCGTCCTGGCACACTTTCACCTGTCCTGGTGGGGGTTTCAGAGCTCCAAGAGGGTACTGCAGCATGATTCACACTTACGTGAATACCCAAAGAAATTACCCGCTTCCCCCTTCCTATTCCAACAATAATACTGTAACTTTAATCGTTATTACAGAAGGGAACACACAAATGAGCAAACAGTTATACCGATTACCAATCAAAACGATTACTAAAAATATCAATCTATGACTGCGTATCGGCATTTACCATTGTAATAAGCAAAATGCGTGATCAATCATGTTGTTATACAATTTGGTATTAGAAGCGCGAACACCAATTAAACCGGCCATTATGAAAAGAAATTACCAGTCATCCAAATTGCTTCTTTCTTTGTTATCGCTACTTTTTCTGTCCACCCTTTCACATGCACAAGCCATAGTAGCCACACTTGAAAAATCTTTTTCGGGCATTAATACAATTCAAATAGAAGGTGATTATTGTGCGGTTGAAGTAACAGGGACCACCACATCAAATGTCCAATTTAAAGGAGAGATACGCTCATCCGATCATTACTACCTAAACATCCATCACAGTGTCAATGGCAGCACTTTAAAAGTATGGGTTGATCGGCCCACATCTAATCCGGGCCGAACCAAAGGACAACTGACTTTTATGGTACCTACCCGAATTGCCGTCACAGTTAAAAATGCCAATGGTTCGGTATTATTAGAAAACTTATCGGGTGATCAATACACCTTAACAACCACCTTGGGTAAGATTACGACGCATAACCTATCGGCTCAACTTGTTGCTCACTCCACATCTGGCAGCGTAAATGTACAAGGCTTAAAGGGTGATTTGGAATCAGCCACGCGAATGGGGGCGCAACAACTAAAAAATATTACCGGTCAAGTCACAGCCACAGCCGAAACCGGTAGTATAACAGCCAATGGCATAAACGGAAACGTCACCATTCATACTACCCGGGGCAATCAATCCCTGATCAACATAAGCGGTCATGTAAGCACGGAAGCCATAGAAGGTAAATTAACCCTGACAGACATCAAAGGCAACATAAAAGCTTCTACTGAAAGGGGTACAATGGATCTGAATCAAGTGACAGGCGCTCTGCAACTCAGTTCCATATCGGGTAGTCAAAGGGGCACCAATGTTCGACTAACGGGTGACTCCTCGTTTGAGTCCACCTCAGGCAGCATCAACATGCAGTTGACCAATGGCCAACAAGAACTGAGTTTTTACCTCACAGCCACATCCGGTCACTTGAAAGCTAAAGGTACCATCGGACGTCGCAACCTGGTCATTGACAACGGTGGCATCAAAGTAACCGGTAAAACGGCTTCGGGTAGTCAAACGTATTTTTAGTGTCTTAAGACCATGGGTGTCCGGTTAAACATTACTTCACTCAAGATTGATCCTAGACAAATCATGCCTTCATAAAAAAGACGATCACTCAACTTACACCGAATTACGGCTGGCATTAATATTCCCGAATAAAGATCGCATCACCATGGCTTCGTAATCGGTCAGATGCTGATCATTCCCTTGAGCCTGGGCTTTTTGAATTTCAATCAACGCATATTGCTGGATGGTGAGCAATGGTAAGACCACTTTTTCGCGCAATTGAATACTCATGCGACTGCGTGGGTTATCTTCCAACAGCTCATTTTGACCGGATACCTTTAATACCATCTCTTTACTTAGTAAAAACTCCTGGTGAATCAGCTTCCAAAAAGCGCCAAATTTTGGATCATCTGCCATATATTGCGTAATGGAGAAATTAGTTTTACTCATACTCTGCATACTGTTAGCAATCAGTGCCCGAAAAAAGAGCGACGATTGAAACAGGTCCTGACAAGCTTTCAATTGCCCTTTTGTCTCCTGTTCCTGTAACGCAGTTCCCAAACCAAAAAATCCCGGTACATTTTGCTTTAGCTGACTCCAGGCTCCCACAAACGGAATGGCACGTAAATCTTCAAACTTCAGTTGTTGATCACTCCCTCGTTTGGAGGGACGACTGCCAATATTGGCCATGCCATAATATTTCAAGGTACTGCGTTCCTCCAGAAAT